>Ga0209490_10003274_pt1 | contig 15147 bp, 13 predicted proteins | sample MAT06_FD_187209 | JGI IMG/M metagenome (GOLD analysis project Ga0209490, IMG submission 187209) | Freshwater microbial communities from Lake Fryxell liftoff mats and glacier meltwater in Antarctica - MAT-06 (SPAdes) (version 2) | ecosystem: Environmental > Aquatic > Freshwater > Ice > Liftoff...
TTAAGCCTGTTAATCCTAATCAAGTATTACTTAGCTTAAAAAAAATAATTGATAACAAAAGATTAGTTGGAGAAAAAACTACTGTTTCCTATCAACAACAATTTAGTCAATTGTTTATGGAATTTTCGGGAAATCCTGATTATCAAGAATGGATAGAGTTATACAAGAAGCTGGTATTTTGGGAAATAGAAATGGAAAAAAGTGATAGCCCCGAAATGCAATCTATTTTTTATGATCAGAAAAAAGAAGCTAATTTGGCATTCGCAAAATTCATTGCAAAAAATTATGAATCATGGATGAATCCAGTAGCTGCTGAATCTCCAATAATGAGTCATCAATTAATGCAATTTAAAGTATTACCTCATCTGGAAAAAGATACTCCTTTGTTTTTTATTTTGATAGATAATTTAAGATATGATCAGTGGAAAGCAATACAGCCAATATTTGCAGCTAATTTTAAAATTACAGAAGAAGACGCTTTTTATTCAATATTACCTACTGCAACACAGTATTGTCGAAATGCTATTTTTGCTGGTATGTTGCCATCCGAAATAGAAAAAAAGTTTCCTCAACAATGGAAAAATGATGAAGAGGAGGGAGGGAAAAATTTATTCGAGGAAGACTTTTTAAAAGCTCAATTAAAGCGTTTAAAGAAAGATGATATTAAAATGAGTTATCATAAAATACTCAATCATCAAGATGGTCAACAATTAGTAAATAATATTCATAACTTATTGATCAACGACTTGAATGTTATCGTGTATAATTTTGTAGACATGTTAAGTCATGCTAGAACTGAAATGGAAGTATTAAAAGAATTAGCAAGTGATGAAGCAAGTTATAGAAGTCTTACTAAAAGTTGGTTTGAGCACAGTCCATTACACCAGGCTTTGAAAAAAATATCCGACAAAAAAATTAAAATTATTTTAGCAACAGATCATGGAAGTGTTCGTGTAAAAACACCACATAAAGTAATAGGCGATAAGCAAACTACCACTAATTTAAGGTATAAGCATGGCAGAAACTTAAATTATGAAGATAGAGATGTGTTGGCATTTAAGGACCCTTTAAAAGCAGGTTTGCCTGTTCCAACTATTAATTCTTCCTTCATTTTTGCAAAAGATGATGGTTTTTTGTGTTATCCTAATAACTATAACCATTATGTGAATTATTATAAAAATACTTTTCAGCATGGGGGTATCAGCTTAGAAGAGATGATTATACCCCTTATAAAGATGGAATCTAGAGTGTAATATTATGTGGATAATTGGGCGTTTTTATACCATAACATCAGCTTAATTTTGTGCTAGCTTATAACCCCCCTTTAGGGGATAAGTTTTGTATGAAATACACGCAATCATCAGTTGATAAATTAGAAGATATTTTAGGTGAATCCGGATATGTTGTTCGCTATGAGCGTGGTACTTTTCAGAGTGGTTGGTGTTTATTGGAAGCCAGAAAGGTAGTTGTATTAAACAAGTTTTTAAATACCGAAGGAAGGATCAATACTTTAATGGATATCATCCCACAAATTGATATCAGCTTTGATAAACTTACCCATGAATCTCAGAAGCTTTATGAAGAACTTGTTAAAAAATCTGGCTCTGAAGCATAATTTGCGGGATATACTTTATTTTGATTCATTCATTTCATGTAGTTTTATTGGGTGAATTGTCCTCCTCTTTGCATACAATTTTTAGGTACAGGAACAAGTACAGGAATTCCAATGATTGGTTGTAGTTGTTATGTTTGCAGTTCCGAAGATTCAAAAGATAAAAGGCTTAGATGCAGTATTTTAGTTAAGTCTGATACCACCACAATAGTTGTAGATACAACTCCTGATTTTCGTTACCAAATGTTAAGATCAGCAACTACTAAATTAGATGCGGTTTTATTTACACATCCTCATAAAGATCATCTAGCAGGACTAGATGATATTAGAGCGTTTAATTTTTTTTCTGAAAAGACAATGAAAGTGTATGCCAACTCTATAACGGAAGAAGCAGTACGAAGAGATTTTTATTATGCATTTGGCGATAAAAAATATCCTGGTGTTCCAGATTTAGATTTAATAACTTTAGATATGGAGCCCTTTATGATTGGAGATATTCCAGTTATTCCTATTGAAGTAATGCACCACAAAATGCCTGTTTTAGGATTTCGCTTTGGACAATTTACATATATTACTGATGCCAATAAAATTGAGGATGTAGAGCAAGAAAAGATTAAAGGTTCATCTTTTCTGGTTCTTAATGCGTTAAGAAAAGAAAAGCATATTTCTCATTTTACATTAGGAGAAGCAATTAGTTTGGCTGAGGATTTAAAAATCCCAAAAGTATATTTTACCCATATTAGTCACCAATTGGGTAAACATCAAGATATTAATAATGAAATGCCCGATCATATTCAATTGGCATATGATGGCTTAGAAGTTTGTTTGTAAGTCCTTTTAATAATTTAAAAGGCATGAATAATAGTATTAAAGAATGGCTTTCTTTTTCAAAAAAAGAAAGATTAGGCATTATTGCGCTTGTTGTTGTAATGACAGTATTTTTGTTATTACCGTCAATATTTGAGCCTAAACTTCCTCCAATTTTTGTAGATACAGTTTATAATTTTAACAGTAGTAATAAAAAGCCTTTAAGCCTAAGTTCAGAATCTATAATTATTGATTCTGGAACAGTTACTGTTAAGCCTACTATGTTTTATTTTGATCCGAATATTATTTCTGAAAATGGTTGGGTTCAACTTGGTTTGCCACAAAAGACCATACGTACCATACTTAATTATAGAAATAAAGGTGGTCAGTTTAGAGCAGCTACAGATTTAAAAAAAATATGGGGTTTGTTACCCGAAGATGCAGAACGTTTAATTCCTTATGTTCAGATTAAGCAGTTTAACGGTAAGGCAAATAAGATTGAATTTAAAACTGTTCAACCAAAAAAAATACTTGATATTAATGAAGCTAGTGTAACAGACTGGGAGTCGTTACCAGGCATTGGTCCAGTTTTAGCTAATAGAATTATTCATTATAGAGAAAAATTAGGAAGATTTAGTTCGATTGAGCAGATTAAAAAAACATATGGAATTACAGATAGTGTTTTTCAATTGATTCTGCCCAATCTTTCATTAATAGAATCAGTGAATGAACCAATTAAAAAACTTGAATCAGGGTTAGCTGATATTAATAAAGCAGATGAGTCTACTTTATTAAAAGTCGGAATTCCTGAATCTATAGCAAAGGCAATTGTACTTTATCGAAAACAATATGGCAAATACCAACAAATGAGCGACTTAAAAAATATTGTTTTTATTAATGAAGCTGTTTATCAGCAAATTATTCCAAAACTTACATTGGAATAAATAATTACAAAACTATTTGGTCGAGCCAATATTTCCGCTACTTTTGTAACGAAAACTAACTAACGATTGTTTGTTTTTCTCCAACCCCCCATCTATTTAAACCCAAATTATGCATTTTACGGAGTCGGAATTAACAAAAGAAGTTGCAGCTACAGCCAAGAAATTTGCAGAGCAACATATACGCGCTGATGTGATGAATTGGGATGAGTCTCAAGAGTTTCCTGTTCAATTATTTAAAGAATTGGGAAAATTGGGAATGATGGGTGCTTTGGTACCCCATGAATATGGTGGAGCTGGTCTAGGGTATTTTGAGTACAATGCAATTATTCAAGAAATCTCTAAGGTTTGCGGATCCATTGGCTTGAGTATAGCAGCACATAATTCATTATGCACTAATCATATCCTGAACTTTGGTACTGAAACCCAAAAAAAACAATGGTTACCTAAATTGGCAACAGCAGAGTGGATAGGAGCATGGGGTTTAACTGAACCCAATACTGGTAGTGATGCTGGAAATATGCAAACAACAGCAGTAAAGGATGGAGATAATTGGATATTAAATGGAACAAAAAGCTGGATTACTCATGGTAAATCTAGAGATATAGCAGTAGTAATATGCAGAACAGGCGAGCCTCGTACAAGTGGAAATTCAACTGCTTTTGTGGTTGAAAAAGGTACTATAGGTTTTACAGCAGGAAAGAAAGAAAATAAACTTGGAATGAGGGCTAGTGAAACAGCTGAAATGATTTTTGACCAATGTATTATACCAGATGCCAATCGTTTAGGAGCTGTTGGAGATGGGTTTCGTCAGGCAATGAAAATTTTAGACGGAGGTAGAATATCTATCGCAGCACTTTCTATAGGAATAGCAAAAGGAGCCTATGAAGCTGCATTACAATATTCTCAGGAGCGATATCAATTCGATCAGCCAATTTGTAATTTTCAAGGCATTAGCTTCAAATTGGCCGATATGGCCACTGAAATTATGGCTGCAGATTTATTGGTATGGCAGGCTTGCGACCTTAAAAACAGAGGACAACAAGTAACTAAAGAAGGTGCAATGGCTAAATACTATTCTAGTGAAATTGCCGTTAAAGTAGCAAATGATGCAGTACAAATTTTTGGAGGATATGGCTATACAAAAGATTTTCCTGTAGAAAAGTACTATCGTGACGCAAAATTGTGTACTATTGGTGAAGGAACTTCTGAAATTCAGAAGTTAGTGATCTCAAGGGAAGTGTTAAATAGGTAGTTTTTTCGATTGCTTGCTTATAATCAAAGACCCTGCAAAGGGTCTTTTTTATTGCTAAAAATTGTAACTTAACTTTTCTAAGCAACGAGTGTTTAAAATAAGATCCACATATCCAATAAAATTTCTACTTCAGTTTGTTTTATTACTGAGCATTAATGCTATTTCTTTTTCACAATCGCCAATTGATTCAATTGCACTTGTGGATAGTTACAACAAAACTGCTTTTGAAGCTAAAAAATCGGATTTAGTAAAAGCTATCTCGGCTCTTCATAAAGCAGAAAATTTAGCTAAATTAATTAAGTATAAAAAAGGCGAAGCAGAATCCTATATGTGTGAAGCTGGTATTTATCAGCAGCAAGGATTTACTAAAAGAGCTTTGTCTGTTTTTTATAATTCACTCAGTATTTTTAAAAGCATTAATGATACTTTTAACATTGCTAAAGTAAACCAGTTAATTGCCTTTTCTTTAGTAGCAGAACAAAAATATGACTCAGCAATTGTAGTATACGCCAAGTCTTTAGCCGTTTACACCAAACTAAATAAGAAAGAAGAAATTGTAAATATTAACAATAGTATTGGTATGATTTATTTAAAAATGAATCAGGTAAATACTGCATTTGCTTTTTTTAATAATGCTCTTTCCAACAGCAAATTGATTGAGTATTTATACGGAGAAAAAAAGGCATATTATCATCTAGGTGTTGCAGAGCAAAAAAGAAATAATTTAGATAAAGCAGTAAGTTATTTTCAAAAATCACTTAGCATCGATTTAAAAATAAATGATCAATTTGGTATTGCGCTAAATAGAATGAGCCTTGTTGAAATTTTGATTACTCAAAAAAATTTAAATGAAGCAGAATCACAAGGATTAAATGCATACGCTAAAGCCAGATCAATTGAAGCTTATGATCTTCAAGATTCTTTGGTAAAACAAATGATTAAAATTTATAAGTTAATTGGAAATGCACCAAAAATTATTACTTGGCAAGATTCTGCAATTGCCCTGATTAAAAAACAGCGTCTAAAAGAAAATGAGTATGCTGCTGACTTTATCGAAATCATAAAAGCTCAACAAGAGCAACGAGAAGAAAATGAAAAAGCCATCTTAAGAGCTGAAAAAGTATCTAATGAACAGTTTTATATAATAACTGTAGGAACTTTTATTATGATAGTTCTAGCAGCACTGGTAATCTTGGTATTTCTAAGTTTCCAAAGACAAAAACAACTTGGTAGAGAATTAAGGGTTAAAAATGTTTTAATTGAAGCTCAAGTAACCGAATTGGGAACTCTTAACAAAGAAATTTCGGAACAAAATATTCTATTAGAGATTGATAACAAAACAAAGGATAAATTATTATCCATTATTTCTCATGATCTTAGAAATCCATTGGTAAACACTAAAGGAATTCTGAATCTTGTTAATCAAGATATGGTTCCTGCCGATGAAGCAAAATTACTTTTGCTTCAGCTCGAAACGCAATATATGAGCACCACTTCATTGCTCGATAATTTATTGTTTTGGTTAAAAGGGCAAATGTTAGGTAAAGATGTTGAGAAAATGAAATTGCCCATCTTGGGCATTGTTAAAGGGTTAGTGGAGGAGCATAAATTATTATTGAAAAGAAAAAATATAAATTTCAATAATATGATTGATGATGATTTATTAGTTAATACCGATAAAGAAATGATTCGTATAGTGTTGCGCAATTTAATTAGCAATGCAATAAAATTTACTCCACAAAACGGAACAATTTATATTATTGGGAAGCACTTTAATAAAGAATCAAAAATCATTATCCAAGATTCTGGTATTGGCATGACTGCAGAAACCATTCAAAAAGTTGTGGCATGGCAATACTACACCACTGCTGGAACAGCATTAGAAAAAGGAAGCGGTTTCGGTTTAATGCTTTGTAGCGATTTAATTAACCGGCTTGGAGGAAAATTATCTATAGAGAGTGAATTAGGAAAGGGAAGCATATTTACGATTTCGCTTCACGATTAATTCCCTTATTCATCATTTTTATTTCCTGCACCAAATATCTGGTCTACAGCTCCACCTAACATCGGAAATTTTTCTTTTACAAACGATGCAATTGTTTCTATTGCCTTTTGAGCTTGGGTAGCATCTAAATTTGCTTCAGTCATTAATTTATCTAAAAGTTCTTTCATAAAATATATTTTTACTTATTATGCTACTTTTAATGCACTCATCTTACTCTTGCTAAACATTTTCTCGGCATATGCTAAGTCGATGGTTAGTTTTTTAGTATCAGTACCTGGTATCTCAAACATTGCATCTGTAAGAATGCTTTCGCAAATACTTCTTAAGCCTCTTGCTCCTAATTTATATTCTAGTGCTTTTTTAACCATAAAATTCAAAACTTCTTCTTCAATAACCAATTCTACACCTTCCATTTGAAATAACTGTGTGTATTGTTTAATCAATGAATTTTTTGGAACTGTAAGAATACTGCGAAGTGTTTCTTCATCTAATGGATTCAAATAGGTAACTATCGGGAGCCTTCCCAATAACTCAGGAATTAAACCAAAGCTTTTTAAATCTTGTGCATTAATAAAGTGCAACAAGTTTTTTCTTTGATGTTCTTGCTCTTCCTTATTAATACTAAACCCAATAGAATTTGTATTTACCCTTCTTGCAATTACTTTGTCAATTCCATCAAAAGCACCTCCACAAATAAATAATATATTTTTTGTGTCTACTTTAATCATTTTTTGATCTGGATGCTTTCTTCCTCCTTGAGGTGGAACCAACACTTCTGTGCCTTCAAGCATTTTTAATAATCCTTGTTGAACTCCTTCACCACTAACATCCCTTGTAATAGATGGATTATCGCCTTTTCGAGCAATCTTATCTAATTCATCTACATAAACAATACCCCTTTCTGCAGCAGCAACATCATAATTACAATTTTGTAATAATCTTGTAAGCATGCTTTCTACATCTTCTCCAACATAACCAGCTTCAGTAAATACAGTAGCATCAACAATAGCAAAAGGAACATTCAATAAACGAGCAATTGTTTTTGCAAGTAAGGTTTTGCCAGTGCCTGTTTCACCTACCATAATAATATTACTCTTCTCTATTTCTACATCTTCTGAAATTTGCTTGTGATTAATTCTTTTAAAATGATTATAAACCGCTACACATAAGATTTTCTTGGCATCATCCTGACCAATAACATATTCATCTAAAAAATTCTTTATTTCTTGTGGTTTTCTAACGTTTAGCTTGAAGTTAGAATTACTATTGCCAGCAGCATCTTTTTTACTATTCAACTCTTGCTCAATAATTTCTTGTGCGTGATCTACACAGTTCTCACATATATGACCTTCCTGACCAGCTATCAGAATCTTAACCTCATCGCGGCTTCTTCCGCAAAATGAGCAATGTAATATGGATGTTTTTGCCATGGTGCAAAGCTACAATAGTTCAGCGTAGCCAAAACTTAATAATGATAAATAATAGGTAAAATACCCCTAGATAAAGCCTAAATCTCCTTTAAAATGCCATCCACTATGCCATAAGTAACTGCTTCATCAGCATTCATCCAATAATCACGATCAAAATCGGCCATGATTTGCTCAAAGGATTTTCCACAGTTTTTTGCCAAAATGGTAGCACCTAATTCCTTGGTTTTTTTAATTTGATTGGCCTGAATTTCTATATCCGCACTTGTAGCTTGAAAATATCCGCCTAAACTTGGCTGATGAATCATTACCTCTCCGTGAGGATAAATGAATCTTTTTCCTTTAGTTCCAGCGCTTAATAAAATAGATCCCATACTTGCAGCTAAACCCATGCAAATGGTGCTTACAGGGCTCTTAATCATTTCCATTGTATCATACATTACCATTCCGCTGGTTACAACCCCACCCGGACTATTAATAAACAACTTAATTTCTTCTCCAGGTTTGTCTGCATCTAATACCAGTAGTTTACTAACTATATCTCTTGCAGATTTATCGTCTACTATTCCCCATAAATAGACTGTTCTTTTTTCAAAAAACATTTTTTCCATCTTCTTTGTTAAGAAATTACCCATTGGTTCTGGCTTAGCATCTTTTTCTTCATGTTCATCATCATCATTATTCAGGTATGAATTCATTATATATGTTGACTCTATCATTTTTTTTTGTTTAATCGTTTATTAAATAATTATTTATCCTTTCTTTTCTTTCCTTGGATTTGTTAATAATACTTCATCCACTAAACCATATTCCTTAGCCTCAGTAGCTGTCATCCAAAAATCACGATCGCTGTCTCTTGAAATTGTTTCAACCGTTTTATTAGTATGATTTGCCGTTATGGCATAAAGCTCTAGTTTTAATTTTTTAATTTCACGAGCAGTTATTTCTATATCTGTAGCCTGTCCACCTATTCCACCACTTGGCTGATGCATCATAACCCTACTATGTTTTAAGGCAGTTCTTTTTCCTTCAACACCTGCACATAAAAGTATCTGCCCCATGCTTGCTGCAATACCAGTACAAATTGTAGCTACATCTGGACCAATAAATTGCATGGTGTCATAAATTCCAAGACCCGCGTAAACACTTCCTCCCGGACTATTGATATACATCTGTATGTCTCTTCCACGGTCTGTGCTTTCTAAAAACAACAATTGCGCAGTAACGATATTGGCTACATAATCATTAATCCCTTCTCCTAAAAAAATAATCCTATCCATCATCAATCTACTAAACACATCCATACTGGCAACATTCATAGGACGTTCCTCAATAATGTATGGTGTTAAATTAGTTACCTGTCCATATGCTTTATAGTTATGCAAAACTGCACTGCTAATTCCTTGATGCTTTATTGCATATTTATCAAATTCTTTACTAATATTCATATTATAATTTTTCGCTTTGAAGATAAGTGTTTTGCTATATCAGTGGCAATTCTTATTCAAATTTTATGCAAATTCTCTATTTCCGCCAAAAGGGCATACTCATAAATGTATTTGTAGGTAATATCACTACATAAAATATGGTGAAAAAACGAGATGTAAAATATACATTTTTATTAAGTTCGTACATCATAAATTGTTAATGTATGTCTGATAAAACCTTTCATATAGGACTTTGCATGGCAGGAGCAGTTTCTGCAGGTGCTTACACAGCAGGAGTGATGGATTTTTTGTTAGAAGCATTACAAGAATGGGAAAAATTAAGGGGCAAACCTGGAATTCCATCTCATAGAGTAGTAATTTCTGTTATAGGAGGTGCTTCTGCTGGTGGAATGACGGGCATTCTTGCTGCATCAGCAGTTAACCAACCTTATAAAACAGTTGAAATTCCATCAACAAATGACCTGTTAAATGAGCATCCCGAAAATAAATATTACCATAGTTGGGTAGATTTATTAGGAGATGATATGTTTCGTTTAATGCTAGACCATAAAGATATTCAAAATACTAAACGGGTTGAATCATTAATGAACTCGAGCTTTATAGATGATGTTGCGCAAAAAGTAATAAAAGTAAACCATTCTGAATGGGTTAAAACGCCTGCCTATATTGCTGATCAATTAAAGTTATTTACAACACTTACAAATTTAGAAGGGCTTAAATATAATATTGATTTCAACAGCCAAGTATTGCAGAATAAGTACAATATGGCAGTTCATAATGACTATGCCTGCTTTAATTTAAATACTACAAAATACAATGATGATGGATGGATGCCTTTGTGCTTTAAATCTGGGACCAATACTTCAATTGCACAAGATGCAGCTATGGCAACAGGGGCGTTTCCTATTGGACTAAAATCTCGCATCTTAAAAAGAACTAAAGAAACTATCACCCAAAATCCTTGGTTGAATCAAACAAAATTAGCCAATAAAATAAATGATACTAGTTTAGTTTATACTCAAAATGTAGATGGCGGGTTGATTAATAACGAGCCATTTGAAAAAGTAAAACAATTATTATGTGATATAACAAAACAATCATCAACCGAAGATCAAAATTCATATGATCTTTTTAAAAGTGCTATTTTGATGATCGACCCATTTCCAAGTGAATTACCTTCTACATTTAATATTAACCAACAATTATTTCCCACTATTGGTTATACTTTGAATGCAATGACGCAACAAATGCGCGCTAAGCCTGCCCCATTAATAGATGCAATGTCTCCTTTAAAATCAGGCCAATTTTTGATTGCTCCAACAAGACCAGCTTTATCTGGTGATGATATTGGTAAAAAAATTGAAGGAAGCAAAGCAATAGCCTGTGGAGCTTTTGATGGGTTTAGTGGATTTATGAATAAAGAGTTTAGAATTCATGATTATTATTTAGGCAGGTACAATTGTGAAATGTTTCTAAGAAATTATTTTACCATTCCATCAGACCATATAAATAAGCATCCCATATTTAGTGCAGGATATGAAGGTGTTGATTTAAATAAATTCAAATCATTTCATGATGACTCGTACCAAATCATTCCTATTTTTAAACCAATAAAATCTGACTACTATCCAATGCCTTTTTTTAGTTCTGGAAATCAGTGGCCAACTATAGCTGCTGAAAAGTTGAATTTATATGAGACAGCAATTAAAAAAAGAATAGAATTATTATTAATTTATGCATTTCCAATAAGTGGATTTTGGCGTGTAATTGTAATGATAGCTGCTAAGTTTTTTTTAAATAAAAAAATTGCCAATTATATAATTGGGTTTATAAAATCGATGTTAGAAAAACATGCGTTAATTAAAAAAGAAGAAACTAATTCTAGGGCATAAAAAAACCAGCGCTAGGCTGGTTTCAATATATTGATTGATGAATTAATGGTGATGATTTTCTACCATCTTAGTAAAATCTTCTACACTTATTGATTCATCTTTTATAGTTACTTGTGTTTCAATTACTCCAAATAATTTTTCAGCATTAATTCTATGGTAACTATCTTCTACAAACTTCTTGTCTTGCATCATTCTATTTGCATAGTCATCTACCCATTGCTGATTATCACCTAGAGCACCTAATTGCCCGCCCATATAGCTAAACAACTGAACTTTTGCAAAATTTCGAATGTCTTCTGGGAGAACCTCTATTTTATTATCTACACTAAGTTGAGAACTAATTAAAGTCCACTTTAATTGATTTACAAAACTTGGATATTCATTAACTGCTTCTTCTGCAGTCTTTGGTTTTTCGCCACCAGTTTGTAACCAACGCTTTAAAAAATTCTCCGGAAAATCCATCTTTACATTGTCTAACATGTGATGGTAAATCTGGTCGTGAATTTGATTTTTAGTAGATTGATCATAGTATTTTGCAATCTCTCCTTTAATTTCATTTCTACAATCTGCTTCTGTTTTAATTGCATCAGTATTTGGGTAGGCTGCTAAGAAAAACTCATCGTTCATTTCAGCTTTTTCAACTAATCCTACTTTAGTAATCAACATATTAAAATAACGATTGCCATCTTCTTTAGTTAATCCTAAATCGGCTAAAATAGTTTCAGCTTCTTTATCCTCGAATGCTGTGTTGATTTGTAAAAAAACAGTATCGTTGTTTTTCTTTCCAATTAAGTTTTTTCTAAAACCTTCTGCAAAGTATTTTACTAAAACTGAATTGTCTTTCTGAACACCATTTTCAATAACAGCTTGCTTTTCATCGGCTTCTGTAAATGATACGTTCAAAACATTTTCTTCTGTAGCAACAGTTTCAGGTTCTGTCATTTTCCCAAATCGAGTTTGTAATCTACCAACCTCTTCATCTATCATTTTCTCTGTAATATCAATTACATAACGCTTTACGTTGATGTCTTTCATGTTTAATTCAAAAGAAGGTTTTAAACCAATCTCAAAAGAAAAAACATAATCTTCAGGCTTATTCATATCTAATGCTCTAGCGTCATTATCTAAAGGTAATGGCTGAGCAAAAATTTCAATAGCTTCTGTAGACATGTATTTGTTTAGTTCTGTTTCAACAGTGCGAAGTACTTCGTCGGTAAAAACATTCTGGCCATACATTTTCTTTACTAAACCAGCTGGAACCATTCCTTTTCTAAAACCTGGAATATTAGCAGTTTTGGCATGTTTCTTTAAATTAAGGTCAAAACCCTTGATATAATCGTCTTTTGTTACTGTAACTGTTAGCTTATCGTTTAGTAAGCCGATGTTTTCTCTTTTAATTGTTGCCATAACTAATGTTTAATACTTGATTTTCGGGCTGCAAAGGTAGGGGTTTCATATAAAAAAACCGCTCTAAAAGAGCGGTTTTGTGCGGATGATAGGGGTCGAACCTACATGCCTCGCGGCGCTAGATCCTAAGTCTAGTGCGTCTGCCAATTTCGCCACATCCGCAATGGGGCGGCAAAAATAGGGTTTTTTACTAAAAACGAACAGTAAAAATGGTTCCATTAATTAGATCGCTAATAGCCGATATATTGCCTCCTTGGTCTTCAATTTGATTTTTTATTAGATACAACCCAATCCCCTTGCTTTCAAAACCACTATGAAAACTTTTTTGAAACTTAAATAATAAGTGGCCGAATTTGATCATATCAATGCCCAAACCATTGTCTTTAACAGATAATATGATGTTTTCTGCCTCATAAAAAGTGGAAATTTCAATAGCCGGAACAATATTGGCTTTAGTATATTTCAAGCTATTGCTTAGTAAATTATATAAAATACTCTGTAAAAAAATTCGAGGATAAAGTATTGTTGGAGCTTGAAGATTAATATTTATTACTGCATTTTTTTGTTCAATAGTTTCCTTTAATTGAAAACAAACGCTATCAATTACAACTTTAAAACTACATTCAGAAACAGGAATATCTTTTTCTAAATGGATTTGTAAAATCTGAATAAGCTCGTGTAAGTTTTTTGTTAAGTCATTACTTACCTTTTTAAGATAATCAAAAGTAGCTGCTTTTATTTCTGGGTCGTTAGATGATTCAAACATCTCCAGCATTTTATGAATATTATGAGCTGGCCCTCTAACATCATGTGTAATTATTCCTGCAAATTCTTTTAATTGTATAATTTTCTTTTCTAATGCTTGCTGTGTTTTAAGTAATTGCGTATTCTGAGATAACAATGTGTCATTCATCTCTTTAACTTCATTAATATCATCACTTTTCAATATCATATTAGTAAGCATTAAAATGCCTGTAAAATTTGTTTAATTGTTTTATCCATGCCTTTTCCATCAATCCATCTTAAAACTACTACAAAATCATTTGTTGGATCAACATAAATAATATTGTTTCCATTTCCTATATGAACAAAAGCATTTGTTGGTGCACTTGGTAAGGTTTCTTTTTGACTATTTAAAAACCAATTCATATAACCGTAATCTTTTTTTACTAGCGTTGGAGTTGTTGCAATTTTTATAAAAGCACTATCCATTAATTGATTCCCATTCCAGTTTCCCTTTCTTAAAGTTAGCAATCCAAACCTTGCCATATCTTCTGCGTTGATAAACATTCCACCACCCCAATGGCCTCCTCCACTAACACTTTGAACAGGTGAACCATCTAAAACAATCCATGAATTTCTATAGCCCGTCCATCTCCAAGTATTTGAAGCCCCAATTGGGTCCATAATATACTGTTTTAAAACCTGTGGTAATGGTTTTCTCCATACACTAGTTGCAGCTAAAGCAAGCGCATTAACTCGAACATCATTATACTCAAATACAGTTCCTGGAGTATTCCTTTTTCTATTATACCATTCTGATGGATCTGTATCCGGTCTATCTGCCCAGTCTGGTTTACCCCATAAAGTTCCTTCCCAATCACTTGTTTGATTAAGCATCGTTTCCCAAGTAATGGTTTTATTATGCGTAGATTCAAAAGGATGGATTAATTGGGGTTGATTATATAATTCAATAGGAGGAACATAATCTACTACTTTGTCTTTAACAGATCGGATCATCCCTTTTTCTATGGCTAGTAATACAACTGTTGATAAAAAACTTTTGGTTACACTATGAGTCATTTCGCATTTTGTAGTGTTGCCCCAACTTGCAATAATGTAACCTTTATAAATAATTATTCCAGTTTGATCGCCTCTTTCTTCAAATGGACCAATACCTTCGCCATAAGGTTCTTTTCCAAAAGTTTGATAATGATTTACTTCCATATTACGAGGGTTTTTAGACTCGTAATATTTAGCAGTGTCAATTGCTTGTTGAATTTTGGCAGTATTTAAGCCAAGACTTTCTGGCGTTTTTTCCACCCATTTTTGTGCAGAAGGAAAATAAGATTGGGCCCGCTGTGCACTGCTTTTTCCGAATGCAATGAGACATAGAATAAATAAACAATATTGCTTAATCATAATTCTAAATTAAGCAATATTGTTAAGCCAACAAATTATCTATTTTGAGATGATCTATGGGAAGTATTTCTGTTGTAGCTACCTTTTTGTTCTCTAAATCTTCCTCTAGTTGGAGACTTGGTAGGTTGTGGTTTAACTACAGCATTCTGAGGTATAGAAGATACAAATTCATGCTCTCTTACAACTGGTAAACTAATTTTAATTAGTTTTT
>Ga0209490_10003279_pt1 | contig 15140 bp, 4 predicted proteins | sample MAT06_FD_187209 | JGI IMG/M metagenome (GOLD analysis project Ga0209490, IMG submission 187209) | Freshwater microbial communities from Lake Fryxell liftoff mats and glacier meltwater in Antarctica - MAT-06 (SPAdes) (version 2) | ecosystem: Environmental > Aquatic > Freshwater > Ice > Liftoff...
ATGGACCGCGGCAGCAACGATAATCATATCTACGCCAACACCGTCTATCGTAATCAAGATGGCATTGCTATTTTCCAGTCGAGCAACAATCTGATCGAGGATAACGATTTGTATGATAACCTGCGCGGAGTGCGCATCAACGCGACCTTCGACCTGGATGATCGTTTTGATGGCATCTCGACTAACAACCAGGTGATCAACAATCGCATCGAAGACAACAGCCAACAAGGTCTCTATCTCTATGCGCGTGCCGACCGTAACATCATTGCCGACAACCAGATTCTGCGCAGCGGCACGAACGGCATCTACATCAAATCGGGCGGCAATGTTATCCAAAATAACCAGATCATCAGCGGCAGCATTGGCATCAACATTGCGGGCGGCGAGTACTTGAGTGACCCACCCCAGGCACTGCCAGCGCTCGACCCACCCGGCGACAACAACATCATCATCAGCACCACCATCGCCCTGAACAGTGATGCGGGTATTCGTATCTCTGGTGGTAAGAACAACCGCATCGGTCCGGCCAACGCCGGCGAGATTGCTAACCTGATCGAGGGTAATGGCACCGATGGCATCGTGATCAATGCCGCCAACAACGGCGCAACGGCGGTTGGCAACCAAGTGCTGAAAAATACGATTCGCAACAATGGCCGGCATGGCATCTGGATCAAAGCGGCCAGCAGCGTCCAGAACCGACTCAGCCAAAACAGTATTACCGGCAATGGTCAATATGGCATTCGGCTGGATGCGGGTGTTCAGCAGGGCATTCAACCGCCCGTGATCAGCGCGATTCAAGACAATGGCGATATGAGCGGTACGGCATTGCCAGGCGCAACGGTGGAAATCTATAGCGATCCGGCGGGCGAAGGCCAAACGTGGCATGGCACAGCGGTCGCCAACGGCAGCGGCCAGTGGACTTTTACACTACCGCCCGCGACCAACGCGGCGTTGGTCACCGCTCTCACTACTGATACGAATGGCAACACTTCCCAATTTACCGGTTCCACTTTGGGCGCAGTCTATGTCTTCGAACCCGACCGCGGACGGATCCGGGTGTCGGGCAGTGGGGCCGAAGTGACGCTGACCAGTATTAAGGCTGGATTGGGTAACGCTGCACTCTTACAGGATGTAGGTAATGGCGTCTGGCAACTAAATGCCAGTCTGTTCATCGACACGGGCGTGACGCTCAACCTGGGTACGCAGAGCGGGTCGAGCGAATTGCGCCTGCGCAGCGAAGCGGTGGTGCAGGCGGCGGGCGTCACCGCTGTGCGCGCCGTAACGGAGCCGGACGGTCAGCAGCGCATGCTGGCGATTGACTACAGCAGCTTTGTTTCCCTGACCACCTACAGCGGTGTGATCAACATGGATAACCTCAAGGTGACCTCCTGGGATCCAGCGGCCAATGGTGGCGTCGGTGGTGTGGACACGGATTACACAAATGGGCGCGCCTACATCTTGGCCAAGTACGATGCCGCGCTCAACATCCGCAATTCAGAACTGGCATATCTGGGCTCAGGCGACGGTGAAAGCTACGGGGTTTCCTGGCGCGATGTGAATGCAACCGCCACCCCCAATGTGTTGCGCAGCCGGGTGACGGGCGAGGTACTCAACAGCAAGTTCCACCATCTGTACTACGGCATCTACACCTACCAGGCCAGCAACATGGTCTTCCGCGGCAATCAGTTCTATCAGAACATTCGCTATGGCTTTGACCCGCACGACTACACCCACGATGTGCTGGTTGAGGACAACATCGCCTACGAAAATGGTGCGCACGGCTTCATCATCTCGCGCGGCTGCAACAACTTCATCATCCGTAACAACAAGTCCTATAACAACTTTGATAATAGTCCGACCAGCCAAGCGCATGGCTTTATGCTAGACCCCGGCTCCCCTAATTCGGAAGATCCGCAGGCGGCTTCGTATGATAACATCTTGGAGAACAACGAGGCGTATGGCAACGAGGGCTACGGGATACGCATTCTGGGATCGATCAACAACCAGATTCTGGGCAACAACTTTCACCACAATCAACAAGGTATTGTGGTCGATGTGAACAGCCCGGATAACCTGATCAGCAACAACACGCTCAACCAGAATACATTGTATGGCCTGTACGTGCGCGAAACGGCCGACCGCACCACCGTGACCAACAACACAGTCACAGGCAATGGCAACCACGGCATCTACGTCCGTTCGAACACCAATCTGATCAGCGGCAATATGGCCAATAGTAATACGAACGCTGGTATCGCCCTCTTGTTGATTGGGGCGCCGCTGTTGGCCGATAATCAGATTCTTTCCAACACGGTGGCGGGCAACACGGTCAATGGCCTAGACTTGCGTGGGGCCACGCGCACCTTGGTCCAGGGCAATGTGATCGAAACCAACAAGGCGGCGGGCGTCTATATCGCCAGTGCATCCAACCCAAACTCGCTGGTGCGCAACATCATCCGTAGCAATCAGGGTTCTGGGATTCTGGCCAGTGGCAACCTGACGCTGGCCAACACCTGGTCCGAAAATGAGATTTATGACAATCTGCCCGCCGGCATCTTCCTGACCAATGGTGCAAACGCAAATCTGGCCGCGCCGCAATTGCGCAGCCTGGTGAACAACATAGTCTCTGGTCAGGCCAGCCCTGGCGTGACGGTCGAACTCTTTGCCGATAATGGCGTCCAAGGCCGTTTCTTCCTCGGGCGCACCACCGCCGCAGCCGATGGCACTTTTGCCTTCGCCTTGTCGGGTGTTTACCTAGCGCCGAATCTGACTGCGTTGAGCATCGATGCGCAGGGCAATGCCTCCGGTTTTAGCGCCGCGCTGAACAATCCAAATGTTCCAACGCCCACCGTAACGCCAACGGCAACCGAGACGCCAACAGCGACCCAGACGCCAACAGCGACACCAACAGCGACACCAACAGCGACACCAACAGCGACACCAACGCCGACCGCGACGCCGACTGTGCCAGCAGGCGCGACCCCGACGTCCACGGTTACTGCGACGCCGACAGCTACAGGTGAATCACCCCTTCCGATTGATCCAGTGAGTACAATTTTCTTGCCGCTGGTGAGTCGATAACGGGAACAGACGCTGCCGTTTTTAATGCAGTAACTTGATTGCAGCATCAACGTTAGCCCTATACTGGAAAAATAAGCGGACAGATCAACAGACAGGTTGCAACCCGTCTGTTGATCTGTCCGCTTTAGTAATATGATATTTTCGTAATTAGAGTTACAATTATCGAACTGTATGCCCTATCTCTGGAGGAGTGTCCCATGCGTATGCCCCGTGTTGCCTGGCTCCTGCTATGCTTTGCCTTGCTCAATCTGCGCGCGGCCACGAGCCAGGCCGAGCAAGCGCAGATTATCACGCCAACCGATTGGCGTGACACCGTCAATAATGTCGTCACGGCCGACGACCAACAAGGCGCAACTTGCACCGCCTCTGCCAACGACGAAGCATCACTCGCGCTGGCGATCAACTGTGTCAATACGGCCGGTCTTGGCACACACACGATCACGTTGGTGAGTGACATTTCGCTTACTCAACCGACCGCGTTGCTGACTAACCCGCTCGCGACCCAAGTTGTGATCGAAGGCAATGGGCACACGATCGATGCCAACGGCCATGGTCGCGTCTTGACAATCGAGTTAATCCAAAATCTGACTCTGCGTAACCTCACCCTTATGGGCGGAGATGCCACCCTCGACACGCAATCTACCGATGGCGGTGGTTTGTCGCTGGTATGTGGCAACGATCTTGATTGTAATTGGACCCTATTGAACACCATCGTGCGCAACAATCGAGCGAACTCGGGCGGTGGCATCCGTTATCGCTGCGATTATCACGGTGGGGGCGCGCTGGTTGTGCAGAATTCTGTGATCCGCAACAACCAAGCTGCCAGCGAAGGCGGTGGAATTTTTTATAGTTCTGACGAAGAGAGCAGGGCCTGTTCCGTGACCGTGCGTAACACGCTACTCGAAGACAATCGGGCAGTAGAGGGTGGCGCCATGCGCATCTTACGTCCGCGCGTGACGATTATCGATTCGATCATTCGCAACAATGTTGCCACCCAAAATGGGGGCGGGATCCTAGCCCGGATCAGTGATGGTTATATCGATATGACCATAATCAACAGTACGATCAGCGGCAACCAAGCTTGGGTAAGTGGCGGTGGGTTGTACCTTAGCTCCCCCAACCAGGGTGGAGACATCAAGCTGGTTAACAGTACGGTCAGCAACAACAGCGCAAGCAGTGGCACAGGTGGCGGGATCTACTCATTATATGATAACGGCAGTGGATTGACCATTACCTTGCTCAATAGCACAATGACGAAAAATAGTGCCACCAACCAAGGGGCGGGTGTGCAAATCTTTGATCGAGGGGATACGCCCTCATATAGCTCCAGCGTGCTCAAACTTACCAACAGCATCATTGCCGATAATGGAGCCAGCGATTGCGCAAAAGCGGCAACTGGGGGAGCCGTCTTTACTGGGCAACCAGTGACTTCTGACGGGCACAACCTGGATGGGGACGGCACCTGTCTGCCGGCAGGTGTGCGCCAGCCAAGCGATATCCCCAACGGCCAGGTCAATCTGGGAGCACTGGCAGACAATGGTGGCCCCACCTTAACCCATATCCTGCTCGTTGGCAGCGCCGCCCTCGATGCTGGCGATGATGGTGTCTGTGCTGCGGCGCCGGTCAGTGGTGTCGATCAGCGCGGGGTGCAGCGACCGCAAAATGGTCAATGCGATATTGGTGCTGTGGAAGTCCTCCCAAATACGCCAACGCCCACGTCTACACCAATGCCTACGTCTACACCAACGTCTACACCCACACCAACGTTTACACCAACGTCTACGTCTACGCCAACGGCTACATCTACACCCACACCAACATCTACACCCACGCCCACAGCGACATCCACTGCAATGCCCACGGCGACGCCGACGAGCACGTCCGTGGCAACGGCTACTCAAGTGCCAAGCGGTGTGGGTGATACCTATGAAATGGACAACAGCTGTACCCAGGCCGCGCTGATTGCCACCGATGCCAGCCTCCAAACACGCACCTTTCATCAGTCAGCAGATGCCGATTGGGTGCGCTTTGCCGTCAGCGCGGGCGTGATTTATCGCATTGAGGTCAACGTACCCGCTGCGTCACGCGCCGACGTTGATCTGGAAGTCTATCCCAACTGCGAAAGTGTACCATCGGAAAAATGGGTTGCTTCCTTCACCCCTGGTGTGCGGCTCGATTTTACCGCACCCGCCGACGGTTCGCTCTACCTGCGGTTGGCGAACTATGACGCAACGGTGGTGGGCAACGATGTCAATTACCAGCTTGCTGTCTATCCACTCGTGGCAACATCGTCGAACCGGGCGTTGATTATTCTCGCGGGCCGCTTGCGTGGCACGGATCGGCTGCAATCGAATATCCATACTGTTACCGAGGCGGTCTATCGGCTTTTTCAGCGCAATGGCTATGCGGATGATCATATTCAATATCTGGCTACCGACTCCCGTCTCGCCGGTTATGATGCCGCAGCGAGCAAAGCCAGCCTCAAAGCGGCGATTACGCAGTGGGCGGCACAAACATTGCAAGCCAACGGCGTGTTAACGCTTTACCTGATTGACCACGGCAGCCCCGACGTTTTTTATATTGACGATGTGAGCGGTCAACGCCTGTCACCGGCTGAACTGGATGAGTGGCTGACGCAATTAGAAGCCGCGCTCCCCAGCATCAAGATCAATGTTATTATCGAAGCCTGCCAATCAGGCAGCTTTATCACCAAACCGCAAAGCATCAGCCGGCCTGGGCGGGTGGTGATCACCTCCACCAATGACCAATCCGATGCCAAGGCTTCGCGTAACGGTGCCTATTTTTCCGACCATCTGATCACCTGGCTGCATCAAGGCTACAACCTCTCGGCTAGTTTTCTAGAGGCAAGCACCGTGGCGAAGCGAATTTTCTCGCTCCAAGATGCTTGGCTCGATGCCAATGGCAACGCGATCGCCAACGAGTTTGAAGACGCCGTACTCTCTGCTCAACGCAGCTTTGCCTACGAGGGCACGTTGGGTGGTGACGACTGGCCGCCCCATATCTTCTCGGCAAAAGGGCCCACGACGATTACGAACTACAGCGGTGTGATCCAGGCCGATGTGCGGGACAATGTTAAGCTGCGCAGCGTATGGGCGGTCGTCTATCCACCCAGCTACACACCGCCAGCCACTGGCCAGGAACTTCAGCCAGAAACCCTACCTACGTTTCTGCTCTCTTCGGTTGCCAACGGCGATTTCTACGCCGGTGAATATCCTGGCTTTACGCAACCAGGTGTCTATCGCATTATCATTCAAGCCGAGGATAATGATGGTTTGGTGGCCAGGCCGGTAGAAATTGTCGTGACCGTTGCTGAAAGTAAGCTCTTTTTGCCGTTGATCAAGAGGTAAGTTTTCAGGGCAGCAGAGTTGAAACCCGCAGCGACTCGATGGCCACGTGCCCGCTGGTATTTCCTGCCCTGTCAGCCAACCATTTGAATGGTCCACGCCAAAGTGGCCAGTCGATCGTTAGTAGTTTACAATAATAAACAAAATTGTGCTTGACGAATTAGGAAAACCATTGTAAGATGGATTCCGATATAATGCGCGCTCCTTTGATTTGGAATCAATGCGCTTAGTAAGTCTAATTGATCTGGTGCATATACTCTACCATCGCCAAAACAACCACGCTGCCATCGCGCTCGATTTAGAGAACGGCTAATCAGGTCGCTTACTTCTCTGCCAACACCGCCCAAAAAAAGAATACAATAAATGATCAGCTCGGCAACATTATAAAGGAGGCCTATGCGTCTTATCCGCTGGAAACCAAGCATTTCCGTTGGCGCGCTCATATTCATTTTTGCTTGCCTCTGTTTGCCCGGACGGCTTCAAGCACGCCCCCTATTCATCGAGGTCGGCGGTACAATTGCCACCAATACCGTCTGGACTAAAGCCAACAGCCCTTATGTCGTCACCACCTCTATCTATGTGGCCGATGGTGTGGTGCTGACTATCGAACCTGGCGTGTTGGTGAAATTTACGCAAAATACGGGCCTTTATGCGCAGGGCAATGGCCAACTGTTGGCCGTTGGCACGGGGGCCGAACCGATTGTCTTTACCAGCCTGCGTGACGACAGTCAGGGTGGTGACACGAACGGCGACGGCGCGGCGACGGTGCCCCAACCCGGTGATTGGTACTCGATCAGCGGCTATGGCATCCTCTCCACGCTGCGCATCGAACACGGGCTGGTGCGTTACACACATTCGGTGGAAGCCAACGGCCATTTACACTTGCTCGACAGCACGGTGGAACAGAGCAGCGGCGACTGTTTGTATATCTATCCGAATAGCGGCACAGCCCCCACCATCAACGTCGAGCGAACAAAGTTACATGCGGTAAATCGGCATGGCATCTATCTTTACACTCACCCCGGCACGACGATTAATTTGCGCAACAACACGATTGATGTGCTCGGTTATGGAACTGGCATTTTGCTGACCAACGTGGCAGGCGCCCAAATTGCCGACAACACGATCCATGTAGCCGACGATAACGAGGGGGCACGGGGTATTGTACTGAACGGGGTTGGCGAGACGCTAAGCTTGACGAATAATACGTTGACGCGTGCGGCTGAGGGCAATGCCTATGCCGGCATCGAGGTGTCGAATGCGCGACCTCAACTAACCGGCAACTACGTACATGGCTTTGAAGTAGCGGTACTCCTTAATGGCGGGTATCCCGAACTTTCTCCCGTTTACAGCGGAAACGATTTTAGTCAAAACAAATACGCGAATAGCATTGCTGTCGCTGGGGAACTCAGAAGCGGCAGTTGGACAAATGTGGGTGGTTATCTGCATTTTGTTCGCCAAACGGTGACAATCAAAGACAACGCAACGCTGACGATCCAACCGGGTTCTGTGATCAAATTCTCTACCTCGGGTTCCTTGCGCTTGGGCGAGAAGTCACAGTTAATTGCGCACGGGACGATGACCGAAACCATTGTCTTTACCAGCCTGCAAGATGATGCATACAGCGGCGATACCAATGGCGATGGAGGTCTCACGGTTCCCATCCTGGGCGACTGGAACGGCATCGAGAGCTACGGCAACCTTTCGCTGGTCGATTTGGCGTATGTGCTGCTCCGCTTTCCCTACGAAGCCATTGATGGGCGGGGACATGTAACAGTGCGCGATAGCGTGGTCGAAAAGAGTTCGACCGGTATTTATCTCTATCCGAACACAGGCACGGCGCCCAATGTGACGGTTGAGCGAACGCTGCTGCGCGACGCAAGCTACGGGATCTATCTGACCAAAATGCCGGCCACGCTAAAGCTGACGGGTAATGCGTTTGTGGGGAATGACAACTATGGTCTGTACAATAACGACACGGTCCTTGTCAATGCAACGGGCAATTGGTGGGGCGACACAACAGGTCCAAAACATGAGACGGCAAACCCCACTGGGCTGGGCGTGTGGGTGGGAGGCTCCGTCAACATTGCCAACTGGCTAACAGTTGAGCCGCCTTTTGTACCGCTGGAGCCGGTCAAGCCGCCCGCGAATACCCCCGCAGCCAGCCCCGACGCCTATGAATCCAACAATGATTGCAGCCAGGCGGGCGCTCTAGCGGTGGACGGTGTTTTCCAAGCCCATACCTTTCATGCCCCCGCGGATGCCGATTGGCTGCAATTTTCTGCCACGGCGGGCGTCACCTACCGCGTAGAAGTGCAAACCCAGACCGATTCGTTGGCCGATGTCAACCTGGAACTCTACACGCAATGTGCTACCGCGGCAGCGGAAACATGGCAGGCCACCTTTACCCCAGGGGTGCGGCTCGATTTCCAACCCACCGTAAGCGGAGCGGTTTACGTGCGCATAACCAACTACGACGACCAGATCTATGGCAGCAATGTTGGCTATCGCGTCTCTGTGCGGCCACTTAAGAGCGCAACAGAATTGGGCGCGGTGATTATTCTGGCCGGTCGGCTCAAGGGATCTGACCGGTTGCAGACCAACATTCACTTTAGTACGCAAAATGTCTACAATCTGTTTAATGCCAGTGGCTATACCGACGACAACATCTACTATCTGGCCACCGACGACAGCTTAGGTGGTTGGGACGCGCAGGCGACATTGGCCAATCTACAAACGGCTATCACCAGTTGGGCAGTGGATAAGGTGAGCGGCGAACGGCCTTTGACCCTGTACTTGATGGATCATGGCGGCGTTGATACTTTTTATGTGGATGGCGCAAACGGTCAGGAATTGACGCCAGGTGATCTTGACAGTTGGCTCAACCAATTAGAAGCCAGCGTGCCGGGTCTGCGCATCACTGTGATTATCGAGGCGTGCCATTCGGGCAGTTTCATCGAAGGCGAGCCGAACATCAGCAAGGCGGGGCGATTGATAATCACATCGACCAATGTGGAGAATGTGGCCTTCGCTTCAAGCAAGGGCGCCCAATTTTCGGACCGTTTGTTTACCTCACTGCGCGAAGGCTATAGCCTGCCCAACAGTTTCTGGGATGCGCAGTATTCGGTGCGCCGTCTGTATAAGATCCAAGAACCGTGGATCGACGCCAATGGCAACGGCGTGCCCAACGAACAGGCCGACGGCGCGGAAATTAGCGACCATAACCCTAGCGTGGATCAGGCGACTGGGGATACTTGGGCGCCCTATATCGTTACCGCACAAGGTCCAGACTTGATCACGGACGGCCAGGGTACGTTACGCGCCGAGGTGCGCGACAATAAAGGCGTCAAACGGGTTTGGGCTGCGGTTTATGCGCCTTCTTACCAAGCACCCGCCAGTGTCGAGGAACTGGTGGCCGAGGATGTGCCGATTATTGAGTTCACACCTCAGGGCAACAATCAATTTAGTGCTGGATATGACAAGTTTACGGAAAATGGCCTCTATCAAATTGCCCTCTATGCCGAAGATAATGATGGACTAAAGGCCCGCCTGCTTGTCCTGCCCGTTAAGAATGGCAACACCGATACGATATTTTTGCCTTTAGTCATCGACTAAGATCCGTCACATAGTTTGGGTAAATAATGGATATGCAAAAACGGGCCAGGTTTGCATTAGATAAGCATGAGCACCGAAAAATTTACCGTTATTATCAAAGGAGGCTAGCACAGAACAGAGCAAGGATGGAGACAAGCATTCAACCGCAATAACCATTTATCAACCACAGGAGAAGCTTATGAACGGGATAATCAAACGAGCATCCGCAAAATTGATCGGAGTAACCCTGATCAGTTTGGTCTTATCGTCGCTGACACCTGCCGCGCCAATTGCCTTTGCGCAGGACCAAGATAGCGATGAACCCGTCGTTGCAGCAGGTGCTGGCGATGATGGTATCTTAGAAGTGGGCGTAGAATATGTGAACTGGTACCCCGGTTCAGGTGATCTGTATGGCACCGATGACGATGCGCTGGGCATCTACAACGAATTGGGGGCGGGCGGTTGGACCAAACGGTTTGCCTATGGCAACGGATCGGCCTGGGAGCAAGACTGGAAAGCTACCTGGCGCCCCGGCGGCGGCACAGAGAATGTGTATGTTGACACGGTTGATCTGGCCTACTTCTCTGGTCATGGTGGCCCCAGTTGGGATAACCTTTACAACCGTACCCTGTGGGGTCCGGTCTTCGGTGAAGGTGGCAATGCCTACGATGATTCGTATCTTGTGCCCGGCGACGCCTATCGCGCCTACGGTGACGGCGATTTGGAATGGGTAGCCTTCTCTGCTTGCCAGACTGTGAACGACGACAGCGCAGCTTACTGGGCCAATTCTATGTATGGTCAGCACTTGCTGCTCGGCTTCAAAACCAATATGTTAGATGTCAATCAAGGTTATTGGTTCGCCCGCTATATCCGGCTGGGGCGCACGATCAACCAAGCATGGTGGATCGCCACCGACATCACCCATCCGCGCGGCTATGTGGCACGCGTGCTGGCCAATGAACTTTGTCATTACAACGATACGGCTTTCTCCACCTGTGCCGATAGCTACGATACCGACTGGTGGTATTGGGATCATGAGGCCGACACGTTACTCGCTTCTGCCGCCAGCACACCCGCCAGCCAAAATCGCGGCGCGGCGATCACCGAACTGCCGGCGCTGGATGTAATTGCGCCGCTTTCGACCGAACAAAGCGCCGAAAGTCTGGCCACCTTGGTCGGGATGGACGCGGACACGCCGGCTTCGTTGGACAGTGAAAGCTCGCTCTACAGCGCCAATGATGGCATCCGCGATCTGACGGTTGATCAACAGGGCTTGTTCTACTATCTGGACACGACCAAATTCTTTACACCAACAGAAAGTTCGGTGCTGGCCGCTTCTGTGGCTGTTACGCCCGAAGAAGCCCGCCAGATTGCCGAGTCTTATTTGACCACGCGCAATCTCAAGCCGAGCGATGCCGTCTTCTACGGTGTGGTGGCCGATAAACTGACGGCACTGCAACTGAGCGAAACGGTGACCCCTGCACTCACAAGCAATACGTATGTGAACGCCGCAGCTGTCGATGTAGGCACGACCGTGTTGGATGAACAGACCCTCAGCTATCAGGTTATCTACCAACGCCAAATCCAAATTACAAATTCGGACAACACGACGAGCACGGTCAACGTGGAAGGTCCGGGTGCCCAACTCAAGGTCTATGTAGACACGGCGGGTGCTGTGACGGGTGTAATGGGCGGCTGGCGTGAGGTTCAACAAACGGCAGTCACCAGTGCCAACGCCAATGCCGAGACGTTAATCTCCACAGCCCAAGTCAAGACCTTGTACGAAAGCTTGGGCGATGCGGTTAGCCTGGCCCCCACCACCTTCAGTGCCGACAAATGGGTGGTCAATGCTTCCAACCTCACCTACTATGAACAATCGCTAGGCACACAGCTTGCACAATTGGCCCGCACCTATGCGCTGGATGTAACCCAGACAAACACGAAGAATAATAGCGCCATTGATGTACGTGTCCATGTGCCGGCCATTGCCGAACAAGTGGCGCCATTGGCCCGTCTCCAAACTGGTGGCGCAACCACGCTGGCAATTACAAAGGATGAGTCACTCACCTTGAATGCAGTGGATGCGAGCAAGACCCTTGCCAATTTGGGTTTCGATGCCAGCTTGAACTTTGCGCTTGGCCAGGCACCCTACAGCTACACCTGGACACTTGAACACAATGGGCAGTTGCTCGGCACAGGGCAAAGCTTGACGGTTCAGGGCAGCCAATTTACAAGTGCGTCGGGCCGTGAAGAACTACCCGTACTCAATATCATCCTGACGGTTACGGATGCCAACGGCAAAATTAGCCGCACCACACAGCCGCTGCATGTGGTGGGTGTGACCACTGGTCTACGCTCCTTCCTGCCGCTCATCCAAGCGCCAGAGTAATAAGCTGCAAATACATCTTCTACAAGCGGCAATAATGTTTAGACGACGCAACAGATTGCCGCGCTACAACCGGTCGGATTGAAAACTTGTCGTGACGTTACACTGTAAAAGCTGTAACGTCACGACAAGTTTCTGGCGTACTTTAGCTTCTACCAGCGCTTATCACACAGTGGGGCGCACCGACCCGTGGCACATCTAATTTTAGGAGGTAACAATGTTATGCGTAAGCTCTATATCCTCTGCACTATCTCCGCCCTCTTCGGTATGACGGCCTGCGTTCCTCCTGCCACCGTGCTAAAACAAGCCAAAGTGCAAATCGTAGACGCTGAGACAGCAGCTCCAATTGCTGGCGCTGTGATCGACCTCCACTATTTTCCCAGTTCACCAGAAGCACCCAACCCAGACCACCCTCATGCCACGGCCACCACGCAAGGTGAGATCACAATTGAGGGCAAGGCCGAGCCAACGATCTGGCAGGTACAAGCCGAAGGTTATATTGAGCAGCGGTTGACCGGCAACGAGGGCGCCCTTCCAGCCCGCTATGCCGCCCATGCGACAGGTGAGTATGCCGGCGTTGTCCACCTTTATCAAAAGCCAGCACCGCAACTGACGATCCGGGTGAGCGACAGCTACACGGGGCCAGTTACGATCAATCTGCAACCAGCCTCTGGTTTTGATTACGTGCGGCTGGATCAGATCAATGTCGCGTTTGCGGCGGTTGACCCGCAGGCAAGTTATATCCAGGAAGCGATTGGTCAACGCATGTTTACCGCCACGGCATCGGCCACGGGCGTTGTAGATTTGGTCGTCACGCCGCTCTTATATGATATTACCGCGTCTCAGTTACAGGTTCAGGACAGCGCTGGCGGATTGCCCTATTACGATATTGCCGACCCCAAAAATAAAGAACGCGGCGTGTGGGGCAACGTCAACGAAGATGACAAGCGGCTCAATCATCAGATCCGGTTATTTGTGGGCACGCTGCAAGCGTACCAGGAATTTCTCCAATCAAGCCAATGAGCCGCAACGTAAGCTTATCTACGCGAGCATCGATATCGCCTTGTCCAGACACCGGTAGCTCATCTTATAGAAAGTGTGCAAATCCTTGTTGTAAGCGGGCTGGGGTTATGCTACCGTTGGCCGTTTGGGGCTGATGAGCAAACGATTTTTGCGAGGATCAAGATCGAAAATTAGATCAATCGCGTAAACGAAAATTAGATTTTACCGCCTTAGATATAAATGAAACCAGCTACAGTACGGTCGAATCAGTTCATTGTTTCAAAAGGAGAAACTGAGTATGCAACCTTTATCATCCCGAAGCGTGTTTAACAAATTGCTCTCTACAACAGTGGGCGTGGCGATGGCCTTTAGTACATTTGCCGGTCTACCGCTTGCCGTGCGAGCACAAGAAGTTGCACCATCGGCATTGCAGCAGAGCAATGCCCCAGATGCGTACGAAGTCAACGATTCGTGCGCAACAGCGGCGTCATTAGGCGCGAACAGCGCTGGACAACTACGCAACCTGGTATCCCAGTCAGTGTCGGATCAAGATTGGGCGCGGATCGACGTTGTGCAAGGAGAACGCTACAAGCTACAAGCAAGCACCCTCGGTGCTGACGCCAACATTGGCGTTCAACTGTACGATGATTGTGGCCTTGCCAGCTTATCCGAGATGTTGCCCGACGGCGTTATGGAATTTACGGCCAACGCCAATGCCAGCTACTTTGTACAGGTGAAAAACAATCAGGCAACTGGCGCAGCCACGGACTATCGTCTCCAGTTGACTCACCTGCCCGACCGAGTTTCCGGCATCATCAAGTTGTCGGAGGTGCCAATCGAACTCCACCGGCGCGCGGCAGATTTTCTGGAAAGTATGCGCGGCGGCGACCTGGCGCCCGAATGGACCAATGCTCGCCTGGCCGACCAAGTGCGGACCGTTTTACGCCCCGACGTGGAAGGACCAGCCTACTACGAGTTCCCAGTAGAAAAGCCAAGCAGCATTGGCGGGTTTGAACCATCAGGCTTTATTCAGGTTGCCGCCGGCACACACGACTACCCGATTACCCACTGGGATGTCAAAGGCCAATCGCCCACCCAGGCGCTAGACGAGCAGGCCTCGTTAGAAGACACGACCACCAGTGAATATTACAAGCTGGATGCGCTCTCCTATATGGCCGAACATGAGGAACTCTCGCCGATTGGCATCACCATTGTCGCCACCGATGTGGTTCAACTGGGTGTGATGCCGCCGAAGCTGATTGGTTTGGAAGAATTGCCGTTGGCCGAGGCCCAAGAAGTAACCAGCGCCGAATGGCAACCCGACACCACGGTCGCCAATGATGAGGCGATTGATCCAAACAACCCCATCAGTGGTACGTTGGTCGTAGACAATGAACAGCCCCAGTCGCTGTCGCAAGAAACCTGGGAGTCCTGGACCGAACTGAAAACCGAATACAAACAAACGTATGGGGTCTTTTTGGACGGGCTAAAGAATGATGCCAGTGACGAATGGAAATCTACGGAAAACACCTTGCAGTATGGTGAGGGCTTGGTGAAGGGCGACGAACGCACGGTGCGTGGTCTGGCTTCCCAAACGCTCAACCAGATTACGGTGAGCGGTGCTGGCGCTAACGCCCTGTATCTACAACAGGAAGAGTTGAAAGAAGGCAGCGCGTTGACCGGGATCAAGCTCACCGTGGTTGGTGAACCAG
>Ga0209490_10003284_pt1 | contig 15125 bp, 16 predicted proteins | sample MAT06_FD_187209 | JGI IMG/M metagenome (GOLD analysis project Ga0209490, IMG submission 187209) | Freshwater microbial communities from Lake Fryxell liftoff mats and glacier meltwater in Antarctica - MAT-06 (SPAdes) (version 2) | ecosystem: Environmental > Aquatic > Freshwater > Ice > Liftoff...
AAATAGTCACTAAAGTCATCAAATTCTTCGCCATCTAGTTGATAGCTTTCGATGATGTATTGCACCCTCTGGCGACTGACTTGCTCCCAAAGTTCCATAATTTAGTTGCGCTGGCGATTCAATCACTAGGTCAGGAAATTAGGTAATCCTAAGAACTAAGTTTAAAAGTATGAGTCAGGTAATTCAAAACTCAGAATTTCTAACTTCAAACCTTAGATTTACCGAGTTTTCCTTAATAGCATTATAAATATGAAATGCACTATATCCTATTAGTATCACCTCTAAGTTACAAATTGAAATGATTCCTCAGAAATTAAGTTTAAAAAATTTCCTGAGCTATCAGCAACTCACGCTCTCGTTTGCTGGATTGCAGACTGCGTGTATCTGTGGCGCGAATGGTGCGGGGAAGTCTTCATTATTAGAAGCAATTACATGGGCAATTTGGGGACAGAGTCGAGCCGAAACTGAAGACGATCTTATTCACGTCGGAGCCAAAGAAGCTCAAGTTGATTTTATTTTTACGGCCCATACAGAAACTTATCGGGTGATTCGGACTCGCCCAAAAGGAAGTGCAGGATCGCTAGAGTTTCAAATTTTGCATGAAGAGCAGTTTCGATCGCTAACTGAACGAGGTTTACGTGCCACCCAACAGGTGATTTTGGCACACCTTAAAATGGACTATGACACATTCATAAATTCGGCATATCTGCGGCAAGGGCGAGCCGATGAGTTCATGCTCAAACGTCCGAGCGATCGAAAGCAAGTGTTAGCCGATCTGCTCAATCTCAATCAGTATGACGATCTGACTGAAAAAGCCAAGGACATCGTGCGTGACTGTAAAGCTGAAATTACGGTGTTGGCAAATGCCCTCGTCAGCATGAAGCAGCAAATTTTGGATGGGGAGTCGATCGAACCGACATTAGCCCGACTAAATCAAGAATTGTCCCATTTACAGACAGATGAAATCCAATCTAAAGAGCAGTTGCAAACTTTAGAGCAAAAGCAACAACAGCGTCAAACTTGGTTGCAGCAATTGGGATGGCAACAACAGCAGCAGCAGAAACTTGAAGCCGATCTGACTCGATCGAACCAGCAATTAATCGCCCAACAGCAGCAATTAAACAGCCTCGAAGCTTTACTGAGTCAAGCCCAAACGATCGAGCAAAATTTCGCCCACCATCAAGATCTCACCGCCCAAGAACTCAGCCTCAATCAGAAATTTCAACAGCACCAGAAATTCGATCGAGATCGGCAGCAAATATTACAACAACTCGCTAGCTTGCAAAGCGAACTCAAGGGACAACTGCGTCATCACCAAGCCCAATTAGAAGCTCTGATCCAACAACAACAAGAATTACAGGTAATTCTCGATAAGAGCCAAGAGATCGAAGTCGCCCACGCCAAATTACAGCAAGCTAGAACTGAACTCAGCTCGATCGATCGACTGCAATCCCAATCTGCGCCATTATTTCAACGTCGTCAGATCTTGCAAAATCAGATCGATCGAGAAACCGTGCGCCTCACTGCCAAGCTTGATGAATTTCAACGTAGTTCCAAGCAACTTTCAGTAACTGAACATTCCCATAGCGAAATACGAGTCGCAGCAGAGATGCTCGATCGACAGATTATCTTGCTGCAAAAGAAACAGGTGTATCAACAACGAGTACATGACAAGGGATTGGAACGGCGAGATTTTTTGGAACGATTGAAAGAGCGGGCGGCAGATTGCGAAGAAAGATTTAACCTCGCTCAAACCAAACTGCAACAACTAACCGCGAGTGGTGCGCCTTGTCCTCTTTGCGATCGACCGCTCGATCGAGCGCATTGGCAATTAGTGCATGGTAAGCACGAGAGCGAATGTCAGGATCTACAAGCCGAGATCTGGGTAATTAAAGAACAGCAAGCCGCTTCCGATTGCGAAATTCAGGTATTGCGCGAGGAATATCGCCAACTCGTCACAGATTTGAGACCGTTAACGCAGCTTTTAGAACAAAAAGGCAACCTCCAAGCCCAACTCACTGCCAATGCTAATACCTCAGAGAAGCTTCAACAATTACAGCAAGATATCGCCGATCTGAGCGATCGATTAACCAGCCAAAATTATGCTAACGAAGCTCAGGAGGAGTTAAAACTGATCGATCGAAGTCTGGTTCAACTCAACTACGATGATAAAAATCATGCACTCGCTCGGAGTGAAGTCGAAAGATGGCGATGGTCAGAAATCAAGCGATCGGAACTGAAGCAAGCCCGCCAAAAATCTGCCCAGTTCACGGTGAAAATTCCAGAGATTCAGGCGCAAATGCAGCATCTCACCGAGAGGTTAGCCGCAAATCAGATCGATCCAGAATTGCAGCAACGTTTAGAACAAGTCGATCGATCGATCGGGCAAATTGGCTACGATCCCGCTTTCCATCAGCAACTTCGCACCCACAAAGAGCAATCCCAACCCGCTCTATTCCGCTATCAAGAACTCCAACTCGCTAAGCAGCAACATCCTACCGCGCAACAACAATGCCAGCAAACCCAGCAACTAGCGATCGATCGAACTGAAGAAATCCATGCGATCACCAGCGAAATTGTCCAACTTCAACAACATCTCAACCAAATCCCCGATCCTAGTGGCGAGATCTCACAAATCCAAGATCGCTTAAAAGTAGTTCGATCGAGGCTTGATGATTTAATTGGACAAATCGGCAAATTAACCCAAGTGCAACAACAGCTAACAGGATTAATCGCCCAAGCAAAAGCAGCGAGTGAGAAGATCGCGCAGTTAAAACATCGTCAACACATCCATCAGGAATTACAACAAGCCTTTGGCAAGAACGGCATCCAAGCCTTAATGATTGAAACTGTGCTGCCTCAAGTCGAAATCGAAGCCAATCGGATTTTGGCGCAACTGAGTGATAGTCAGTTGAATGTGCGCTTCATCACCCAGAAAGCAGGAAAGAAGGCGGATAAGGTGATCGATACCCTAGAAATTTCGATCGCCGATAATCGTGGCACGCGACCCTATGAGACCTATTCGGGCGGGGAAGCATTTCGGATTAATTTCGCGGTGCGGCTGGCTCTATCTCACATCTTGGCGCAAAGACTGGGTGGCACATTGCAAACTCTGATCATCGATGAAGGATTCGGCACTCAGGATCAAGAAGGATGCGATCGATTAGTGGCGGCAATTAATTCGATCGCGGATGACTTCGCTTGTATTTTGGTGATTACCCATATGCCGCAGTTAAAAGAAGCGTTTAACGTCTATCTCGAAGTCACGAAGACCGATACAGGTTCACAAGTAAGTCTGGTAATTTAATTTTGAAGTGCTTCCGAGCAATCGGCATCGGGCTATTGGCAAAGAGAGTGGCAAGACCAGCTACACTGACATCAATTGAGCAGAGAAGATGATCGCATTAGTTATTGGCGGCACAAGATCGGGTAAAAGCGAATGGGCGGAAATGTTGGCGGCTCGATCGAATAAGTCGGTGATCTATATCGCCACAGGCACAAGTAATGCTGATGATCCAGAATGGCAAGCCAGAATCCAACAACATCGCGATCGACGTTCAGATCGCTGGCAAACCTTAGAAGTGTCGATCGATTTGGCTCAAGCTCTCAAATCCGCTCCACCAGATACTTATTTGCTAGTAGATTCGATCGGCACTTGGTTGGCTAACTTAATCGAACAAGATCTAGAAACTTGGCAGCAAACCGTACAGGAATTTTTCGCTGCGGTCAAAGCTTGTCAAGTCGATGTCACATTTGTTGCCGAAGAAGTTGGAAGTGGCGTTATTCCTGCTTATGCACTAGGAAGGTTATTTCGCGATCGACTAGGCAGTTTAAATCGTCAATTGGGTTCGATCGCCGATGTGGTCTATCTGGTCACAGGCGGACATGCCTTAAATTTGAGTATTCTAGGAGAAAAGTTAAACTAGGATAGTCGATCGGATTCAGTTTAAGAGAACAAAAAATATGCCTCCGACTACTGCGATCGAAAAAGTCACACTCTACGACTTAGAGCAGACTTTTAGCTTACAGGAAACTCACGATCCTACATTCTTTTGGGAGTGTCAGGAAAATCTACCACCTCTAACTGCCGCCGAACAGCAAAGATTAGAACGGGTACAGGCTGCTTATACCAACCTAGAAAGACGTTCTGTACTAGAAAACACAGTCAAGCTTGCCGTGATTGCACCTCTATTAGACCTAGCAGGATTTTTCTTGCCGCCGTTCTATGTCGATACCGAAAAAGAAGTCCAGATTTCGATCGACGATCGAGGGATACAGTTACGTGGTCGAATCGATATCCTAGTTCTCAAACAGCAGATTTGGGTGTTGGTAATTGAGTCAAAACGAGCTGAGCTTTCACTCAAAGTCGGCATCCCTCAAGCCCTATCCTATATGTTGGCAGCACCGTCGATCGAACAGCAATATCCCAGACAGTCGCTCTATGGATTGGTGACAAATGGGAGTAGTTTTATGTTTTTGAAGTTACTACGACAACCTCAAACTCTATATGCGAGATCGAGGGAGTTTCTGCTCAATCAAGATGATGGATTAGGAAAAACTTTGCAAATCATGAAACGACTAGGGGAAATTGTCGGAGCAGGTTAAAATTTTAGCTATGAAGGAAATTAGTAATCAATCAAAGCAATCAAATTCTGAGGCGATCGCGTCATCACCTGAGCCAGAGTTCACACCAATCAAAAATCTGATCGGCTCGGCAATATCCGCCGCATTCTCGACCCTTGCCTATCTTTTTACCCAGATGGTAGCGGTGAAACTTGCCACTACTCCACTCGTTAATACAAGCAACCTCGCAGCAAAGCTAGGTGTTTTGGTACGCACGATCCTGCTGGCACTTGGCGCAGGTGTAACGATGATTTTTGGCATTATTGCGCTCGGACTCGTCCTCCTGACAGGTCAGCAGATCATCCAAGCAATCACCAAGGAAATCGCCAAGAAAAATTCATTAGAATTAGACAAAAAATAAAGCGAGAGACGATTCGATCGTCTCTCGCTTTGGGAGATAGGCTGAGGGCAATAAAACTAATTGCCGCCTTGACTAAAAGTGAGATTGCGATTAGTAGTGACGTTAATCGACATCTTGGGTTCAATTACAGTAGCTTGAGGTGCAGTGGTATTCCCCACAATCACACCAGCCGCCGCCCCACCCAAGATCTTCTCGGTAGAAATGACTCGATCGCCAAGTACTCCCGACAAAATCGCCGCACCAGCCGCACCGATCGCCGCATCAGTGAAAATGGCACCAGCATTAGTTTCGCGAGGATCTTTTGTATCATTAATCAGAGCTGATTCCGCCCCCATACTAACCGTAGACCCTCGGCTAGACAAAGTTCTCGCCACAAACTTAGAGCCGCCACTGGACGGGACAAACTCACCATTAATAATTGCGCCAACAGGAATTACCACAAATGGAACCAGTATTAGTTTCGCGAGGATCTTTCGTATCATTTATTAGAGCTGATTCCGCCCCCATACTAACCGTAGCCCCACGACTAGACAAAGTTCTCGCCACAAACTTAGAGCCGCCACTGACAGGGATAAACTCACCATTAATAATTGCGCCAACAGGAATTACCACAGTGCCATTATTAGCAATTACGTCCTGCTCGACCCGCAGCTTTGCCGCCTTGGTTTCGCCATTATTGAGGACTAGGGTTTGATTATCGGCCAGTCTCGTCATAATATTTTGACCAGCAGGCAGATTAATTGTGGTTCTAAATACCTGAGCAACGGGCTGTTGATATACAGGATTTCGGGATATGGGGGTTCTTTTAAAAACAGTAGTTCTAACAGGCAACTGATTGCCATTAATTCTGACTTCAGAGGCATAGCCAGGATTTGCCAAGATGGAGGTAGAGGCAATGCTGGAAGCCAAAGCCAGAATGGAGATGTGATGGAGTTTCATATTCGACCTCATACTAGAGATGTTTCCGTAGGCTAGGACTGTGAGGGGAGACCATAAGTTCCTCAACTTGAGGTTCTCCCCTAGTTACTAGACGTAAACACCTATGCTGCCACAGGAACTTTGACCCGATCGAGTAAGGCTTGCAGCGAATCACCCTCGATCACTTCCGACTCTAAGAGTTTTTCGGCGATTGTTTCGAGCAACTCCTTGTTAGCACGCAAGATTGTCAATGCACTTTCGTGCCCAGATTCGACAATGCCTCGGATTTCCTTGTCAATCAATTCGGCGGTGACAGGACTAACGCCACGACTGCTAGAACCTCCACCTAGAAAATCAGTGCGGCTTTGTTGATATGCCAATGGGCCTAGCACAGTACTCATACCGTAGCTCGTCACCATTTGCTCTGCCATCTCTGTTGCCCGTTGCAGGTCATTTGATGCACCAGTGGTGATGCTGTTAAAGATCAGTTCTTCTGCCGATCGACCACCCAAAAGCGTAGCGATCTGAGCCTGTAACTCTTCTTTACTGAGCAAGAAACGGTCTTCGGTCGGGACTTGTAGGGTGTAACCCAACGCTGCCATCCCACGCGGCACGATCGAAATCTTTTCCACCTTGCCACTACCAGGAGACAGTGCGCCCACCAGAGCATGTCCAACTTCGTGATAGGCAACAATCCGCTTTTCTTTTTCGTTTAAGACACGGCTCTTCTTTTCCAAGCCAGCCACGACACGTTCGATCGCTTCGTTAAAGTCAGCCTGTTTCACGGCATCACGTCCATCCCGCGCCGCTAGTAAAGCGGCTTCGTTGACTAGGTTTGCTAGATCGGCTCCAGCAAAGCCAGAAGTCCGCGTCGCCAGAGCCTTTAAGTCCACCTCAGGATCAAGACTAACTTTTTTAGCGTAAATATTCAGGATTGCCTCACGACCACTTTTGTCGGGTCGATCGATCAATACCTGTCGATCGAATCTACCTGGACGCAGCAGGGCAGGATCGAGCACTTCAGGGCGGTTAGTCGCAGCTAGTACGATCACAGTTTTGCCATCATTACCAAAACCATCCATTTCGGTCAGCAACTGGTTGAGTGTTTGTTCGCGCTCATCATTACCACCAAACATCCCACCACTGGCGCGGGACTTCCCGATCGCATCCAGCTCATCGATAAATACAATACAAGGGGCTTGCTTCTTAGCCTGATCGAACAGGTCACGCACTCGCGAAGAGCCAACGCCGACAAATAATTCGACAAACTCCGAACCAGAAATGCTGAAGAAAGGGACACCTGCTTCACCCGCAACAGCCTTTGCCATCAAGGTTTTACCTGTACCAGGCGGGCCGACTAACAATACGCCTTTAGGAATCTTGGCTCCAATTTTGGTATAACGTTCGGGAGTCTTGAGAAACTGGACGATTTCTTCAAGTTCGGCTTTAGCTTCGTCAACCCCTGCGACATCGCGAAACAGGACTTTAGGTGAATCACCCTCGACGTATACTTTGGCTTTGCTCTTGCCGATTTGCAAGCCGCCAGGCATACCACCACCAGAGTTGCGGCTAAAGAATTGGAAGATACCGACAAAAATCAGGGGCGGAATTACCCAACTCAGTAGCGTCCCAAACCAGCCATTTTTCGCCACAGGCGTAGCGGCAAACTCAACCCCGTTTTGCTCTAGCAGTTCGGGTAACTTCAAATCAAAAATCGGTGTGGTGGCAAACACTTCACCTGGCTTGTCAGGGCTGGGAGTGCGGAGTTGATAGTTGATCTGATCTTGAGCGATCGAGACCCGTGCCACTTCATGCTCTTCGATTTGATGGATAAACAAGCTGTAAGGTACACGCGGAATTTGGGGTCCAAACAGATTTGGTAAAAACAAGTTAATCACCAGCAAGACGCTGCCAATCAATAACAAGATGTTGCCAATCCGCCGTGACTGAGGCATTTTCGGTTGTTCTTTAATCGCCATTATTTTAGGGGTTTTTGTAAACTTTTGTAAACTGTACTAATTATCAATTTTAACCAGCCATATGTCGATCGGCTATGTTTAGTAATTACCGTACTCGATCGAAGGTCAGTGTTAAATTTCTTTCTAACCTTCAGCTTAGAACTCTCTTCGCAAATAACCTACAAATTGAACGAAGTTGAAACAATCTTTGATTCCCATATCAGATCGTAGAATACGATCCTGAGATCCCCGACTTTAAAAAAAGTCGGGGATCTCAAGCTGTAAGCCAAGAACTTGGATTAACTACGAATCTGGACTGGCATAATCAGATACGTCATCTTTAACGCCCCGATCGGCGTGAGAATCGCAGGACTAGTCGCATTATTCAGTTGGATTTGGATTTCGTTACTGGATAGAGCTTTTAGCCCATCAACCAGATATTTGACATTAAAGGCAATATCTAAATCCTTACCAGAAATTTGGGCAGGAATGGATTCTTGACCAGTCGCCACATCAGGAGCTTCGACCGAGATCGTAATCTCTTGATTGGTGGCATCGATCGAAAGCTTGACGATATTATTCTTTTGATCGGCTAGAACTGCAATTCTTTCTAAAGCTGAGATAAACAGTTTCCGCTCTAAGGTAATTTGTCGCTCAAATTGAGTTGGGATTAGTTGACGATAATTGGGATAACTTCCATCCAATAAGCGAGATGTCAGAGTTTGATTCGCCGAGACAAAGATCATTTGGGATTGATCGAATTTGACTGCGATTGCACCTTCAGTCTGATGAGCCAGCATTCGTTCTAACTCTCGTAAGGCGCGAGATGGAATTGTCACCTCTAAACTGGGAGCTTGCTTTGAGCTTGAGGCTGGCAGATCTTCATCCAAGAACTTAGTTTGGACAACCGAAAGTCGATGCCCATCCGTAGCAGCAAATTCTAAATGATCGGCATCAGCCGTGACATGAACACCTGTCAGGACTCTTTTTGTTTCATCAGTTGAAGTCGCAAACAAAGATGCACTTAATCCGAGCAGCAGGGATTCTACAGGCAAATAGGTTGTCTTGCCATCTCGATCGATTTGCGGCAGTTCAGGAAACTCTTGCACAGACATCCCATGCACTTGATAGCGACCAGAACCACAGATCACAGATGCGACAACTTCACCTTCAGCAATGCTCAAAGTCACATCCTCATCAGGCAGCCGAGAGACAATATCCCCCAATAGCCTTGCTGGTAGAGTAAAAGAACCAGACTCCTCAACTTGAGCAGGAAAACTCACCAAAATGCCCAAATTAAGGTCAAAAGCCGTCAAGCTCAAGGTTTGAGTCTTCTCATCCGCCGCCAGCAGGATGTTTGCTAAAACGGGGTGGGAAGGGCGTGAAGCCACAGCACGACTGCAAAGAGACAAGTTGGAAGCAAGTTGATTTTGGGAACAAACGAGTCGCATAGGATCTGAACTGGTCTAGTGAGTTTGATGAATTGAGAGTTTTGAAATCGATCGAGAAACAATCTAGAAATATTTGAAAAAATTTAGACTTGAAAAAACTTTGGTTTGTAGGGGTTCATACTAACACCCCAAGTTCGAGCTGACCAGAAGGCTAAAAATAAACTTTTTTGTGTCGCCCTCTTAATTTCTATAATATTTTATAAAAACTCTTGATAGTAGTAGTAGGGGCTGTGGAAAATGTGGAAAACTCAAAGAAACTTAGATAAAACAAGGCTTCTCAGGTTTTCAGCCTGTGGAAAACCCTGTGGATAAACTGGCTAGTTTTCCACAGGGTATAAATACCTATTAAAAGTTTTCCACAGTAGGGTGGGTTTTTTCCACAGAAAGTAGCAGTTTTTCCACAAAAAATCTAGGGTTTTCCACAGGTTTTCCACAGGTAAAATTAGCCTTTTGGGCAAAGTTAACAAAAATTTACATAGAAATAAGTGAAGGTGCTTTTACGATCGTTTGTGGTTATATGTAGCCTTGTCGATCTGTAGATTCAAGCTCAGATGCTCTCTACAGTTGGGGTTAACGTTAATAAAGCTACCGTAGTTTCTGTGGGTGATGGCGACACGAGATCGAGATGGGATCGGTTGTGAGAAGTAAGCTTTCAAAGGGGATTATGAAAAATAATAGGTTGGAGAGAAGTAATTTTGGCGCATAAGAAAAAGTTGTCTTTTGAACAGCAAGTTGCCCGACTAGAAGAGATTGTGACAATTTTAGATCGAGGTACAGCACCGATCGAAGAACTGCTGCGACTCTATCAAGAAGGAATGTCATTGTCGCAACAATGTCGGACTTATTTAACTGAAGCCGAACAAAAAGTGGTGCTGATCGATCGACAGAATGTTTCACTGGATGATAAATTATCAAACTCCGATCGTGAATTAGATATGGATCGGTCTGATGATTTTGAAGATGATCGTCTGCCCAATTCCACCCTCTTTAGTTTGGATGACGATGATTTTTAGCTCTGGTTTTATGATTGGATTCGATAATTCACAGGATGTCTGATGAAACGAGATCGAATCAGGTGGTAAAGATTGATAGCAGGATGCGCGACTTCCTTAGCCCCTAGATCCCCAATTCTGGGGACTTTAATTTTCAGAACCCCCAGAATTGCGATGCACTGAGCTTGTCGAATTGGGGGCAGGGGGCTGGGTAGATTCTTTAAAGGATAATCTCCTTACATCTTTTCGATCGTCTTGATGCCCAGCAAATTTAAGCCTAACTTTAAAGTTTTAGCAGTGAGATCGCAGAGCATCAAGCGAGATGTCCGTTCTGGCTCTGGAGCTTGAAGCACGGGACAGAGATCGTAGAACTGATTAAACTTCTGGCTTAGCTCAAATAGATACTGACAGAGACGGTTGGGAAGTAGATCCTCGCCGATCGAATCAATCACTTCCGCTAGTTGGATCAGATGTTTTGCTAACACTATTTCTGGTTCAGTCGTGAGATGAATTGCTTGACTAGGAGATATTCGATCGAAGTCGATGTCACCTTTTCGACTGATGCCGCGAATTCTCACATAAGCATAGAGTAGATATGGAGCCGTATTTCCTTGCAGAGCCAGCATCTTATCGTAGCTAAACACATAGTTGCTGGTGCGATTTTGCGCTAAATCGGCATACTTGACCGCTCCCAATCCCACCGCTTCGGCGACTTCCTGCTTAAATTCCTCCGACCGATCGGGATTGCGAATTTCTAAATCGGCTTTCACTCTGTCGATCGATTCATCTAACAAACTTTTGAGCGTCACGGTGTCGCCCGATCGAGTCTTCAGTTTTTTGCCATCCTCGCCCTGCACCAGTCCAAATGGCACATGGGTAACGCGCACCCGATCGGTCAACCATCCCGCTCGTCGTGCCACCTGAAAGAACTGGGTGAAGTGAGATGACTGCCCCATATCGGTGACGTAGATGATTCTCTGCGCTCGATCTTTGGTAATTCGATATCTCAAAGCTGCTAAATCAGTCGTGGCATAGTTATAGCCACCATCCGATTTTTGGATAATTAGTGGTAATCGCTCTCCTTCTTTATTCGAGAATCCTTCGAGGAATACGCATAAAGCCCCCTGACTCTCTTCTAAAAGACCGAGCGAGCGCAAATCTTCTACGATATCTTGCAGACCAGAATTATAGAAAGATTCACCACGTTCTTGAATTTGGATATCCAAAGTATCGTAGATTTTCTGGAATTCTCGACGAGACTGATCGCAGAGTAACTGCCATGCCAGCTTTGCCTGTGGCTCTCCTGATTGCAGATCTACTACTGCGGCGCGAGATCGCTCCTTAAAGTCTTCATCTCGATCGAATCTCAATTTAGCAGCCCGATATAGTTCCACCAGATCGCCTAACACCAGAGCATCCGACTTTACCAATGCTTCGGGATACACTTCTTTGAGATAGGTGATTAACATGCCAAACTGTGTGCCCCAGTCGCCGACATGGTTGAGCCGCAGGACATCATGCCCCTGAAATTCTAAAATGCTGGCGATACAATCACCGATGATCGTCGATCGCAAGTGACCGACATGCATTTCCTTCGCAATGTTAGGACTGGAGAAATCAACAATCACCTGTTCTGGATGCTTAGTCGGCAAAATCCCCAAGCGCGGATCGGTTTGGATTTCGGTGAGTCGAGCTTCTAGATATGCCAACTTGAGTTTGACATTGATGAATCCTGGCCCATCAATCGTGGGTCGATCGCAGAGGTCGTCGATCTGTAAATGCTCGATGATTCGATCGGCAATTTGACGTGGTTGCTGTTTGAGTTGCTTCGTCAAACCAAGCGCAGCATTACACTGATAATCGCCAAACTTGGGATCTTTGCCATTTGTCACCGATGGATCGAAACTCGCAAATTCTTCACCAAAAGCCGATACACAAGCTTGGGTGAATCTCGTTTTTAATTCTGATAATACTGAATTAGCCATTTGCTCATTATAAATGTCGATGCGACCAGAATCGAGATTAAACCACCAAAAATCGATAAATTTAGGATCGATCGAGGTTGTTAGAATTGGGTGTTAAAATCGTTGAAATCAGTGTTAGCTCAAGAGGACATCGCTATGATTACCGCCATTCCTAAAACTAGGGTCACTTTTGCTGATTACCTCACCTATTTCGATCGATCGGACACAAAACATGAATTAGTAGATGGAGAGCTGGTTCCGATGGCAGTGGCAACAGGCAAGCATGGAGAAATAATCGATCGACTTTACAGAATAATTGATGCTGAAATTGGGCGACTAGATCGATCGTGGATAGTGAGGCAAGGGCAAATAGCAGTGCGTTGTCCGCGTGGACTTGGTTTAGATACCGCACGTATCCCTGACATCACGGTGATGTTGCGTGAAGAATGGTTATCTTTGCAAGAAAGAGAAGCTGTGATTGGGTTTGACTTGACCGCGCCGCTATTAGTAATCGAAGTAGTCAGCCCATCCACGAAATCCACTGATTATCGAGCCAAGCGCACCGAATATGCCGCCCGTGACATTCTCGAATATTGGATAGTTGATTATTTGGAGTCGAAAGTATCAGTTTTAGTGTCTTCGGATGGTTGGTATGATGTGTCAGAATTTGATGCAGGTAATCCCATCATTTCTCCACTGTTTCCCGAACTTCTATTAACTCCTGAGCAAATCTTCTCAATCTAATTGAGGTAAGACCAAAATGCTACAAACATCATCTAAAACGCTGACATTAGCAGAATTTCTCCAACTATCGGAAACGAAACCTGCGAGTGAATACATTGATGGTCAAATTATCCAGAAGCCAATGTCACAAGAGAAACACAGTGCTATTTAAGGAGAATTTGTCACTGCAATCAATGCTGTAGTTAAGCCTAATCACATCGCTCGTGCTTTCTCTGAATTACGGTGTACTTTTGGAGATCGATCGACTGTACCTGATATCGCAGTGTTCATTTGGAGCAGGATTCCCCGCGATCCGACAGGAGAAATTGCAAATACGTTTTCTGCTGCACCAGATTGGACAATTGAAATCTTATCTCCAGATCGAAGTCAAGTAAAGGTTACGAAAAATATCCTGCATTGCTTGAAGCATGGAACCCAGATGGGATGGTTAATCGATCCAGATGAGCAAGCTGTGTTTGTCTATCGTCCTAAGCAAGAAACGGAAGTATTTGATGAATTCGATCGAGTTCTCCCTGTGCCATTATTTGCAAGTGAGCTAAAACTGACAATCAAGGATCTGTTTACTTGGCTTTCAGAGTAGATTATTGGTAATCGATCGACTAGAGCGAAGATAGCGAAGGTGTAGGCAATAATTTATACCTATACTGCTAAATTCTTCTCTCGATCGGCGGTAAAAGCAACACAGGCTTTGATGTCTTCTAGGGTGAGTTCAGAAAAGTCTTCCAATATTTCGGCTTCTGTCATCCCACCTGCTAAATATTCTAAGATATCGTATACCGTGATTCGCATTCCCCGAATACACGGCTTGCCACTTCGTTTCCCAGGCTCGATTGTAATAATGTCATGGTAGTCCATAATTTTTTTTATTTAATTTTTTGCATTCATCCTAACACCTTAAAATTTGGTCGAGTTGGAGAGGTTAGGGTTTTGCCCGTTGCTTCGTAATCTTCAATTAGGAGTTCCAATACCTCTTGGGCATTAGCGATCGACTTTTCATATGTCTCGCCATGAGTAAAATTTAGTGTCGTTCGTGAATTGATTTACAATCCCAAAAGTATCCAGACCCAACCGTTAAAACTTGCTCAGTTGGCATAAATAACTCCCAATAGGCAAGCCCTGAATCATCATCTAAATTTGGCTCTAAAATCAGTTGATAATTATCTTCAAATCCTAAAGTTAAGCCAACAGTTTCTGCGTCAACAATAAGTTCGTTTAATTTTTTGTTTTCCAACTGCTTGATAACTTCCTTAGCAAATAGAATCTCTTCACCAGTATCATCTTCAGACGTAGATACTAAAACTCGATCGATATGTTTTAAAGTCCAAGGTGTTGCCCTCGCCCCAAATCGCCAACTACCTTTAAGTAAATGCGCTAATTTCGGATGATCGCAAGGAGTCATTTCTCCAAAGTCTAACTCCAATTCATCGCCATAGCTAAATGATATCTGACGGCAGATTTCGCCAATCATCGGCTGAGTAATCATGGAAATAATTCTTGCTAGATCTGGCTTAATTTGTGGATTAGTAGCTAACAAAGATACCGTTGCCATATGTTTTAACTCTCTTCAAAATCATGTAAAAACTCTTCAGCTTTCTGGCGAAGTTCTTCCCAAGTGAAATCTCCTTTGGCATTTAAAGTCCCGCCATAACTGCTCGCTTTTTCTTGCTCCAAAAATTTGCCAAATAATTTTCTAACTTGCCATGACATATTAAATTCTTTAGCGATCGAGTTAATCTGTTTAATATCAAGCTTTTTACCCATGAATGCTTTAAAGCCAGATTTACCTAGAGTTTAGCATAACGCTTTATTAAGTTTTTCCATCCACTGATACATCTTTACTGCTTTGGTGTGCCGTTGTGACGATCGCTATGCTATTTGTGGAGTTGTCGGAGATGGTTAGGGTTTTGCCCGTTGCTTCGTAATCTTCAATTAGGAGTTCCAATACCTCTTGGGCATTAGCGATCGACTCTTCGTATGTCTCGCCATGCGTAAAATATCGCTGTAGTTCGTGGGCAAATTCAGGTAGCTCCACCAAATAGCAATCATCTTCGTCTGACCAGATAATATTAATGCGGTACTTGTGCTTCATTATTCTCTTCAAAACCTAGCTCGAT
>Ga0209490_10003288_pt1 | contig 15105 bp, 17 predicted proteins | sample MAT06_FD_187209 | JGI IMG/M metagenome (GOLD analysis project Ga0209490, IMG submission 187209) | Freshwater microbial communities from Lake Fryxell liftoff mats and glacier meltwater in Antarctica - MAT-06 (SPAdes) (version 2) | ecosystem: Environmental > Aquatic > Freshwater > Ice > Liftoff...
CCATGGCCAAACGAGCACAAATTAACTAAGCGCTGGGTGTCATGATCCCTGGCGCAACGACTTCAACCCTCCGGTGTCATTGTTGATTGGCGCAATACGTGGCACCCGACTTCACCGCACTTATACGAGTCGGTCGCCATCAACGATGCGGGCGAGCACAAGCGGCAAACGTGGGAGAAACCATTCGATCAACGTCGGATTGGTTGCGTTGCCGATTCTCAGCCAGACAACGACGGGTGGATTTTTGCTGCGGAGGCTCCGTTCTGCAAAGTCTTCGTCCTTCGTCAGGATTGCGGCATGATTTTCGAGAGCGTATTGCCAGATGCAAGAGTCCTTCGCGTCGCGTAGATCAATCTCACGGACGGCAACGGCATCGCAACCAAGGTCTCGCAGCGTCGCCGCGAGCACTGGTGGTAATTGGGCGTCAACGATCAGCTTCACGCAGCCTGAAGAACGGCGTGATTGGCCAATGCTGCCGCGTATTGGAGGCAGGCTCGGATGTCGGCGGGGTCCAGATCAGGGAAGTCCTGTAAAATCTGTGACTCCGATGCCCCGGCACCGAGCATTTCCAACACGTCTTTGACGCGGATTCGCATGCCTCTAATACAGGGACGGCCTGCGCATTGCTCGGGGTCAAAAGTGATACGATCCAAGTGGCTCATTATTGTCTATCCTACATCGCTTCCGACGCGTTTGAAAGCATCTTTGCGCACCGGGCGCGGGTCAGACCGCCTTGATGAGAATGGTAGCGTTGTGGCCGCCGAATCCGAACGAGTTGCTGAGAACGGTGTTGAGCTTGGCTTCGCGCGGGATGTTGGGGACGCAATCGAGATCGCACTCGGGGTCGGGATTGTCGTGATTGATGGTCGGCGGGATGACTCCGTGTTTGATGGCGAGGGCGCAGGCGGCGAGTTCGACACCGCCGGCTGCGCCGAGGAGATGGCCGGTCATGGACTTCGTCGCGCTGATGGGCACTTTCTTGGCGGAGTCGCCGAGCGCGCGTTTGATGGCCTTGGTTTCGCAAATGTCGCCGAGGCCGGTGGACGTGGCGTGGGCGTTGATGTAGTCGATGTCGGAAGGGTTCACTTTGCCGTGATCCATCGCGATGGTCATGGCGCGGGCGGCGCCGTCGCCTTCGGGCATGGGAGCGGTCATGTGATAGGCATCGGCGGTGCAGCCGTAGCCGGCGATTTCGCAGTAAATGTGAGCGCCGCGGCGTTTGGCGTGTTCGTAATCTTCGAGAACCATAATGCCGGCCCCTTCGCTCATGACAAAACCATCGCGGTCGCGGTCGAACGGACGGCAGGCTTTTTCCGGTTCGTCGTTGCGAAGGCTGAGCGCCTTCATGGCGGTGAAGCCCGAGACGCCGAGAGGGGTGATGGTGCCTTCGGCACCACCGGCAAGGAAAAAGTCGGCGTCGCCGAATTTGATGATTCGCCAAGCCTCGCCGAGTGAATTGTTCGCGGTGGCGCACGCAGTGACGATGCACATGTTCGGCCCGCGGAGGTCATACTCCATCGAGACGATTCCGCTAGCCATGTTGGAAATCATCATCGCGATGGTGAAGGGCGAGACGCGGGAGGGGCCGCGTTCGAGGAGGCGTTTGCACTCGTCCTCCATGCTTTGAAGTCCGCCGATGCCGCTGCCGATCATCACGCCGAAGCGGTTGCGATCCAAAGCCTCCAGATCGAGTCCGGAGTCGTCGAGTGCCATGTGCGAGGCGGCGATGGCGAATTGAGTGAAGCGATCCGTACGCTTGGCGGACTTAGGATTTTTGAAAAACTTGGTGGGCTCAAAACCGACGACCTCACCGGCGATCTTACAATCAAAGGCCGTCGTATCGAATCGCTCAAAGCGGCGAATGCCACTTCGTCCCGTCATGAGGGATTCCCAAAATGTCGGGAGGTCGTTGCCGATTGGCGTGACGACTCCCATTCCTGTGACGACTACTCTTCTTTCGCTCATGTCTGGTGGTGGCTGTTAAATCAAATTCGAACGGGCTACTAGGCGGAATGGTTTCCGTCTTGGCAATCATATTTTCCGCAGGTGTTAAAAGCGAGCGGGCAAAACGCGCTCGTTCCGCGATCCACACCGTGGGCAGCAAGGGATGGGGTCAGGCGAGCTGTTTTCATATTCCATACTGCAAACGGCACATCGCAGACGGAACCGGAGTGCCTTGGTGGCTCTTCTTCGGCGACCACCTTCGACCAATATCCAAACACCGAGAATCCCGGTAAGAAAAACGAACAGCCAGATGAAAACAAGCCAGGGGAGTTCGATGTGAATCATCGCGCTGCGGATGGCTGAACATCGTTGCCCCACGAGAACGAAATGTCGCCCCATGTTTCCTCGGCGTCGGAAGGTGCGAAAGCGAGCTGCGCGAGCAAGGTCGCAGCCGAGGTATCAAGAGCCGCGTCGCCGGATGAGTCCTGGAGAAAAACGTGCGCGACTTTGCCATCGGCGCGAACATTGACGAGAAAGCTAAGGGTCTCCGGCGGGATGCGGCCGGACGTTGCAAACTGGCTCCCGGCAGGCAGCGCAGGTGCGCGAGTGGCGAGCGGGGCCGAGGCTTCGAGGCGAGTCGGCAACGGCGGGCGGGCAGCGGGTCTCGGCGAGACGGGCATCCGCACCGGGCCAAAGTTCGCTTCGGCAGAGACCTTGGGCTGGACAACCGTTGGAAGGGGTGCCAAAGCGGATCCTGCCGCGGCGTAAGTCGGGAGGTAGGCGACGGTCGTCGAGGCCGGAACGGCGTCGCCACGGCCTGGTGCAAAAATGGCGGGATCGTCGGCAGGAAGAAGGACGGCAAGGCGCTGGGCGTCATCACTGCCGGCGAGCGGAAAATAGGCGGAGATCGGATCAGGACGTTCGCCCTCGGAAATAGGGTAAACGATTGAAAACACAAAAAATATGCCCGCGTGAAATACGGCGGCGACGATGAGCATAAAAGGCAGAACGAGGTGGAGTTGATGCCGCCCCGGCCAGTCAAAGATCAATCGAACCGGGCTCTGCATCAGCGCGCCTCCGAGGTAGCAATGACGGCCGGGAAGCCGAGTTCCAGCGCGATGGTCAGCACTTCGTTAACTTTGTCGAAGGGAGTCTGCCGGTCAGCTTTGATGATGATGGTGCGCTTGCGTCCGCCTTGCGCTAGGAGTTTCTGCCGGAGTTCAGGTGCCGAAACCTGTTCGTCGTCAAAATAAATTGTGGGCACGGGGGCGGCGGTCACGCTGATGATTTGCGGATCGCGCTGGGGGGCGAGGAGGAAGGGCGACTGGGGAACGGAGACGGCGATGCCCGGTTGAAGGAGAAACGACGTGCTGAGGACGATGAAGAAAATCAGTGAGAGGATGACATCAAGCGCCGGAGCGATGAAGATTAAGGCGGGATGCAGGCCCGGGGAGCGGACAAGTTTCACGGCGCAGGAGGGGAATCGCCGCCGCGGAGAATTTCGATGGTCTCGATCGCAGCACGTTCGATGTCGTGGATCACGTCATTGACGCGTGCGGAAATGAAGCTGTGAGCGACAAAGGCCGGAATGGCCACACACAACGCGGCGGCCGAAGTGAGCAGGCTCTCGTAAACGCCGCCAGCGATTTCCGCCGCCGTGGCGTAGCCGCCGTGGACGGAGATTTGATTGAAGGCTTCGAGGAGTCCAAGAATGGTGCCGAGCAGGCCAATGAGCGGCGTGGTGTAAGCGATGGTGCCGAGCAGGGCGAGGTTGCGCTCGAGGCGGGGGACTTCGAGTTGACCGGCCTCCTGAGCGATCTCGCGCAGCTCGCTGCGGGGCGCGTCGTGTTTAAGGAGCATCGAGTGTAGCACGCGCGGAACGGGCCCGTTCGTGCCGGCGCATTCCTGCACGGCCTCGGCGAAATTTTTTCGCCGTAAGAGATTGGCGAGACCGCGGAGGAAATCGCCCGTGTGAATGGACGCGCGATGGAGAGAAAAAATCCGCTCGGTAAAAACACCCAGTGCCGTGATGCTGCACAGCAGGATGATCCACATGAGGGGGCCGCCTTTTTGCAAGAGTTCGAGCATAGGATTAGGAGATGCGACGCGTGGTGCCGTCGGTGTGTTCGTCTCCGGCGGGCAGGGTAAGCCGGGCTTTCGTCAGCTCGCCGAGAACGGCGGCCATCTTCTCGCGCACGCCTGGAACGAAGCCGCGATCTTTGTGGAAGACGAGCATGGTGAGATCGTCGCGGTGGAAAAAACTGATCACGCCCTTTTCAGTGTGAAGTGTCACGGCGGGCACGCTGCCGACGCCCATGCGGGCCGTCGAAGTCCGCATGGCAGCGAGCATTTCCGAGGCGTGAGCACTGAGCGAGACAAGATCGATATTGGTGGGAGCGTTGTGCGCGGCGATGAGCACCGTCTCGTGCGCCAATACGCACGAGTGGATGCCTGGCAATTCGCAGCAGAGTTCGATCACACGGGCCACGGTAAGTTTTTCCTCGGTGAGAAAAAGAGCCTGCATGGATGATTCGTCATCGATTTCCGAAACCGGTGTGTGAGTGGTGAGATGCTCCGTCTCGAGAACGTGGACGAGGCTGGGCTCTTGTAGAATCTCGGGCTCAGGCTCGGGCAATGTTTCGGCGTAAACAGGCTCGGGGTTCGGAAGTGATTCGGCATACGCAAGCTCGGGAGCCGGTTCTGCGTAGATTGGCTCGGCGTAATCGGGCTCTGGCTCCGCGTCGGCTGGTTCGGGTTCAATGGGTGCGAGATCGACCGGCGGCTGCGGCACGGCAGGCATCCTCATCAATGGCGCGAAACGCGTTGGAAGCGGCGGCTGGTCGTCGGGTTGGGCACCAGGCGACGGAGGCGTCGCCTCGAGTGAAACCGGCTTGCGCCGAAACATCGGGAGACCGACCACGGGGATGGTCCGTTTTTCGGGAACCTTCGAAATGCGTTGAGTGGCCGTCGGGGGCGGAACGTTAACCATCGGCGGCGGCGGAACGGGCGTCGCAAAAGCCTGCGGCACGGGATTTTGATGTTCGGGCGGCACCGGGGCAAGCCGGGCAATCTCATAAGCGGTATGTGGCGGGAGCGGGATGCGCGATGTCTCGGCGACGGGGGCCAACTCCTCCAGCGGGACGTCGGTCGCCGCGATTTCGATCTCTGAGGGCGCGTCGGGAATTTCCTCCGCGTGTTGCTGCATCTCGTAGGACAAAGCCAGAGTGGAGACAGGCAGTGCTATTTTTCCATCTCCCGTCTTCACATGCCTCGGGAGCAATTCGGCTAGGCGGGAAAGGCGGATTTTCGGCACGCTGGAGGAAAAAATTTCGTCCGTAGGAAACTCCACCGTTTGTCCAACATCGAACGGCGCTAGCCGGTTGGCTGCCGGAATCAGCCTGTCGAGCGCGGCAGCAGAAACGCGAATCGTCTCCGGCGGCGTTGACCAAAATCGGTATCCGGGGTTCATCACCGTCGGGGCAGGTATCGCTTTAGGTTGTTTCATCGGCAATTCTCGATTATCGAAAGATTTCTGTCCGAAGCAATACCGTGGAACTCAATTTCAAATTTACTCAAGACGGCCTTATTCCCGTCATCGTTCAAGAAGCCTCCGGGACGCCCCGGCCATCCGGGCGCGTGCTCATGTTCGCGTGGATGAATCACGAGTCGCTCAAAAAAACCCTCGATACGGGGTTGATGACCTACTGGAGCCGCTCGCGAGGCAAGCTCTGGCTCAAAGGCGAGACCAGCGGCCACACGCAGCGCGTCGTCCGGTGGTTTGTGGATTGCGATAAAGATGTCCTTCTTTTCGAAGTCGAGCAGTCTTCCGGCGCCTGCCATACGGGCTACGAAAGTTGCTTCTTTCAGGAACTCGACTCCGCCGCAAACCCGCTGCCGGTTGGCGAGGGCAAAATTTTTGATCCGGCAGCGGCTTACGGGAAGTAGAGAAAGATTCGCGGGGAGCGCTGTTGAAATCGGGGTCGGCGCGCGTTAGACTGTCTGACTATGAGCGTGGCATTTGCGGAAGACGAACTGGTTGACAGGATTCTTGAGGGACGGAGAGTGACTCCCGAAGATGCTCGTGCTCTCCACGCTCTCCCGCTCGAAACGCTCGGCTCGCTCGCCGACGCCCGCCGCAAGGCCGCGAAAGCCGCCGCTTACGACGGACGCGGCAACGAGGTCGTTACCTACATCGTGGATCGCAACGTCAATTACACGAATGTCTGCAACGTCTATTGCAAATTCTGCGCGTTCTATCGCACGGAAAAAGACGATGACCACTACGTGTTGAGCCTTGAGCAAATCGACGAGAAGCTCGACGAGTTGGCCGTAGAGGGTGGCGTGCAGGTGCTCTTGCAAGGCGGACACCACCCGAAGCTGGGTATTGATTTTTACCTCACCATGCTCTCGCACATTCGAGAAAAGTATCCGCAAATTAACATTCACGGGTTCAGTCCTCCGGAGTTTAATCACTTCGCTGAGGTTTTCGGAATGCCCGTTCGCGAGGTGATCCAGCGATTTATCGAAGCAGGGCTCGGGTCGATTCCGGGCGGGGGCGGAGAAATTCTTGTCGATAGCGTTCGAGATCGGATTGCGCCGCTCAAATGCAAAAGCGACGCATGGCTTAATGTGATGCGGCAAGCGCACGAACTCGGCCTGCGTTCGAGCGCGACGATGATGTTCGGGCACGTCGAGACGTTGGACGACCGCATCGAGCATCTCGAACGCCTTCGCGCCGTGCAGGACGAGACAGGCGGCTTCACGGCTTTCATCTGTTGGACGTTCCAGCCCGAGCACACGAAGCTCCGCGCGGAAACAGTTACGTCCGCCGAGTATCTCCGCATGCAGGCCATCGCGCGGATCTACCTCGATAATTTCGAAAATCTGCAAAGCTCATGGGTCACGCAAGGTCCGAAAATCGGGCAGATCGCGCTGAGCTATGGAGCCAATGATTTCGGCAGCGTGATGATGGAGGAAAATGTCGTCTCGAGCGCGGGCACGACGTTTCGCTTGAACTCCGCCGACATCGAACGCCTGATTCGCGAGGCTGGCTACGAACCCCATCGCCGCAGCACGTGGTATGAGCTGTTGAACTGATATGCTGACCGACACACACGCCCATCTCGACTACCCGGAATTTCAACCCGATCTCGACACCGTCATCGCCGCCGCCCGCGACGCCGGGGTCACGAGAATCATCACCATCGGCACCGGCGTTGAAAGCAGCCGCCGTGCGGTGGCGCTTGCCGAGCGTTTTGAGCATGTCTATGCGGTGGTCGGACTTCACCCGACCAATGTCGAGGAGGAAACCGGCGACTGGCTCAGCGTGATCCGCGGGCTTGCGTCGCATCCCAAAGTCGCGGCCATTGGCGAGACCGGACTCGATTACCATCGTCTCCCTTCGGAGCAACTGGCTTCCGCTCCCGCCATCTCCGCGCTCCAGGCCGAGATGCCGCAGGATGCCGAAGCGGCCATCGTGGACGGTGCCTACAAAGCCGCGCAAGCCGAGGCCTTTGCTGCGCAAATTGATCTCGCCGCCGAGTTTGGGCTCAACGTCGTGATCCATCAGCGCGAGGCATGGGATGATACGCTGGCCATGCTTGCTCCGTACACCGGCAAGGTTCGCGGCGTGTTTCACTGCTTCGGCAACACTCCCGATCAGGCCGGCGAAGTGATCGGCATGGGACATCTCGTGTCCTTTACTGGCATCGTCACGTTCAAAAACGCTGAGCTCGTCCGCGAAGTCGTTGCGAAAATTCCCGACGACACATTCATGGTCGAGACCGACTGTCCCTATCTCGCTCCTGTGCCCTATCGTGGCGGACGCTGCGAGCCGGCGCACACACGGCTTGTCGCCGAAAAAATCGCCGAACTCCGCGGGACGGATTTCGCCACGATTGCTGCGCTAACGGAAAAAACCGCGCAGGGATTTTTCCGTCTGCGTTAGCAGCGCCTATTTGTTGACGCCGCTTTTCTTTTTGGCGGGCTTCGGAGTTGGCGTTGCTTCAAGGATCGGCTTGATCGGGTCGGTGGCGCGCATGGATCTCGGGAGCGGAGCTTGGGGGCGTCCCGGTTCGTTGAGTTTGTTGAAGCGCTTGGACTGCGAGCGGTTGAGGGGGTCGTCGAAAGTGTCCTGATAATTGGTATCGAGCGAGAGGGCCTGATCGTATTGGGCCGTGGCCTGGATGTAATCGTATCGGGCTTGGAGAACGAAGGTCTGTGATTGGAGGAGTTGGACTTGGGCGTTGAGGACGTCGAGCTGGGTTCCGGCGCCCGCGTCAAGGCGCTCGCGCGACAGGCGCAGAGCCTCGGCGGCTTGCACTACGCTGGCGGTCTGGCTGTCGATGGTTTCGCTGGCCTGCTGGAGATTGGAGATCGCCTGCTGGACATCGAGAATGACTTGGCGGACGCCGTTGTCGTAATTGATCCGGGCTTGATCGAGTTGCGCGCGGGCTTGTTGAACATTGCCGGCTGTTGCTAGACCATCCCAAACGGCCCACGAGCCAGTTGCGCCGAAGAACCAACCTTCGACCGTGCTCGTCAGGCTTTGCGTGGCAAGGCTGTTGTTGATCTGGTAACCGGCCTGCGCGTTGATTTGAGGGAGGAATCCGGCGAACTGGACATCCACGTTTGCAGCTTGAGCAAGGATGCTCTGGCGCTGTGCTTTGAGCGCTGGATTTCTGGCGACGGCGACCCGGATGGACTGGTCGGTGTCGATTTTACGCGGTGTATAGGCGAGATTGCCGACGATGTTGAACGGAACTTCGCTAGGGCGACCAGCCGGGTAATCCGTCCCGAGAAGTTGTACGAGTTGGTAGAGCGAAACGCGGTAGTTGTTTTCGGCTTGGATGAGCGGTGGTTTGGCGTTGGCCAGAGCGACTTCGGCTTGGAGGACGTTGAAGCGCGGGACGGTGCCGGCTTCGTAACGGTTTTGCTGATCTTTGAGTTGCTCGGCGAGGAGGGCAACGGATTCCTCCTGCGCTACGATCAGGGCGCGATTGAGGACGACTTGGAAGAAGTTGATCTTCACTTGGGAGATGATCGAATCAATGGTTGAACGGAGAGAAAAATAGGCGTTGTTTTCAACGGCGCGAGCCGCGCGAATTCCGCCGATCGCAGCGCCGCCATCATAGAGCAATTGGGACGCCGTAAACTGGATGTTCCAGCTCTTGTTCTGAATATCGCCGCGACGACCGAACCCGTTCGAAGCGAGATCGACGGCCTGTTGGTTGTAGGCGGAAGAAACATTCGCCTGTGGGATGATCTGAGCGCGGACAGTGACGAACTGGCCTTGGGTGAGGCGAATCTGCTGCGCGGCGTTGAGGATCGTCGGATTTTGCTTCAGCGCGATGCGCACCGCCTCATCAATGCTCATGTCGGCGACGGCGGGATTTCTTTTCTTTGCGATGAGGGCGTCGAGAGCCTTAACGAAATCCGCCTGAGCCATTCTTTGCTTCATCGCCAAATCTTCGCTCTCCTTCAGTGTGTTGGTCTCCGGCGTTTGTGCGAGCGGTTCAGAAATTTGTGGCGGCGTCGGGATGATGAGTTGCTCGGAGAGCGTTTGTGCGTCCGGAAGCGGAACCGGCGTCGGCATCGCGGGAATCGGCAGCAACATGGAGCCATCGGGAAGCGGCGTTGGTGTCGGGGACGGAGTTGGGGTTGGCGTGGGGCTGGCGTCCGGCAATGTCAGGGGAGGCGGCGTCGGCAGCGGGGTGAAAATCGGCAGCGGCCCGGGCGTGGCGAGCGGCGCGGGAGTCGGTAATTGCGCGAAGAGAGGCAGACCGACGAAAAGTAGGGCGATGAACGTTGCTGGCGTTTTCAAGAGTGGTCGGAGCATGTGATGTGGTGGTAGATTTTCTCGTAAATTCGAAGCCAAGACAATTGCTCTGAAGGGGTCAATACCTCCATCACATCCGTGAGCTTCTGCACAATGTCGGCGCGGATGCGGCTTACGAGTTCGTCGCCCTTTGGAGTCGTTTGCACGAGAACCTTACGCCGGTCTCCCTCATCGTGGCTGCGCCTAACATAGCCGAGATTTTCCAAGCGATCCACAAGACCGGTTGCCGCAGCCGTGGTGTGGCTCATGAGTTCGGCGATCTCGGTCATCGAAAGCGACTGCCCGTTGACGATGTGGCCGAGAAGAAAAAACTGCGGAAACGAGACTTGCCCGTGAGAGAGTTCTTCGGATAAGTGCATCATGAAGCATCGCTGCATCGACATGATGATGTCGGCCAAACGGTCGATTCCGTCGTGCGGAATTCCGAGTGTCTGCGTGCTCATTACTTAATGTCGTTAACTATCTGGCAGAGGGAAGTCAACGAAAGGTTTGCGACGGCGCCGAGGGGGAGGCTTTCTTTTCGGGTTTCGCAGGTGATGTAGGCGAGGCGGTGCCTTGTTGACTGGGCGAGGGTTCGGCTTCGGGTTTTGGTTTTGCGGCAGGAACGGAGCGGGGTTTAGGAGTTGGTTTGGCTGCGGGCGTCGGAATGGGCGCCGCATCGACCCGCGGAATATAAATTTTGTCACCTTCTGTTGGACTCCCGCTGACGATGTCGGCGATGAGGAACGGTGGCTCGCGAAGGGCCGTCATTCGGAGCGAAGCGGTCTCGGCGCCGCCGCCGATGACGGTATAGGTCTCTCCCGGAACGATAGCCGACAGCGTATTGGACTCGATCAAGACAAATTTCTCAGCGGCATTAACCATACGAATCGTGCCGGCCCACTGGGGAGGGTTTGCGGCAGGAGGATTCTTTTTTTTCGGGAATACGCTGGCGAGCTTGCCCATCCACTGGAGATAAAATGGAGGTTTGCGCGGTGTGGCCTGGGTCGCCATCTGAGTTGGCGGAGTGACGGGCGGCTTGTCTTTTTGCGCACACCCCGCGGCAAGAAGCGCCGCGACGAGGACGACGGCAAGGTTTTTGCGAAACATTTCCTTACTGTATTGGAATCGAGAGCGGTATCAAGCGCGGGGACGCGTCCCGGCAGTCGAACGGCGTTCTCATCCTAACTTTTTCTTTGTTATCCGCTACGCGGAAATATGGGCAGGACAGGATTCGAACCTGTGAAGGCGTAAGCCAGTGGATTTACAGTCCACCCCGTTTGGCCACTTCGGTACCTACCCGTTGAAAGGCGCTCCTTGGGGGAGCTTTACTGCTGACTCGCCTCCGGGGAGACTCGCGGCTGAATGGTTATGGATTTAATCACGACCTTTTGCAATGGAAAATCGTTGCTGTCGGTGGGGAGATTGCTGATGTAGTCAAGGACTTCGAGGCCTTCGATGATTTCGCCGAAAACGGTGTATTTGCCGTCGAGTTTGGGGAGGGGTGTGAGGCAGGCGTAGAATTGGCTGCCGTTCGAGTTGCGGGCGGGGTTAATGCCGTCAGGGAGGCGGGCCATTGCGACAGCACCTTTAATATGAGGGAGGCGGATTTCAGCGGGGACGGTGTAGCCGGGGCCGCCTGTGCCTGTGCGGTCGGCTTGGCCCCAGCGGCTTTTTGGGTCGCCGGTTTGCACGAATGCGGAGGGGAGGACGCGGTGGAAGCGGAGGCCGTTGTAAAATTTTCTGCGGACGAGATCTTTGAAATTGGCGACGGTGAGCGGGGTGGCGGCATCGTTGAGGCCGATGACAACACGTTGGAATTGCTTTTCCTTGCCGATGCGGATTTGCAGGACGGCGACCTCGGGGCCGAGCGGGGCGGCGGCGAGGGAACCGGCAAAGGCGGAAAGAAAAAGACAGAGTGCGAAAAAGGATTTCATGGAATTGGTAGCTCACACTTCTCGACTTTTGCAACCACCTGCCCGGCCGCGTCGATGGCTAAGAAGCGGTTGACTGTCTCGAAGTTCCTGTGGAGATACCCGAGAGCGAGGGTTCGCGCCAACTCAAAATCGTGAGCACTGCTGGTGAGCGTGCCGGCAGCGGCGTCCGGTTGGGTCTCGGGGGCGAGGCGAAGCGGATGTGTGATGGGGCAATTTCCCTCGGCGAGGAACCCGTGAAGGAGGCGATTGACGCGGCCTACGCTTTTCAAACGCGAGACGACTTCCTGTCCGACGTAACAGCCTTTGTCGAAATCGACGGAAGCGTGATCCATGCGGGCTTCCTGCACGAGCGTGTCTGCGTCGAGCTCACGGCTCCAGGCGGGGATGCCGGCTGCGATTCGCAAAAGCTCGACCTCGTCCGGCGTGAGTTCCGTCACGTTGGCGGGTGGCGTGGGGAGATCGGTGCCCGGAAGTCCAACTCGCGAGATGGTGGATTTCTGCAGCGGGGGGCCGAAGACGTGGAATCCAGCGTTTTCGACGGAGTCATCTGTGACGACGACATCGTCGGCGATGATGTAGCGTTCGAGTCTCGCGGCGAGTTCGTCGCGAAGTTCGGGGGGAGCTTCGAGGAGAAAACCGTCGGGGTGTTTCACCACAAAAACGGGGATGCAAATTTTGCCCTTCGCGGTGAGAAGGAGAGCCGAGCGAGACGACTCGGGTTCCAGACGGGCGATATCGACGGTGAGTTGACCGTTAAGGTAGCGGAGGGCGTCTGAACCGGAGACAACGAAGCGGGCTCTCGGGCCGATTCGAAAAAATCCACCCGTCGAGCGGAGGGTTGCGGCGTGGCCGCGTGATTGTGGGTTCACTTTTTCGAGCGGAAAATTCTCCAACCCGCGCCAGCCGCCGGGGACTCGGTGGCCGCAGTCGGCGCACCTGGCGATGCAGCGTCGGTGGGCAACGCGTGGCCTTTGCCGGGGAAGCCGTAGGCACGCGAGATAACGGAAAAATCAGAGTCGCCCCAGCCTTGCTGGAGGCCGGACATGGCGGCACCGGCAAAGGCCGACGCGGCGGGAAGCTCGATGTTTTTCTCGGCGGCGAGCGCGAGCGCGATCTGGATATCTTTAAACATGTGCTTGAGCGAGAAGCGCGGCTCGAAATCCCCCGCGAGCATGCACGGAATCTTCATGTCAGCGACGGCCGAGCGGGCGGCATTGACCTCGAGTGCATCGGCGAGCTTGCGGAGTTCAATGCCATGGCTGTCGAGAAGCGCGTGCGCTTCGGCCAGAGCCTCGACGGCTGTCGCTGAGAGCAGATTTGTGGCAATTTTTACGACGGAGGCTTGGCCGATCTCGCCAATTTCCAGAATTGTTTTTGACGACGCTTGAAGGAGCGGACGGGCTTCGGCTAGGACGGCGGAATCGCCGCCAATATAATAGACGAGCTCTCCTTGGGCCGCCGCATCACGGCTGCCGGTGAAGGGGGCGTCGAGAAAGCGCGCGTGGCGAGCAGTCACAATCTCGGCGGCTTCGCGGGTCTCGTGCGGAGACACCGTCGCGTGGTTCATGACAATGTGCTGCGGGGTCAGACCCGGGGCGAGTGCCTTGACGACTGAGAGGAGCGCGGGGCCGTCGGCGACGAAGAGCTGGATTTGGGTCGCGGACTCGGCGACTTCGAGCGGCGAGCTAAGGAAGTTTGGCTCGGGACGCGGTGAGCGATTCCAGATCCAAACCTGGTAGCCCGCCTTACGCAGGCAGGCGACCACGCGGCTGCCGATGATGCCGAGTCCGATGACGCCTGCCGTGGATTTACCGGGTCGAGCCATTTTTGCCAGCTCAGTTCCCCGGCGGCAAAGTGGTTTCGATCTGAGCGGAATCTTTCAAGCCCTTGAGCACGCCTTGGACGGCCTCGCGCTGCTTGGTGCTCTTGAGGTAGGCGGACACTTGGTCTTTCACTTCCTCGAAAGGCGTTGTGCCGGCTGGTTTTTTCTCAGTCACCTTGATGACGTGCCAGCCAAACTGGGTGCGGACGGGTTTGCCAACTTCGCCGGGCTTTTGCGTAAAGGCGACTTCGGCGAATTCGGGAACCATGCGATCCTTCGAGAAAAACCCGAGATCTCCGCCGGTTTCTTTGGCTCCGGGTTCTTCGGAGAGTTCTTTTGCGAGCTTGGTGAAGTCTTCTTTCTTGGCCCGGGCGGCTGCTTTTTCGGCTGCCTTTTCTTGTTTTTTCACGACATCTTCAGCGTCATCTTTTTTGACCATGAAGAGAATGTGGCTGGCTTTTACCTGCTCAGGTGTTTCGAACTCAGCCGTGTTCGCGTCGTAGAAAGTCTTTACGTCAGCGTCTTCGACTTTGTCGGTGTCCTTGATTTGACTCTGCATCCAGCGTTGTTGCTGGAGCATCGTGCGCATGGCGCCGGTGAGCTTCTCAGGCGACTGTCCGGCTTGAGCGAGTTGCTCGGTGAAGGCCTCCTCGGTTGGGAATTGTTTTTTAAGTTTCGCGATCTCGGCGTTGATGTCTTCATCGGAAATCACCTCGCCCTCCGCAGCTTTGGCGACGAGTTTGTCCAGAATCAACTCGTCGAGAATCTGACGGTAACCGCCAAGCTTTTGCTCGGGTGTGAGGTCTTCGGCTTTGGAACCCGAAGCTTGGACGGCGGCGTTGAATGCCTCCTCGAGTTGAGCTTTCGTGATGTCCACACCGGCCACGCGGGCGACGGGATCTTTGAGTTCAAGTCCGGTGGAGGCACCTTCAAGCGGCGTCGCTTCTGGAGATGCTGCATTGGTCATCGCCGCCGGAGTGGCTGTAGATGCTGGCGTTGGCGAGGCAGATGCATCGCTAGGCGCGGCAGCTGGCTTGCAAGCGGGAAGGACGAGGAGCACTGCGGCGAAGGCCGGAGCGAGGATGGCGACGGGGATGGTTGAGCGGATCATTGGATAAAGAGACTCGGATTGTGCACGAGTGTTCTTTCAAGGCGAGCGGAAAAAGCCAAAAGATCAGGGTTTTCCTGCTTTCATGATTTCGGGGGCGACTTCGGCAATGACGCTTTTGACGAGTTTGAGCGTGTCTTCCTCGTTTTTTCCTCCGGTGGCGAAGCCTTCCAGAACGGGGGCGCTGACGATAACGTAGGCCCAGCGGTGGCTAATGCCGTGGAGGACGCGATCCCAGTCTGTGTGCAGGATGCGATACCAGTGATGAGGCGTAGTGATGTCTTTGCCGATGAACCAATAAACAAACAGGCTCGTGAGCTCACGGCGCACACCGGGTTGGACTTCGACTGGTCGGCTGATCACGAGTTTCATCACCTCGAGCGTGCGGCCATCGTCGAGCGTGACCGGGATCGCTTGGCTGGTTTTTTTGATCCAGCCTTGGGCGGGGAGACAAATTTCGGGACGGTGGATGCTGCGT
>Ga0209490_10003289_pt1 | contig 15104 bp, 12 predicted proteins | sample MAT06_FD_187209 | JGI IMG/M metagenome (GOLD analysis project Ga0209490, IMG submission 187209) | Freshwater microbial communities from Lake Fryxell liftoff mats and glacier meltwater in Antarctica - MAT-06 (SPAdes) (version 2) | ecosystem: Environmental > Aquatic > Freshwater > Ice > Liftoff...
TAATTTTAACCGATACTGGGCGTAGCCTGGCGCGACAGGCATTAGTCAATTAAAAGCGCATCTGTGTAAATTAAATGTGTAAATTAAGAAAGGAGTATGAACATGAACAGCGAAACGGTCTTTCGAGCGATCACAGCCATTTTGTTATTGTCTGCCCTTACGATCAGCATTTATTTTCGCCATAAAGCGGATCAGCGCGGTGGTCAACTGGACAAATCCCAAGGTCAAGGATTACTAATCATTCTGCGCCTACTGGCACTGATAGTTTTGCTGCCGCTGCTTGGCTATATCATCAACCCGAGCTGGGTAACGTGGGCTCGCTTTGCCCTGCCCGACTGGTCGCGGTGGGTGGCAGCTATCTGCGCCGTGGCGATGATCCCGGCCATTTATTGGCTCTTTAGCAGCATTCAAGACAATATTTCACCGACGCAAGCGACACGCCGGGGGCATCAGTTGGTTACGCACGGCCCCTACCGCTGAATTCGCCACCCATTGTATACGTTTGGCACCATCTTTTTTCTGGCCCTGGCCTTGCTTTCTGGGGTCTGGTGGCTAGGGGTGGGGATGCTCGTGAGCTTTGCCATCTTATTTTGGCGCACCGGGCGTGAGGAAGCGAACTTGCTGAAACGCTTCGGCGATGAGTATCGCACCTACATGCAGCGGACAGGCCGGTATTTACCCCGCTTGAGCAGATAGCATGATGCTCGACACGCCCCTGGCGCGTTTGCTCGGCCAGACAAATTTTTAGCAAAATTAAAATTGACCGCAGACAGTAGCAGGTCGCACCCATGGAGTATGACCTGCTATTGTCAAAATCGTGATTCATCACTGCGAAAAATCCTCTCAAAGTCTGAAATTCACCACGCTTACCGGCGACATAAGCAAAATTAGCCTGAAGTATCACAGATCAGGTAAGATAGGTGTAGGTGACACAAGGTTGTCATCTACACGGTATAGCCTAATAGAGAACGCAAATAAACTGGGTACAAATGTGGAGAAAGCACGCCTCGTGCGGCTAGACCGGCACGAGGGCGTGCCTACTGCTCAATTGTGCGATGTTTATTTGCGTTCTCTATAAGAACAAACAATGGAGATTTAAAGTGCAAACAATTGTTGCGCCCTACGGCGCCTGGCGTTCGCCAGTTACCGCCGACTTATTGGCTGCCGGCGGCGTTAGCCTGGCCTATTTGCATGTTGAGCAAGGTGTTGTCTACTGGCTGGAAGGCCGCCCGTTGGAAGGGGGGCGCTATGTGCTTGTTCAACGCACGCCGGATGGGCAAATTGCGGATGTTACCCCCGCTGGATACAACGTACGGACGATGGTGCATGAGTATGGTGGTGGTGCCTATATCGTGCATGGGTCGACCGTTTACTTTGCCAATTTTAGTGACCAACGCCTCTACCGGCAATTGCCTGGTGAACTGCCTCTGCCCATCACTGCCGAACCGCCCGCGCCACGCAGCCAGCGCTATGCGGATCTGCGCATCACGCCCAATGGGCGCTGGTTGGTCTGTGTGCGCGAAAGTCATCAGGCCGATGGGGCGGTGATCAACGAACTGGTAGCGCTGTCTACCGACGGCAACGCCGAACCGCACATTTTGACGGGCGGCTACGACTTTTACGCTGCCCCGCGCATCAGCCCAGACGGGCGCCAATTAGCCTGGCTCGCCTGGAACAACCCACAGATGCCGTGGGATGGTACGGAGTTGTGGACGGCAACGTTAAGCGCAGATATGACCCTGCACACGCCGCGCCTGGTAGCAGGCAGTACGACCGAATCGCTCTTCCAACCCGAATGGCGCGCCGATGGGGTGCTGTACTTCATTTCAGATCGATCTAACTGGTGGAATCTCTACCGTGAAAGCGCAGGCCAGATCGAGGCAGTCGCCCCGATTGAGGCCGAATTGGGCGAACCCCACTGGACTTTTGACCCGATCCGCTATATCTTTCTCAATGATGGTCGCATCGCCTGTTTGTACAGCCAAAACGGTCTGGAATATCTGGGCATTATTGCCCCAAACAGCCAGCAGATTGAACGGATCGAATGTGACTATACGGCCCTGCATGGATTGGGCACAGATGGCGAGCGACTTTGGCTGATCGGCGGCAGCCCGACCAGCGGTGCCAGCGTCTTTGCCCTGAACTTAGCCGATGGTGCCATTACTCTGGTCAAACAAGGGCTGCGGACCGATGTGGATCCCCATTTCTTCTCCGCCCCGCAGCCAATCGAGTTTCCCACCGAAAATGGTCAGACGGCGCACGCGATCTTTTATCCGCCCACGAATCCGCACTATATCGCCCCTACCGATGAAAAACCACCGCTGCTTGTGATCTGTCATGGTGGCCCCACCGGCGCTACGATTGCTCAGCTCTCGCTGGCAGTACAATTTTGGACCAGCCGGGGGATCGGCGTCGTAGACGTAAATTACGGCGGCAGTACGGGGTATGGCCGGGAGTACCGCGAACGGCTCAAAGGCAATTGGGGCATTGTCGACGTAATGGATTGCATCAACGCCGCCCGTTACTTGATCGACCAGGGCCAGGCCGACGGCAAACGGGTGGCGATTCGCGGGGGCAGCGCCGGCGGCTATACCACCCTACGGGCGCTCACCTGGCAAGATTTTTTTGCGGCTGGGGCCAGTTATTTTGGGTTGGCGGAACTCGAAACTTTTGTCACGGACACGCACAAGTTTGAAGCCCGCTACCTGGATGGGTTAATTGGCGCCTATCCTGAACAAAAGGCGCTCTATTTTGAACGTTCGCCGGTCAATTTTGCCGATCAGTTAAACAGCCCCGTGATTCTTTTCCAAGGATTGGAGGACAAAATTGTGCCGGCTTCGCAGGCAGAGATCATGGTGGAAGCATTGGCAACCAAAGGCCTACCTTATGCCTATCTAGCCTTTGAAGGCGAGCAACACGGCTTTCGCAAAGCCGAGAATATTATCCGCAGCGCCGAGGCCGAGCTTTATTTCTATGGGCAGGTTTTCGACTTTGCACCCGCCGATGAAATTGAGCCGGTTGCAATAGCGAATTTAGCATAACTTATCCAAAAAGGATTGATAATGAAGATTTTCATACGCATGTTTCTTGCGCTCCATATCTTTATCTACCGGCTAACCGGTGGCAAAGTAATGGGTGCGTTTGGCCCAAATCCGATTCTTTTGCTCGACACCATGGGGCGCAAAAGTGGCAAACTTCGCACCACCCCCTTGATGTATACGCGCAACGGTGACAATTATATCATCGCGGCTTCCAACGGTGGTGCAGACAGCCACCCGGCCTGGTATCATAATTTAAAGGGCAACCCTAAAACGACGATTCAGGTTAAAGGGGACAAAATCAACGTTACCGCCCAGGAAGCGCCGCCCAAGGAACGCAACCGGCTTTGGCCACTCTTCACCGCCAAAGCACCCCAATTCAAAGCGTACGAACAAAAGACCAAACGCCAGATTCCGATGTTTATTCTGCGCCCGGCTAAATAGCCAGCGCAATTAATATCGCTGCGGCGGCTTGTCTGGCGCAGCTAGCAGTAGTATAATAGCTATAATTAAATATTCTCGCTGAATAAGCGCAACGAGAGAGATCAGACTAATAATTACGCTACATCAGTCCCCTCCCTTTTCAGGTTAGGGTGGGGTGAGCTGTTATTAATTATTACTCCGGCGCCGAAGGTGCAAGCTGACGAAGAAGCCACGCTTCGTGGGTGACACTCTCAGGCAAAAGGATCGGTGCGCTTCAGCATCTCTGGAAAGTTTAACTCCGCCCCTTTCTGTCTAATCAATACGGGGATCGGCGAGGGTTGGCACCGACGGGGCAAGCTCATTGCGAATGCAATGGGCACAATCTCTCAGGTTTTAGACAGGGCAAACGGGTATTCCTTTGGAGTGCCCGTTTTTTGTTGCAAAAAACATTGATAGGCGTCATCAACAATTGTCTATAACTAAAAACACCCCACGCTTTAGTCACGTGAAAGGAAGTTGGCATGTCAGGTATGAATCAGGCTGTAATCACACAAACGACCTATCCAACCAACCACAACGGCACAGGCATTCACAATGGCAATCGTGAACTGCTCCAGCCATTAGATCAATTTGTCCAGCGCCACCTTGGTCCCCGCACCGCTGAGATTGAACAGATGCTGGAAACTATCGGCGCCTCTTCTCTCGATGCGCTGATCGATGAAACTGTACCGGCGGCGATTCGCATGGCAGGCCAATTAAAGCTGCCAGCCCCCCGCAGCGAATCTGAAGTACTAACCGAGCTACGCGAGCTGGCCAGCCAGAACAAGATTTTTCGCTCCTTTATTGGCATGGGTTACGCCAATACCCTAACCCCAGGCGTTATTTTGCGCAACATCATGGAAAACCCTGGCTGGTACACCCAATATACACCCTATCAAGCTGAGATCGCGCAGGGACGTTTGGAAGCGCTGCTCAACTTCCAGACGATGATTATCGATTTGACGGGGCTGGAAATTGCCAATGCCTCGATGCTTGATGAAGGCACAGCCGCCGCCGAGGCGATGACCCTTTGCAAACGCGCGCAGAAACGTGGCAATGCCGATGTCTTCTTTGTTTCCGACCGTTGCCACCCACAAACGATCGAAGTGGTGCAGACACGGGCCGCGCCATTGGGTTACGAGATTGTTGTGGGCGATGCAGCGGCGTACGATTTCAGCCGCCCGACCTTTGGCGCATTACTCCAATATCCAGACACCGACGGCGTGATTCAAGACTATGCCGCCTTTTGTGAACAGGCGCACGCGGCCGGTGCGCTTGTTGTCGTGGCAACCGACTTACTTGCCCTGACGATCCTGCGCCCGCCCGGCGAATTTGGCACCGATGTGGTGGTGGGTAACAGCCAGCGCTTTGGCGTGCCGATGGGCTATGGAGGCCCCCACGCCGCCTTTATGGCCACCAAAGATGAGTTCAAGCGTATCATGCCCGGTCGCCTGGTGGGTGTTTCGGTCGATGCGACGGGCGCCCCGGCCTTGCGTCTGGCCTTGCAGACACGCGAACAGCATATTCGGCGCGACAAAGCGACCAGCAATATCTGCACAGCGCAGGTGCTGTTGGCGGTGATGGCGTCGATGTATGCCGTTTATCATGGGCCGGCCGGCTTACGCCGCATTGCCCAACGCATCCAGTTAATGACCGCTTTATTGGCCCAAGAGATCCGGCAATTGGGCTACACGCTGCTCGATGGCCCGCTTTTTGACACGATCAAGGTGACAGCCGGTCCGCGCCCCCAGGTTGAACTGTTACAAGCGGCGGTCGATCGGCAAATAAATCTGCGCGCTTTCGCCGACGGTGCGATTGGGATCACACTGGATGAAACGACGACGCTTGCCGATCTACAAGCGCTGCTAGCGGTCTTTGGCGCCGCCGACATGGTGGGGCTGGAGGAGCTGACCGCCGGCATTGATCTGAATTATGGCGCGCCCCATCAGCGCACGAGCGCCTATCTGACCCACCCTGTCTTTAACAGTTATCATTCAGAAACGGAAATGTTGCGCTACATCTATCGCTTGCAAGCGCGCGACATCTCGTTGGTCCACTCGATGATCCCGCTGGGTTCGTGTACGATGAAGCTCAACGCTACCACCGAGATGATCCCGGTCACCTGGGCAGAGTTTGGCCAGCTTCATCCCTTTGCGCCGCTTGATCAGACCCAGGGCTATCAAGCGCTATTCCAACGGCTGCAAGCAGCCTTGGTTGAGATCACCGGTTTTGCCGCCGTTTCGCTGCAACCCAACGCCGGTTCGCAGGGGGAGTATGCCGGCTTGTTGGCCATTCGCGCCTATCACCAGGCGCGCGGCGAAAGCTTCCGCCGCATCTGCCTGATTCCTGCCTCTGCCCACGGCACCAACCCAGCCAGTGCCGTCATGGCCGGCATGACGGTGGTGGTCGTAGCGTGCGACGAACAGGGCAATGTCGAGTTGGCCGATCTGCGCGCCAAGGCAGAAAAACACAGCCAGGAACTGGCCGCGCTGATGGTGACTTATCCTTCGACACATGGTGTCTTTGAAGAGGGCATCGTCGGGATCTGCCGCATTGTCCACCAACACGGCGGCCAGGTTTACATGGATGGGGCCAATATGAACGCTCAGGTTGGTCTTACGCGGCCCGGCGACATTGGGGCAGATGTCTGTCACCTCAACTTACACAAGACATTTTGCATTCCACACGGCGGCGGTGGCCCGGGCATGGGTCCGATCGGCGTTGCGACACATCTAACACCTTACTTGCCCGGCCATTCGATGGTGTGGGGGCAGGCGGATGGCGCAGGCGTGGGCGCCGTCTCTGCCGCGCCGTGGGGCAGCGCCAGCATTTTGCCCATTTCCTACGTCTATATCGCCATGATGGGCGGCAGCGGTCTCACGGAAGCGACCAAGGTGGCCATCCTCAACGCCAACTATATTGCCGCACGACTACAGCCCCACTACCCTGTCCTCTACAAAGGCGCCAACGGGCGCGTCGCCCATGAGTGCATTATTGATGTACGTCCGCTGAAACCGTGGGTAGAAGTGGAAGATATCGCCAAACGGCTGATGGATTACGGTTTCCACTCGCCTACCATGTCCTTCCCGGTACCTGGCACGTTGATGATCGAGCCGACTGAAAGTGAGTCCCTGGCCGAGCTGGACCGTTTCTGTGCGGCGATGATCGCCATTCGTGAAGAGATTCGAGCCATCGAACACGGCACGAGCGATCCGCAACAGAATGTGCTCAAAGGCGCACCGCATCCGGCCAAAGTCGTGCTGGCCGACGGTTGGGATCGTCCCTATTCGCGCGAACAGGCGGCGTTCCCCACGCCCTGGGTGCGCGAATCCAAATTCTGGCCCAGCGTGGCCCGCATCGACAATGTATACGGCGATCGCAATGTGGTTTGCGCTTGTCCACCAATCGAGGCGTATGCGTAGGCATGCCAACTAAACTACGCTGCTGACTGACTTGCAAGGTAAGCAGCGTAGTTTAGAAATCATCTTTGCTTACCAAGTTTATATGCACTTTTGCCTACCAAGTTTATATGCACTACTGCCTGCTTCAATGGTTTGGGGTTCATGGACAGGTGTCCTTGTACTACCTATATCCAGAGGATACTCTACAAGTGATCTTGTGCTATAATCAAGTTATTACATAATAGAGTTTATACCGATTTGTTTTGTACACCTGTGACAGGATGACAAGATGAATAACGCCTGGTCATCTTGTCATCCTGTCAGATCACGGGATTAAATCGATATAATGTCTAATGGTTGACACGGGAAATCTGGACAAAGACGATGCTATTTCGAGTTTACCTTGATACTTGTGTTTATAACAGACCATTTGATGATCAGGCTCAGCCACGTATCTGGCTCGAAACATTGGCACTCTCCGTAATTCTACAAATGGTTGAACAGGAAGCCATAGAACTGGTTATATCAACTGTACTTGCATACGAGACAAGCCGAAATCCTAGCGACTTAAGCCGACAATATATTGCAAAAGTAACTCAGGCGGCGAAGATTGTACAGATCGTCGACGAATGGAATCGTCGACGGGCCCTCATATTAGAGGCTGAAGGCATAAAAGCATTGGATGCTCTTCATGTTGCGTGTGCTGAAATTGCAGGTGCTCAATATTTTGTTACTTGCGATGATCGCTTGATTCGTCACTACCAAAAAGTGGTCAAACCTACGCTACTCACCTGCGATCCGGCCGCATTTGTACGGATTATTACTAAATCATAAAGGGATTACCCATGAATGTTCAAATTGCTACTGAAGCAGAAGTATTGCGAGAAGCGGCACAAATTCTGGTGCAGCATCTAAGCCCAACCAAGGTGGCTCGCTTTTGGGCAAGTTGGCAGGTAGGGCATGGAGATTACTTACAATGGCGCGATGAAGCCTTTGACAATACCACAGTGGACGAGCTTTACGATCAGATTATTGAATTTCAAAAACGAATACATTCCTGAGCTTATGCAGCGCTGGAACAGATTTGCTGAACTAACTGGGCTTTCCATCAAGCAACTAACTACTTTACATACGGACGAATCTTCTCCAACCGATGCTAACCAAGATTCTGTCTCAGGCAAAAACGTTACCAACACCGCAGATTAAATCTCAACTTATGGATACTGACCTTCTGCTCCGTGAAGCGCGCCAACGTGCGCTGGATATCCTCCATCATTGCGTTATCCCGCACGGTTTTCGCGCCTCGGCGATGACGGCAGGATATCCGCAAGTGTGGGCCAGGGATAGCATGATCACCTTTTTGGGCGCAGTGGCAACTGGTGATCCCACCCTGATTGCGGCAGGACGGGCAGCGCTGGAAACGATGAGCGCCCACCAATCCCAACGCGGCCTGATCCAACTCAACGTCAACCCGGACACTGGTTATGTGAGCACAGAAAATGCCGGCGCGGTGGATGGTAACCTCTGGTACCTGCTTGGCCACTACCTGCACTTCCAATTGACCGGTGACCTGACTTTTTTGCGCCAACACTGGTCCCATCTTAACCGAGCGCTAGCTTGGCTCGACTATCAGGACATGAATGAATGTGGCCTGTTGGAAGTGCCAGAAGCGGGCAATTGGATGGATCTGCTGGCCGTGCGATATAATGTCCTCTATGATAACGTGCTTTACTACGCGGCAATGTTGGCGCATGAAGAGCTAGCCAAAACGCTGCTGGCCGATGTAGAGGTTTACCGACCACAAGTGGATGCCGCTGGCGTCCACGAACGCCTGAACTTGCTGATGTGGATCGACCGCTGTTGGGTGGCCGACCACTTTGCTATGCATCTGGAACGGCTCAAGACAATTCGCCTGGAATGGTTCATGCTCTATCACAACATGGGCACCATTTCTAGCCGACCGTTCTACTTACCGTGGGTGGCTTTTCGCGAATACGGCGACTGGTGCGATAGCCTGGGCAATTTGTTGGCCATCTTGACCGGTGTGGCGGATTTCCATCGCACCGAGCATATCTTGCGTTATATGCGCCAAACCGGCATGGCCGAACCATACCCGACCAAGGCGATCTACCCGCCCATTTATCCCGGCGAAAGTCACTGGCGCGATTACTATCGCAGCCGCAACTTGAATTTGCCCCACCAATATCACAATGGCGGCATTTGGCCGATGATCGGCGGCTTTCATGTGGCCGCGCTGGTGCGGCATGGCTGGCAAAATGAGGCCGAACGCATGCTTGTTTCCTTGGCAGAGGCAAATCGCCAGGGCATCAATCAGGATTGGGAGTTCACCGAGTGGATGCATGGCGAACGCGGCCATCCGATGGGCTTTTCGCAACAGGCTTGGTCGGCCGCTATGTATCTCTACGCCGATAACGCGGTGCAGACGGGTCGCTTGCCGCTGTTCGATGAGCTGTTGGCGGCCAAACCGGCGAGCGCAGTAGCGGCCGAAGTCAAGGATTTTGTGATGCACGGTGCTGGTGGACCAGTGTGACTCAGATTGCGTAAATGCCCAGCATAGTTCATAATTCAATCAAGCCCTTCTCGTGCCTCTGCTTTGGCCTAGGCGCGAGAATCAAATTTATTCACAATGAGCAGTAAAAGGAGAAAATGTTATGCAGAAAAATCGTCTGTATACGCTACTTTCGGCGTTGCTGATCTTGACATTCGTGTTGAGCGCCTGCGCCGTCCAGCCCGCCGCACCAGCCGCCGAAACCGGCAGCACGGAAGCCGCCGCCCCCGCCGCTGAAGGTCCTGTCACGCTGACCTGGGCCGTGTGGGGTAGCCCGGAAGAGGTCGCCTCGCACCAGGCGGTGGCCGATGTGTTTATGGAAGAGCACCCCGAGCTTCAGATTGAAATTTGGGGCCAGCCGTGGGGTGACTATTTCACCAAGATCCAAACGTTGTGGGCCAGCGGTGACAGCGCCGCCATCCCCGATGTCGCCTTCCTGTGGCCCACACCGCGCTATGCCGCCGAGGGCGTGTTGGAAAGCCTGGATCCCTACATCGAAAAATCGGGCTACGACTTGAATGATTACTGGCCGGCACTGCTTGAATCGGCCTCGTACGATGGCAGTGTCTACGGCTTCCCGCGCGATATCGGCTTGGAAGTGCTCTACTACAACCAAGCTATCTTTGACGAAGCCGGCGTCGAATATCCCACCGCAGAGTGGACCTGGGATGATCTAACCGCGGCCGCCGAGAAATTGACCGTGGTTGCGGCCAGTGGCCAAGTTGAACGCTATGCACTGGGCATGGAAGGCGGCAAGTGGACATTGTGGCTCAACCAGAACAACGCCAGCATCTTGGACGACATGCGCAATCCTTCCAAGTGTACATTGACTGATCCTGCCGCGGTGGAAGCAATTCAGTTCTTTGCCGATCTGATGGCCAACAACTATGCCATGCGCGATGCAGACTTGAGCCAGGCCGGTGGCGATGCCGCCGTCTTCCAAAGTGGCCAGGCCGCCATGATCATTCAGAATTCCAGTCGCGTCTCAGCCTTCAACCAGGCCGAAATGAGCTATGATGTTTCAGTTGTGCCCATTCCCGAAGGTGGTCAACGGGCAGCGAGCGCGGGTGGCGCCGCCTGGGTGATGAGCGCCGGCAGCGACAACAAGGATGCCGCTTGGACCTTCCTCAGCTGGCTCCAGAGCACAGACGGGGGACAGCGCGTCTACACCGAGCGCGGCGAAATCTTCCCCGCCTTGCAATCAACAGCCAAGTCCGCCGCGTTCCTCCAGCAGGAAGCACCACCGGCGAATCGCCAGGCCTTTCTCATCGAAGGCGAGAATGCCAAGGTTGGTCGCTTTGGTTACTTCCCCGAATGGGACGAGCTGAACGGTTCGATCATCGACCCAGTCATGCAACAGATTTGGGCTGGCGAAGCTCAGGCTGCCGATGTATTGCCCGGTTTATGCGAACAAGTGGACACCTTCTTGGCCGACAAAGGCTTTCCGAAGTAAGTAACAGATAAGTTAACGCAAAGACGCAAAGAGGCAGAGACGCAATGGAAAATTTTGCGTCTCTGCCTCTTTGCGTCTTTGCGTTGAATCTTTATTCTTTCATAGTTTAGTTTTTAAATTGAGCTAGCCAAAACAGACACCCTCTGCTATAATCAAGTTATGGCGCTGACACCTCAGGAGCAACCGCTCCGTCCCGAACGCTCGATAGCTTACGGCCAATCCGCAACGAATAAAGGGGCTGGCCGCGGCGCGTTCCGTTGGCGACCTGACCAGCAGTGGGAAGCATATTTTTTCTTACTGCCCAGCCTCGCTGGCTTTCTACTTTTCGTGATCCTACCCGTGTTGGGTTCACTCCTGCTCAGCTTTGGTACGTTGCGCCTGAACGGCGCATTCAATCTAGCTGGGTTGGACAACTATCGCGATATGCTGCGCGATCCGGTCTTCTGGCGCGCCGTGCGCAATACGGTCTACTTTATGGTGACGATTGTGCCACTGCAACTGGCCTTTGGCATGGTGTTGGCCCTGGCACTCAACCAGCCATTGCGCGGCAAGCTGATTTACCGCGTGATCTACTTTATGCCAGTGGTGACGACAATTGTCGCCGGCGCGATTGTCTTCCAATATTTGCTCAACCGCAATTATGGCCCGATCAGCCAGATTTTTTGGAGCCTCGGCATGCAGCCACCCAACTTTCTGGCTGACCCGACTTGGCAAAAACCTTCCGTCGTGCTACTCACGCTCTGGAAAAATACCGGCTTTACAATGGTGATCTACCTCGCCGCGTTACAGGGCGTCCCGCAAGAACTGTACGATGCGGCACAGGTGGATGGCGCCAGTCCGTGGCAACGTTTTCGCAACGTTACTTTGCCGATGATCAGCCCAACCACCTTCTTCTTGTTTGTGCTCCAGATGATCGGCGCCTTCCAACTCTTTACCGAAGCATTTATTATGACGCGCAGCAGCGGCGGTGCGCCGGCCCAAGCCACGCTAACCGTCGTCTATTACATCTATCAAAATGCCTTTATCTTTAACAACATGGGCAAAGCATCGGCCATTGCCTGGTTCTTGTTCCTGTTTGTCTTTATCTTTACTTTTATCCAGACACGCCTACAACGGCGCTGGGTCTATTATGAAGTGAGTTGATATACGATTTACGTAGAGACGCAAAATCTTGCGTCTCTACGTAAATCGTATATCAAAAATCGTAAATGGTCTTTTCTTATGGCGACACTTGCTGCTCCACGTCCGATCATTCGGTCCAACTTTGCCTGGCTGCACCTGCTCTTGATCGTGGGCAGCGCGGTCATGTTGACGCCATTTGCCTTCATGTTGCTGGTGTCGCTCTGGCCCAAGACGGCCTTTATGGCGCGTTCTTTTCCGCTTGAACAATTTACGATCCAAAATTACGTGGAAGTCTTCCGCCAGATTCCGTTTGGGCGCTTTTATCTAAACAGTCTGATTGTCGCAACCACCACGGTTTTGTTACAGATCCTCACCTCATCATTAGCTGCGTTTGCATTTTCCCGTCTGCGCTTTAAGGGTCGCGAGACGCTCTTTCTGCTCTACCTGGCGACGCTGATGATCCCATTTCAGGTGACGATGATTCCGAACTATATTGTAGTCGCACGCTTCTTGCAGTGGCGCGACACCTATCAGGCGTTAATTCTGCCCACGGCCTTTAGCGCATTTAGCACCTTTCTGTTGCGCCAATATTTTAAAGGCATTCCACTGGAAATGGACGAAGCGGCGCGCATGGATGGCGCAAGCAGCTTTCGTATCTGGTGGCAGATTATCATGCCGCTGAGTGGACCCGTGTTGGCTACGTTGGCGATCTTTAACTTTCAAGCCGCCTGGAACGACTTTTTGTGGCCACTGATCATCACCAACGACGAGGCGATGCGCACGATTCCGATTGGGCTGGCCGGCTTTCAAGGCCAATATAGCACAGAATGGCATCTGCTGATGGCCGGTTCGGTGATCGCATTATTGCCGGTCTTGATCCTCTACATCCTCGGCCAAAACTGGTTTGTGCGCGGCATCACGCTTAGCGGCATGGGTGGCCGCTAAATCATTTGGGTGTGTTTCATCTGAGTTGAACGAGGAGGGAGCATTCTCTAATGCGACCAGAGCAGCGTTAGAGAACGCTGCCTCCTCAACCCAAATGAATCACACCCAAATCATTTGGTTTCCCTTGGCGGCTTAGCGCCTTTGCGTTACGCACTTACCTTGCCTGGATGCTGCAACCCCAATAGTTCCAATGCATTGCGGTGGATCAACGCCTCGATCTTTTCCGCCGGCAGGCTGAAACGATCAATTTTCACCTCGGCCAGACTGCGCAGCCCCGCCAAGGAGGCATCCACGGTCGTGAAAGGGAAATCGGTGCCAAAGAGCACTTTATTCCAAACGCCATACTCGTGGACCAACATCAAACTGTGAAAGAGCTGCCAGGGGCGATAGTGCAAGGCGCTAACATCGGCATACACATGCGGATGCTTGCGGATCACGGCCACGCATTCGCCCTCAAATGGATGACCGAGATGAGCCATAATGATGCGCACCTCAGGAAAGCGGCGCGCGACAACATCGATATGGCGCGGCAACGTGGTTTCGATTGGGCCTTGCGAAACGAAGGTGGTGCCGGTATGGAGCAGAACAGGCAAATTGTGCTGCTGGGCATAACGCCACAACGGATCTAATTGTTCATCCTGGGGCAAGAAACCGGCATACATGGGCATCAGCTTGATGCCCTGCAACCCCAATTCCTGGTGCCCATATTCCATTTCCGCCTGCCAATTCGGCTGTGTCGGGTCAAGCGAAAGAAAGCCGATCAGCCGCGCCGGGTCTTGTTTGACATAATCCGCCACATCTTGGTCATCCACCCATAACCCCACCAGATGGGCCTTGCCGCCAAAACAGATGGTCACATCACAATTGGCCGCCGTGGCGCGATAGTCCGCATAGCGCGTGATCATGTCGATCGGTGTTGAACGGGCGCGCGATGCTTCGGCCAGAAAAGTAGCAGAAAAAGGGCGGTTGGAGGTAAAAACATGGGTATGTACATCGATGATCATCGTGTTATCCATTCTGAAAGCTTACTCATCAGGCGAAAAGCCTAATGCCTTAAGTTTAGCCGCCAGACGCTCTGCCCGTTGGCGTTCCTGTTCGGCCCGCTGTCGTTCCTGCTCCGCCCGTTGCTTTTCAATTTGATATTCGGGCAGAATAAACGCCTGGTACACTTCATCTGCCGCCATCTCGATCAGCGACGGCTGCCGTGTGAGATCGGAGAGGCGAAACTGGAAACCAGGCAAAACCGTCGATTGAATGATATCGCCTTGCACCGGTGGCAATGCAATATACTTACCGGCTGGCGTGCGCTGATAAAAGCGCAGATTGGTCTGCCGTGCGTCTAGGATGTAGTATTCTCGAACCCCAATGATCTCGTATTCGCTGCGTTTTTGCACGGTATCGCGCTCGACTTCGCGGCGATTTGAGTCAGATAAAGATTCAATACAGAGATCAAAGATGCCTTTGTAGCTGCGATCTTTGTCAGCCAGCCAAATTGGGTTGTCATGCAAGACAACGCCTAAATCCGGCTTGCGAATGCTCGTCTTTTTGGGCAACGGCAGCCGAAAGCCCGTTTCGAGCGCAATCATGCGGGCAATTGGGCGAATGCGGAGAAATTGGTCCAAGAGCATGACCAACCATTTGTACAGTGCATACTGTTCGTAATCCGACATTGGCTTCGCCTCTAAATAACCGTTGTTCCATTCATAGCTAAAGTCGGGGTGATCATAATAGGTGGCCCAATACTCCGCTTCCGAAACCCACTTACCGTCTTCACTCGAAAAAGTTTCGTCGGCAAACAGTTCGTTTTCTGCCGAAGGGTTAACCGACAGAACTTGTACGTTGTCCATCCTGCACCTCCTGGGTTCACTGCTCACGCCGTTAGCCCGCATTATACATCATTTTTCCTGCGCGAGGAACCGTGTGATCACATTGGCCGTGATGCGCGAGACAGCCTTGTCGACCAAAATAGCAGCGGGCCAAGTGATCGAGCCGACCGAAAAGGTGGCGCCGCCACTGGCAGTTTCGTAATAGACAATCTCGGCACCGCCATCGTCCGGGTTGGTGCCTTTGGCCAGCAGCACGGTGTTGGGCGGTGAAAAGGGACTCATCTTATC
>Ga0209490_10003292_pt1 | contig 15095 bp, 12 predicted proteins | sample MAT06_FD_187209 | JGI IMG/M metagenome (GOLD analysis project Ga0209490, IMG submission 187209) | Freshwater microbial communities from Lake Fryxell liftoff mats and glacier meltwater in Antarctica - MAT-06 (SPAdes) (version 2) | ecosystem: Environmental > Aquatic > Freshwater > Ice > Liftoff...
ATTCTCATCTATCGTCTTTTAATGAGAATAAGATTGTCTTGGTAAAGTCTGAAACCCTTATTCCCACGTTGCCGAAAATTTTATGCGGTTGCCCTGGCGTGCGGATAGCGATCGACCCATTAAGTGCAATATTCATGATAGTATTGATAGCGCAATTATGATTCTGAAGCATTGCCGATAATTTATTTACTACGAAAAGTGTGGGTCAAAAAACTGGTTTGGGGTTGGCGATCGCTCAACAAGTTGTAGTGGAAAAGCATGGTGGAATAATTCAAGTCAGTTTTGAATTAGGATGTGGAACTGAGTTTGTAATTACCTTGCCGATTAAAAGCAACGACAAGTTTTAATCTATTTACCTTAAATTCTTCAATAATCTTTTGATATCAAACCTTTAATTCAAGAAAATTCTTATCGACTATATAAAATTTACTGCTGACTAATTAATTACTTTCATGCTATAAATTCATCTAAGCCTTAAATTTCAACTTAAGAATCAAAAGTTTAAAGCTATAGGTTTGTGGAGTTTTTTTCTGTTGAATTATATACTAAACTTATCTTCCTCTGTGATCTACTGTTAATCCTCCTATTGATAAAGTAATTATACAGATTATGCAGACTCCGACTATAACTAAAACTCAGTTTATTAAACCTGTACTACGGCGGTCGATCGGCAATAGATTATTACTGTCTGTGTTAGCCGGGGCTTTGGTCGGGCTTGGGGCGATGTCGTTTCTGGTCTATCAAGTTCTCAATAGTCAAGCTAAGGATGAAATTCAGAAAACCCTCCGCATTGAAGTCCGGGGGATTGAAACCCAAATCACCCAAGTAGAAACCTTTACTGCTGGGCTGAAGGCAGCAATTATTTCAGAAATTCAAAAACCTCAAAAAAACACCACAGATTTAGACTACAAAAAATTAACTTTTCAGTTTTTCCAGCAGCGTCCGCCCTTAGTAATGGGAGCGGGATTTGGGCAGACTAAGTATGGAATCCTCTCCGATCGTGAATGGTTCTATCCCTACTACTACGTAGACCAAGGCTCTCCAGATTCTGTAGGCGATCGACTCCCTGCCCCCAATCAGCATATTCGCTATCTGGATGTGATTGATGCTGAGTTTTATCCAGACTTGGAGTATTACACCTTTGCAGTTGGTGCGGGCAAACCTGCTTGGACTAAACCCTATGACTGGTACGGGATTACGATGTCTACCTATTCCCATCCTTTTTTTGATGCTCAAGGAAAAATTCTTGGTTATGCCTTGTCGGACTTAAATGTAACCAAGATCAGTTCCCAAATTGATAAAAAAGTATTCCATGACCAGGGTTATTTTACTCTGCTCACAAAGGAAGGAGAACTCCTTGGTTATCCTCCAGACCCAGAAAAAGCTGAAGCTAAGGCCGGTTATCAAAGTATCCCCGATCTGCGGCAGATCTGGGGACAGATTCAATCCGAACCCTCTGGGATTATTGAATTTAGAGGGAATATTTGGGCTTACGATCGCATTGCTAGTACTAATTGGATCATGCTTGCCGTAGTGCCGCAAGATGTCGTGGTATTGCCAGTCTTGGGGATTGCCCTAGGGGGAGCTTTGGGAGCTGGGTCTGTCTTAGTTTTGGTGGTGCTCTGGTTTGTCCGGCGCTTGAACAAACGTCTCCAGCCAGTAATCGAGGGATGCAATCAATTAATGCAGACAGATACTCATCCAGTGGCGACAATTCCTAATGCTGATGAACTAGACATTCTCGCCATCTCCTTCGATCGTATGACCCAACAACTCAAGGATTCTCTCAATGCCCTGCAAAAATCCAACGAAGACCTAGAAAGCCGGGTAGAAGAGCGCACCCTAGAGCTCCAAGCAGCGAAACAACTGGCGGATAATGCCAACCAAGCCAAAAGTGAGTTTCTTGCCAATATGAGTCACGAGCTTCGTACACCATTAAACGGCATTCTTGGCTATGCTCAAATTCTCGGTAGGACTAAAGCTATTCCCGAAAAAGAACGCCACGGGGTCAATATTATTCATCAGTGTGGCTCCCATTTGTTAACCCTAATTAACGATATTCTCGATATCTCCAAGATCGAAGCCCGCAAACTAGAACTATCTCCTAATGCGGTGCATTTGCCCTCACTTTTGCAGGGGGTAATGGAAATATCTCAAATTCGAGCCAGACAGAAAAGTATTGATTTTCACTATGAATCAGACCCAGATTTACCCAATGGGGTGATTGTTGATGAAAAACGTCTGCGGCAGGTATTAATTAATCTCTTGGGGAATGCCATCAAGTTTACTGATCGAGGCATAGTAACTTTTAGGGTAGAAAAACTAGATGTTCTCAGCAGGAAAGATTTAGATTTAATTACAGATTCAAGTGTAGATTCTAATACAAGTTTTAATAATTTTACTCGCCTAAAGTTTTCTGTCATCGATACTGGGATTGGGATTGATTTTGAAGAAATAAGTAAATTATTCCGAGCTTTTGAGCAGGTGGGCGATCGTACCCGGCAGGCGGAAGGAACAGGCTTAGGGCTGGCTATTAGTCAACAGATTGTCCAACTTATGGAGGGGGAAATTCAAGTTACTAGTCAACTGGGATCGGGTAGTGAATTCTTCTTTACCTTAGATGTTCCTTTGGCTCTAGATTGGATTCAACAGCAAACCAGCGAGGCGGGGAATATTATTAGTTATGGAGGGGAGAGAAAACATATTTTGATCGTGGACGATCGCTGGGAGAATCGCTCTGTAATTGTCAATTTATTGGAACCTCTAGGATTTATCGTTTCAGAAGCAGAAAATGGGCGAGATGGCTTAGAGAAAATGCGGGAATTGCAACCAGATTTAGTGATTACTGATTTAGCAATGCCCGTCATGGATGGTTTTGAAATGCTAAAACATTTACGGCAAGCAGAGGATTTACAGCACTTAAAAGTAGTTGTCTCCTCGGCTTCTGTCTCGCAATTGGATCAGCAGATGAGCATTGATGCGGGAGGGAATGATTTCCTCGCTAAACCTGTGCATAGTCAAGACTTGTTTAATACTCTAGCTAAACATCTAAATTTAACTTGGAATTATCAACAAGAGGAGCTACCCATTCCTATTGATATGTCAACATCGGCTTCTTTGACCCACCTAATTGCTCCAGACCCTAAAGATTTACAAATACTCCTCGAATTGGCTCAAGAAGGGCGCTTGAAAAAGCTAATGCAACTAGGGGCGGAGATTGCTACACGAGATCAAGGCTATCAACCTTTTATTGATCATATTAACCACCTAGCCAAACAGTTTCAATCCGAAAAAATTGAGGAGTTTATTCAAAAGTTAATTCAATAATCTCTTAATACAAAAAATGATTTTTGAAAATTCCAGTAGTAAAAAAAATAAAGTTATCGAACAAACTACCTAGGAGAAGAGACCAATGAGTATAACTACAACGGTAGTGACGGGATTAATTTTAATTGTGGATGACATTCCTAGTAATTTGGATGTAATTTCTGATGCTTTGAGTGATATGGGGTTTGATGTGGCGATCGCTACTAGTGGTGAGCGGGCTTTGCAACAGGTGGAACGGAAACTGCCGGACTTAATTTTATTAGATGTGATGATGCCGGGGATTGATGGTTTTGAAACCTGCCGCCGCCTGAAAGCTAATCCCCAGACTGTCGATATTCCCATCATTTTTATGACAGCTCTCTCTGACCCCAATAGTAAAGTTCAAGCTCTCGACTTGGGAGCCGTGGATTATGTGACTAAACCCTTTCAAGAGCAAGAAGTTTTAGCACGAGTGAAAACTCATCTCCAACTCCGGCATTTGACCCAGACTCTCGAACAGCAGGTAGCCCAAAAAACCGCCGAACTGCAAGCCTCCCAAATGCAATTAATCCAGAGTGAGAAAATGTCTGCCCTCGGACAACTGGTGGCGGGAGTCGCCCATGAGATTAATAATCCGGTGGGATTTATTGGCGGTAATCTTTTCCATGCTGATGGCTTTATTAAGGACTTGATCAACCTGATAGATGTTTACCAAACCCATTATCCAGAACCAGTCCCGGAAGTTCAAGAAGAACTGGAGGCGATCGACTTTGACTACCTGCGGACAGATCTGCCCAGCTTGGTTAAATCCATGAAATCTGGTCTCGATCGTATCCAAGATATTAGTAAAAGTCTGAGGATTTTCTCTCGCTCTGACAGTATTAGCAAAGTTTCTTTTAATGTCTATGATGGCATCGATAGCGCAATTTTAATTCTTAAATATCGTCTCAAAGCTAATGACATTAGACCGGAAATTCAAATTGTTAAAAACTATGGAAATATTTCTCTGATTGAGTGTTTTCCCGGACAGTTAAATCAGGTATTTATGAATATCGTGGTGAATGCGATCGATATGTTTGATGAAGTAGCAGAAACTAGCTCCTTTGAAAAGTTAGAAGCCAATCACCAAAAAATTACTATTGATACCTCCCTAGTAAACAACCAGTTATATATCTGTATTGCGGATAATGGCTTAGGGATGGATGCAGAAACCAAAGCGCGAATCTTCAACTATTTGTTTACAACTAAAGACGTGGGAAAGGGGACAGGTTTGGGGTTGGCGATCGCCCAACAGATTATCGTCGAAAAACATGGCGGGACTATTGAAGTTGATTCTATCCGGGGGTCTGGTACTAAGTTTTTGATTACCTTACCTGCCTAGGTAAACATAAATTAAGCATAGTTAAGCGTCGTGAACTGTGACTAAGGATCAGCAGATTGTTGTATGCTGGTTTTTAATAGCAGACGGCAGGCGGCTAGTTGCTGATGATGACCAAAAACTCTTTACTGGCAGATTTACTCCCAAGTTTCCCTGAGCTAAAAATTCAGGTATACTTCAAATCCTCGCTCACGGCTCTTTCCCACGCAATGGAGGATCAGGTTTTAGCAGATGCTAACGCCCAATCTTTGGTGATTGCTAGTTTTCAGCAGGCTCGTTTTTATCGCCAAGAAGCCCATCGTTATCGATTGATCGCCCAGCACACGGATCAGGTTTATATTCTCTCGGCTCCCGAAACCGAGTTTAGCAATTCTTCTGAATATTACGAGACGATCGCCTTTGACCCAGAGGATCCCCTTGCTTCGGAGTGGCATTTAGTGGTGATTGGCAAAAACTATTCCTATTGTCTAATTTGTCAGGAACGGGAAACGACTCCAGAGGTGACGGAGGATCTGGATGCAACCCGGAGTTTTGAGGGAATCTGGACTTTTGATCGCACCATTAGCTGTCAAGCGGCGGCTTTGTTGCTCGATCGGATTCTTGTCTACCGTCCCGAACTGGCAGCAAAAATTGCCAAGGCGAAGGTTAGCCATCTTCCCTGCGGCAACCCCCAAACTCAGCAAACTATTTCTAGTCCGACGACCCTCAACCCCGATCCCTTTGTCCAGAGATTAGTCACCTACCTCCAAGCAGGGCAATACAAACTCACCGAGGCGTACCGTTCCATCGCTGCCCAAGAACAAAAAGAGCGGCTATTAAATTTTATTACCACGGCGATCCGGCGCAGTTTGAACCCAGAGGAAATCCTTGAGGTGGCGGTGCGGGAGTTGGGGCAGGCTTTGGGCAATAGCCGATGTTTGATCTATCAATGTCGATCGAGCGATCGCCGAGTTGTGATTAACCATGAATTTCTCCAAAATTCTCAAAACTCAAAAGTGTTATCCCTGAAGGGGTTGAGCCTGAACTTAACGGAATATGTCCATTGGCAAAATGCGGGGCTAGAACCCTTATTGATCCCAGAAATAATAGAACCAATACCGGGTTGGTTTTCCGAGATTCCCCCGCCCCATTCCTGTCTGTTGGGACCAGTCCTCTACCAAAGTCAGTTGCTGGGCATGATTGAGTTGCATCACTACGGAGCCGAAAGCTACCAATGGCAGGAAGATGAAATTAGCCTAGTGCAGGCGATCGCCACCCAGATCGGTATTGGTCTAATTCAGGCAGATGCTTATAGTAATCTGGAAGATCTCAACCAACAATTAGCTGCCCTCGATCGCACCCGGAGTAACCTTGTTGCCATCACTGGGCATGAACTACGCACCCCCTTGTCAACTATCCAAGTTTGCCTCGAAAGCCTAGCTGCGGAGCCGGATATGCCCCTAGAGATGCGGCAGATCATGCTGAAAACTGCCCTCAGCGACTCAGAAAGGATGCGAAAGCTAGTTCAGGACTTTTTAACCCTCTCCCGGCTGGAAAGTGGACGGGTGGAATGGCATCCAGAGCCGCTATCTATCCAAGAGTGTGTAGACCTTGCCCTCAGCAGTCTTCGCTCCCACGAACGTCAAGAACAACCCCAGATTGTCACCCATCTTCCAGAGAATCTGCCCCCAGTCCAAGCGGATGGAGAATGGTTGGTGGAAGTGTTAACCAAACTCTTAGATAATGCCTGTAAATTTACCTCTCCCCAAGGGCAAATCAGCGTCCAAACAGAGTTTAACGGCGGGATGATGCTGGAGGTGACGGTGGCAGATACGGGCAGAGGGATTGAACGCAACCAATTAGAGACGGTGTTCGATCGCTTCTACCAAGAGGAAGGCGCACTCCGGAGAACCACGGGCGGCACGGGTTTAGGTCTAGCGATATGTCGGCAGATTGTCACGGGCTGGGGCGGCGAAATCTGGGCCAACTCCGCAGGCAAAGATCAGGGCAGTAGTTTCCACTTCACCATTCCCATTTTTTCCCAGTGATGCTCATAATGTAGTTACAATAATAAAAGGTAGTCCAGTTAACTCTAGGTCAAAAACTCCCCCATGACATTACCCAAAATTCCCTTGATTGGACTAAAGGCAGACCAATTTCGTCATCCCCTAGATTTGGCAGCGACTCGATCGCTCAAGCAGTTACCTGGTATGGATTTATTAGTCCGCAATTTCTTGGGGCCGATCGCCGAAGAATTTTTCTATCTCAACAATATTTCTGCCAGTATCCTCGTAGGTGAAAAACAACTACCCCATTTGCATCAGTTACTGATCGAAGCCTGCGCCACCCTCGATCTAGAAGTACCCCAAATGTATGTGCAGCAGCATCCCCAGCCCAATGCCTACACCTTTGCTATGCGGGGGAAACAACCCTTCCTAGTGTTGCATACTTCTCTCATTGACCTCCTCACTCCCGAAGAAATTCAAGCGGTAATCGCCCACGAGCTAGGACATCTCAAGTGTGAGCATGGGGTTTATATTACCTTGGCAAATATGTTTGTCTTAGCGGCAGGACTCCTTCCCGACTGGGGAACGGCGATCGCCCAACAATTACGGGAACAAATGCTGGAATGGATCCGGTGTGCGGAATTTAGCTGCGATCGAGCCGCCCTCCTTGCCACCCAAAACCCCAAAACTGTTGCCTCGGTCTTAATGAAACTGGCTGGTGGTTCCCCTACCCTCGCCCCCCTATTAAACGTAGAGGCGTTTCTCGAACAAGCACGGGCCTATGATCTGGCTAGTAGTAGCGACCTAGGACAAATGCTGAGAACTATGCAAACGGCTTCCCTTAGTCATCCTGTCCCCGTCCTCCGAGCTAGAGAGATTGATCGTTGGGCAACTTCTCAAGATTATCAAAATCTTTTAAAAAGGCAACCAATGAGTTATAATAATCGAGAACCAATCAAGGGCGGATGGCGGAATTGGTAGACGCAGCAGACTCAAAATCTGCCGGCCGCAAGGTCTTGGGAGTTCGAGTCTCCCCCCGCCCATTGTCTATCTAAAATATTTCAGCTAAAATATTACTAAGAAAATATTATTCAAGTATTATGTTAACCAATATTTAGAGGATGCTATGCACCAAAGACTAAAGAGTTGGGAATCTCCCCGCCGTCAAGGGAGAAATGAGAAAGGTAAGGGTGGGGCGGCAAGGCAAAGACAGCTAAAAAAGCAAACCCAGATGCTCCGTCAGAAGTTAAAAGATCAAGCTAAAGATCAAGACAAAAATCAAACTGAAGACCAAGCCAAAGACCAGTTACCAAACCAGCCGGGTCACCAACAAAATCTTCAACGAAATCAGAAAGGCTACAACAAATTATTTAATCGAGGGAAGGAAATTCAATCCTTTCCTTTATTTTTTTAAATGCTTACAAGTATGTTATGCATTCTTCTCTATCTCTATCTTTAAGAAAAGTGAAGCTCTCAAAGGTAGATTTGTCGGCAACTCGATCGCTATGCTAGCCTATAAGTATGCAGATTCAGAAGATTTAGCAATTTGTATCAATCTGTAAATAGTGATTGCTATTTTTAACTAGTGCGGATATAATCAGCACGGATTTTGTAGCTATGATTACATCTTATCAGAAAACTTGGAGGAAAGAAAATTGGCAAGAAGACGTAAGCGCAAGAGTCGCCGTCGCCAAGAAGGGCGCAAGATTTTAGAAAATATACCACAGTATAGCATTGAAAGTGGTGAAGATAAGCCAGTTACCGCTGCCAGAAAGTACATTCAGTCTGCAGGCATCTTACCTCCAGCCTTAGTTCTCGTTAAAAGAAACGAACATACTACAGATCGTTATTTCTGGGCTGAGAAGGGATTGTTTGGAGCGCAATACGTAGAAGAGAATCATTTTCTATTCCCTAGCCTGCGGACAATGGAGCCAGTGCCAGAGAAACCAAAGACCCCTGTCACTAGTCAGTAAAAATTAATATATCATTTCTGGGCAACTCTACGATACATTCATCGGAGAAATTGTTATGAACCAGAATCAGTTTAAGGTGATTTACCGTCATAGGGGATCACCTTAAATTTAATTTAAAAAAATTATTAATGCTAATCCTCAGAAAAATTACGGAAATTATTAACTAATCTTGTATAATCGTCTAGCTGTGTTTTGACAGTTGTGTTGAAAAAACTCTGTAACCAACTAGCTAAACTAGATAAGTTGCAGATATTTTGTCCTTTGCTTTGGGTTATGACTGAGTAATTATTGAGTAATTATTGAGTAATTGTTAAGTTATGACTCAATATGCTTTGAGTAGGCTCTAAGCAAATTTGGATGGCAAACCGTGTGTTAATTAAAGAATGGCTAATTTTTTTGCATGAGTATTTCTATTTCTTCTGTTAGTAAGACCTTTGGTTGTTTATTAATTTTGGCAAACTGTGGTTGGATTTTGCCCGTGCAGGCACAAACACAGTTGAAGGAGCAGCTAGAGACACAATTATTTCAATCTCCAGTTCAGTCTCCAGAAAGGGTTTTAGTTGCTCAAGTTTCTGGGTTGCAACAACAGGCGGAAACTGCTTATTTTCAAGGTGATGCGCCGAGGGCAATTTTCTTGTATTCTCAGTTGCTCCAACAACAACCTGATAACTATCAATTTCAAATTCGGCAGGCGATCGCCCTCCTGAATGCCGGACCCGAATATCTCAATCAAAGCTATGCTGGCTTCCAAAGAGCAAGGGAGTTGAACCCCAATGTGGATGAGTCTTGGTTGTTTCTTGCCAAAATAGATGAGGCTTACGAGCGATCGGAGTCGGCTCTGACCAATTACCAAACTGCCTTTCAACTAAATCCCGAAAGTCAAGAAGCCTTTACAGGTATTCAACGAGTCCAATCCCAGCCTGCTCTGCCCAGTTTTCCGGAAGGAATCAATCAAATTGAAGCTAGACCCTTAACGGAGTACGTTGCCTCAGTAGATACAAATTCTCGGTTAATCGAAGGTTTGAGGGCACAACAGTCGATCGTCCAGAGTTTTGCTTGGCGGAGTTTGCTCCCCGGTGTGAGTTTGGGCTATTCTCGATCGGGCTTTGATAGTACTTCCCTTAGTCCTCAAGCTCCCGTTTTTTGTGCTGACGAAGCAACTTGTGAATTTACTCTCCAGAGGGGATTTGGCTTTGGCAGTTCGGATAACTACAGTATTGGCTTGGGCTGGAGTTTGGGGGATATCTTTTTTAATGAAAATAACCTCCGGGTCAGAGCTTACGAGGATGATATTGCCAATAATCTGAGTAATTTGGAACTGGAAGCCCAGCGCCTATTTGCTTTACGGGGAAGTTTGATTGAAGAGTTTCGGCAGTTGGCTTGGCAGGCAGTGCTGAACCCCGCCGATCGAAATATTCGCTATAGTCGCCGCGATCGCTATCTCCAGATTCTCTACATTACCCAACAGATTCACAATATCACTGGACTTTACTAAGGGTTGATTAACCAGTTAATTAATAGAGACTTGATTAGATTAATAAAAATTTGATTAGCTCTTTGTTAATTAACTAAAGGTTGATTCAAGGTTCTGATTCGAGGTGTTGATTAAAGCATAGTTATTTTTTTGCATGAGTATCTCTATTTCTACTGTCGGGAAAGCCCTTGGTTGTCTATTTGTGGTCGCAGGCTGTAGCTGGTCAGCTCAGGCTCAGGCTCAAGTTTTTAGGGAAGATAGTAACTATTTATTTGCCCCCAATTTATTTGCTCAAAATATTTCTCCTGAGGCTCCTCCCACTCTCTCTCCAAATCTCTCTCTTGATGCAAGTTTAGAAGAACGGGCTGCCCTTGCTTATAATCAGGGAAATTCCCCCCTAGCTGTTTTTCTCTACTCTCGACTGCTAGAGCAACAACCAGATAGCTATTTATTTCAGGTTCGTCTAGCGGTGGCTCTGCTTAATAGTGGCCCTGAATACGTCAACGAGAGTTATGCTGCTTTCCAAAAAGCCCGGAATTTAAACCCCAATATTGATGAGCCTTTAATTTTTATGGGCAGAATTGAGGAGGCTTGGGAGCTAAATCAGGTGGCTTTAGAGAATTATCAAAGAGCCTATGACTTAAACGCGGCTAGTCAGGATGCTTTTATTGGGATGCAACGGATTCAGGCTCAAGTTTCTTTGCCGCCCCTGCCGGATGGTTTGGAGGTGATTAAGACTCGAAGTTTGGATGAGTATTTAGCTGCTGTGGAGCCTAATTCTCGTTTGATTGCGGGATTGCGGGCGCAGCGATCGATCGTCGAGAATCTGGTCTGGCGCAATGCTTTACCTAGTTTGAACTTGGGTTATTCTTGGTCAGATAGTACTAGTGACAGCGTGGGGGATGATGTGGGTGATCCTTGTATTGGGGGGCGGAGACAGTCTAGTCAACAGGTTTGTGGGGCGGGTACTGGTCGGAGTGATGGTTTTAGCATTGGGGTAAATTGGAATTTGACGGATTTATTATTTGGGGATAGCAATCAGCTAAGACTCCGGGGATACAATGATACGATCGCCTCTAATGTGGAACAATTACAAACAGAAGTAAAGCGCCTGTATGCTCGGCGAGGGAGCATCATGGAAGAGTTTCAGCAGTTGGCTTGGCAAGCAGCACTAAATCCGAGCGATCGAGAGATTCGTTACAGTCGCCGCGATCGCTATCTTCAGATTCTCTATCTAACTCAACAAATGCATAGTATTACTGGATTGTATTAATCATCTATTAATTATCCAGTAATTATCCTCAGCCCTCATCTAGGAATTAGCTTGATAAACCTAAACTAACTAAGCTACAAACCTAGCCATTGTTGAATTCGCTGAAGACTTTTCCAGTCTGGTTTCCGGGCTAAACCATCGGCAATATTTTCAGTTACAGATTCTTTGACTTCTGGCTCTACATCATTAATGCGTTGGACAACTTCAATATGTTCTCGCACGCCTTTTTCTCCTGTTTCTAGCATTGCCAACACTAGATTGATTCTTGCTTGGGACGCTGTGGGGTCGGCTTTGACTGCTTTTTTAGCTGCCTTGAGAGCTAGGGTATTTTGCTCGGTGAGGAGGTAGAGCCAAGAGAGACAACTCCAAGCGGGAGCAGATTTGGGAGAACTGGCACACACTTCCTTAAATACAGGAATGAGATTTTCTGGAGCTTCCCCGGCTTGATAGCGTTCATAGCCTCGATCGAACAACTCATCAATATCGCTTAACTCAGTTAATTCAGTATTTAATTCAATATCTTGATTAGTCTTGGGCATAATTTTCGACATACTTTTAGGCATACTTACGAACGTTAATTATTTGTTAGAAATTTCTTATTTACTTTCTTCTTTCCTAAGAATTTACGAAGAGCTGGCGCTGGATAAATAGACAATCAAAATAAATAGATAACTAAGATAGTAAATCACATTTAGGCTTTTTATTGAGATTTTTCATGGCAAACTAGATACTTATAGTTAGGCGCTTGTAGCTAGACACTATTATGAACCCGGCGGATCGGCAGATTAGCAATTAAAGCTGTAGCCCGTTGATTACTTTCTAGAGAAAACTCCAGACCCTCTACATCTAACTCTACATAACGAGAAACAACCTCAAGGATTTCTTGCCGCATAGCCTCCATCATTTCTGGACTCAACCCGGATCGATCGTTAGCAATCACCAGCTTTAGGCGACTTTTTACCTGGTCTCGACTACTGGCATTATTTGGAAAAAGTTTCTCAAGGATTTGGCTAATCATTGTCTTAGTAGGGGGTTGGTAGGGGAACACCTAGGGGTATTTATTTTTTTAGTTAATATTTTTTAGTTAATATTTTTAGTCTAGATTTTAGTCTAGATTTTTAGCTAAGTTAAGAAAAATCGCTTGATCCGGTTGAGTAAGCCGTCATTGTAATTCATGAGATCGATGAAAGGAACGTTTTCACCATTGAGGCGTTGGGCAATGTGGGTAATGGCCATACTCGGCAGGGAGGGATTTTCCTTATCAGCCAAGACCAGAGGTTCACCCCGGTTAGAAGAAATGATCACTTTTTCATCATCGGGAACTACACCAATGAGGGGAATCGCCAAAATTTCCTGCACATCTTCCACCGACATCATATCGTTTGCCTTGACCATGGCGGGACGGAGACGATTGACAATCAGGCGAATGGGTTTGATACTTTGAGATTCTAGTAAGCCGACTACTCGATCGGCATCCCGAACGGCGGCAATTTCTGGAGTTGTGACAATCAGAGCTTCCTTGGCTCCGGCGATCGCATTCTGAAATCCCTGCTCAATTCCGGCGGGGCAGTCAATCAAAATATAGTCGTGGGTTTTTGCCAACTCATCCAATAAATGATTCATCTGCTCTGGGCTAACGACCTCTTTACTCCGGTTTTGGGCCGCAGGTAACAACACTAAACCCGGTTGCCGTTTATCTCGGACTAGAGCTTGATCAAGACGACACTGCCCAGCGATCACTTCCACCGCCGTATACACCACTCGATTTTCTAACCCCAGCAACAGGTCTAAATTCCTTAACCCAAAATCTGCATCCACCAGGGCAACTTTTTTATTTTGTTTTGCCAGGGCCATCCCCAAGTTCGCCGTGATGGTGGTTTTGCCCACTCCCCCTTTCCCCGATGTCACCACAATCCGCCGAGCATTAGTCTTCGAGGAGCTAGTAACCATAGGTTTGGGAGCAACTTTTGAGAGAGAGGAGGGATCGATTTCCTTAGAGGAAGGCTGCGCCAACGAGGGGGTCACCGGAGGTGGTGGCACGGCGGGGCTCGCCTTGGGAGCATTTTCGGGAGTAGCTTGATTAATTTTTAGGGGAGTCTCTAGGGGAATTTCTGGGGAGATTTCGGCAACAAATTCTAATCCATTCTCTGCCTTGGGGAGGGATGTAGCTTCAGAGTTGGAGATATTAGTCAAGTTAGAATTATTAGAATTAGCCGAGTTTGCCAAATTAATCAAATTAGCCTCAAAGTTAACTTTAGGTAGAGGATCGGGAATAATTTCGTGAATGTTTTCTGGCATAGCTTCAGGCTTAGCTTCTAGAACAACTTCCGGGATAGCTGGAGTCATCTTGCCATCACTAGATACTTGGTTTTCAGGAATTATCTGTTCGTTGCTCATTAATTTATCTGCTGAATATCTTTATATATTAAGTCTTCTCAACTTTGTAGCGTCAGAATAGCTTCAGAAATTTACGGGAGAGAAAAATAATCTGCTCTACATGGTCTCTACATAACCTCTACTTGGGGCTTGAAACTCAACCATTCTATAGCATTCTGCTGGGGTTGAAGAATTTTAAGGTAGATTTCTACTGGCAGAAACTGAAAGAAAATCCCATAAATTCCACAGATTTGCTAAAGATATTCCAATGTAATCCAGCCCAACTCCAGATATTCTGACAAGCAACAAGTCTGATTTCGATCCAAATAGAGAAAATCAGAGGAATTTATGGTATTCACCAATACACAATTAACCAGCATATTACTGGGAGGCGGGTAGGATTTGCTAAGGTACAAACATAATTCCAAACACCAAAAATCAAGGATATTACTATGTCTAATGTCGAAATTTCCCCTCTGACAACGAAACTGCTGGCGGCGAAGAAACTCAAGGGTTTAACCTTTGGAGATTTAGAGCAAATTTTGGGGCGGGATGAGGTCTGGATTGCTTCTTTGTTTTATCAACAATCCACGGCTTCTGAGGATGAGGCAAGTAAACTTTTGCAAGCTTTGGATTTGGGAGAAGAACTAATTTCAGAATTAACTGCTTATCCCACTAAGGGGCTGGGGCCGATCGTGCCTACGGATCCTTTGGTTTATCGCTTCTATGAAATTATCCAGATCTACGGAATGCCCATGAAGGAGGTGATCCAAGAAAAGTTTGGGGATGGGATTATGAGTGCGATCGATTTCACCCTAGATATTGAAAAAGAAGCTGACCCCAAGGGCGATCGAGTCAAGGTAATCATGAATGGCAAGTTTCTATCCTACAAGAAGTGGTAATTAGTTAAATCTCAGAATTGCGGGGGGAAGCCCTTTGAGGAACCGTAGGATCCCCCCGGTTATTAGTGGGGCGTGTTACAATCCTTAACAGAGCAAACATTTTCCCCAAACCTATGGCTTCCCCGCAAACCACCCCGCAAACTGTTGCAGATATTCCCGATCGCTTCTCTAATAACCTTCCTCACAACTTGCCAGCCCCTAGCCAGCCCATTGATGTAGAGTTTATTGAAAAGCCAAACCCCAACTTGCTGCCGGGGGAAGGACAGGAATTATTAGAAGACAACTCCCAGAGCAAATACGACCCAGAAGCGATCGCCGCCCACTACCAGCAGCGTCCTTTTGTCGTCCTAGGAAGATTTCTGAAAACCCTCCTGCCCTTGGTGTTTTTTTATATTAATTTGTGGTGGGATAAAGTTACAAATCAGCGT
>Ga0209490_10003293_pt1 | contig 15093 bp, 12 predicted proteins | sample MAT06_FD_187209 | JGI IMG/M metagenome (GOLD analysis project Ga0209490, IMG submission 187209) | Freshwater microbial communities from Lake Fryxell liftoff mats and glacier meltwater in Antarctica - MAT-06 (SPAdes) (version 2) | ecosystem: Environmental > Aquatic > Freshwater > Ice > Liftoff...
GGCCTTCGACACGAAGCCGTTCGAGAGCGACGACGAGGCCGTTAAACGTGCAAAACCCCTCCCCGTGGTCTCGACAGGCATGGTGAAATCCGCTCGCAAGCGCACCGGAAGATCCCGCTTTCAGAGCATGACCGCACGCAGCGAGCACGCCGCCATTCGTGAGCAAAACGCTAGGATACAATTCGGGCGACCATGGGAACTTCTGCGACTCGGCCAACTCGCGCGGTTTGCCGGTGCGGACTGCATCCACATACTCGCGGGAGTGAACGCGGAGCAGGTCGGATTCCGTCACTGCCGGCGGGCTGGCGATTTCGATCTCGGGAATCTCCGCGCGGATCGCATCGGCGACGAGCGCAAATTTCGAGATGGGCATGATGTGCTCGCCCAACGGCGCGGCAAAACCCGGATCGTGAAAAAGTTTCATTCGCTCGGCAAAACGAGGCGGATTTTTTCGTCGTCGCCCGGATAATCGGCCAGCGTGGCTTCGACTGCCGCCATATCCTGAGCTCGAAAAGCCGCTCCATACATTTTGTAGAGTGAGGCCGCGATGTGCCGAACCTCGGATCCGGTGATGAACTCCTCTGCCTCTCGCCCGACGCGGCGTACGACGAGCGTAAGAGGAATCGGCTGCGGGCCACTGCTGAGATCGATCTCGCGCGGCGGTCGAAAGTCCGGCTGCAAATAGTTCACGCGCGCGGGATCGACTTTTCGATAGCCCGCTTTTTCATAGGCCTTGAGCCGAATCTGAGTTCCTGGTTTCGAGATGTCGGGATGCTCCATTTCACCTACCAGAGTGATGGGGGAATTCGTTGGGCGATTCTGCGCGGCAAGAACGCTGCGGGCTGTCGTGACCGGGAGCGCGCGGAGCCAGCCCGCGATACCCGAACGCCGCCACGCGGGGCCTACTAAGTTATGTGAAAGATGGACGACGGCGCCTGGCGAATGTTCAAGCACGATGGCCGTATGGTCACGCACCGCGGCAAACTGCCCGCCCGCGGTCACCAACATCATGCGATAGCGCATCGCGCAGCCGTTGATAAAAATCGATGGATCCCATCGCAAGCGCTCTGCGAGCACGTCCGCTTGCTCGATCTCGCCAGCGCTTCCAAATTCCGCCCAGAGCGCGCCGAACGCCGTGTCGAAATGCTGATCCGTCGTGCTCTCGATGCGGTGGAGTTCGATCCCCGACCAGTCCCGTTCGAGACTTTTCTTGTCGCCCGGCGCAAGGTCGCCCGGGATCATCCATTCCTGCAAGCTCATGCCGCGTCCGGGGCGTGGTTAAACTGAAGCTCGTAAATATTCCGATAGAGCGGTGACTTGTCCAAAAGTTCCGAGTGCGTCCCGCGTTCAATAATCCGCCCCTGATCCATCACCACGATGCAATCCGACTTCAAGACGGTCGAAAGCCGGTGAGCAATCGCGATCACCGTGCGCCCCTCGGAAAGCTTCTCCAGTGCGGCTTGGATAAGTTTTTCGGATTCTGAATCGAGGGCCGATGTAGCCTCATCCAAAAGAAGAATCGGTGCATTTTTGAGCAGCGCGCGCGCGATGGCGAGACGTTGTTGCTGACCGCCAGAGAGCAGACAACCTTTGTCGCCGACAATCGTGTCGTAGCCGTTGGATTGCGCTGAGATAAAATCATGCGCATACGCGGATTTCGCGGCCGCTATAATCTCATCCCGCGTCGCGTCGAGACGTCCGTATCGAATGTTTTCGTAAATCGTATCGTGAAACAAAAACGTATCCTGATTCACCACTCCGATTTGCTCGCGGAGCGACGCCTGAGCGATGTCCCGTATGTCCACCCCGTCCAAAGCGATGCGCCCGGACTGCGGGTCGTAGAAACGAAGAATGAGCGAAAGGAGCGTGCTTTTCCCCGCACCGCTCGGTCCGACCAGCGCGTATTTTTTTCCGGCTTTTACATCGAGCGAAATGTTCTCCACTGCGGCTTTGTTCACTCCGTAGGAAAAGTTAAGGCTTTCAAATTCGATACGCCCTTCGCTTCGCGCTAAGACACGGGCGTCGGGACGATCTTGAATCATCACTTCCTCGTCCATAATGGCAAAAACGTTTTCTGCGGACACCATGCACTTTTGCATCACAACCGGAAGGCGGCTCAGTGACTTAACCGGGCGATAGAGAAGAAAGATGCCCCCGCAGAGCGCAATGAAATTAATCAGATTCAGCCCGTAAAAATAGACGTAGATGATTGCCAGAACGACACCGAGTGCTGAAACAGACTCGATGAGCGGCTGCACGATATCGGAGCTGCGCTTCACTTTGAGGCTGTTCGCGGCTTGGCTGTCACTCGTTTTGGCGAAGGCGTCGGCCTGATAGTCTTCGCGGGCAAAGGATTTCACAACGCGAATTCCGGCGAAAGACTCCTGCAAGATCACCGACATTTGCGCCGCCTCGTTTTCCTCCGCACGCGATGCTTCGCGAACGCGCTTGCCGAAGAAGAGGACCGGAAGGATGCAAACAGGGAAGAGGACGATCGTGGTCAGACTGAACTTCCAATCGATGATGACGAGCACGATGACACCGGTGATGACGGCAATCGGCTGGCTCACAATATCATTGGAGATCGACGAAAGTGCCATTTGAGCCTGTCGGGTGTCGCTTAGCACGCGCGAGCTAAGGAGTCCGGATTTCGAGCGATTGAAAAAGTTGAGCGACTGCCCCATAAGATGGCGAAAAAGCTGCGAGCGAATGTCGCTCAGGACGCGGAGACTGACCCATGTGAGAAAATAACTGTTAAAAAAGGTGAACAGGCCGCGGGTAATCATGACGGCGGGAATAAGCAAACTGAGCCAGATGACGGTCTCGATGGTCGGACCCGAGCTTGGACCGCTGCTGAGATTCGTGAGGTCTTTGATGCCCGGCATTTTCCCCGCTGGCAGCACATCGCTGCCGACACGCGCAATGATAAGCGGTAAGAGGCCGCTCACGATGCCCGCGAGAACACCAAAGCCAAGCCCAATGCCAAACCGCAGTTTATAGGGTTTCAGGTAGCCGCCTAAACGAAGATAAGGCTTCCAAAACTCACGAACAAGCTGACGAAACGGGAGTTTTTTTGGTTTAGACATAGGGAATTGCGACGAGGTTGCGCAGGAAACCGACGATTGAGCTAAGAAGATTGGCGGCACCAAACTGGGAGAAATACCAGTCCATGATTTCATTGCCTCCGAAGACCCAAATGGCGGCGCCGAGCGCGAGGAAAGGGCCGAACGGAATCCGTGCGCCGGACTTATCGCGGGCAATGAAAATCCCGGCGATGCCGGCCACGCAACCTATGATGGACGACGCAAAGAGGGTGAAGAGAACGGCCTGCCAGCCAAGGAAAGCCCCGATGCAGGCGATGAATTTCACGTCGCCGAAGCCCATCGCTTCGCGCGGAATCACCACGGCGCGAACACGACCGCGGATTTCGTCCAGCGTGTCGAGTTCGAAGCTGAGCTCGCCGACCGTGAGGCGATTGTAAGTAAAGCGCAAGGGACCTTGCGGAAATGTCTGCTCCCCGCACTTGCTGTCGCCTTCGGTGTCGAGAACGAGGACGTCGGTCTCCCGACTGAAAATCTCCTCCCACGCGAGCGACTCATCGCCAAGGCGCAGATCGGCACGGTCGCCGTCGCGTTTCCAAACAAACTCCTCGGCGGTTGTGAAAGCGTGTTTCTTGCGTCCGAACGCGAGTTTTCCGCCTTCAACAACGAGCCAGAGGAGCCCGAAGCCCAGCGCGGCACCGAGGAGCGAAAAGAGGCCGGACATGAGATGAGATGTCGTGCCCATGAGGCTTGGCAGGGCAAGGCTGGCGATGACGCCGGCGGCGGTTCCGCCCCAGGTGATTTCATCCGGAATAATGAAATGCTCGATATCGATGAAGGTGGCAACGATGAGCAGGGCAAAGAAAATCCAATAAGCAAATGCCAGCGGACTGCCGAACCTCGTCCAAATGAAATAGAACGCGACGGCTGTGAGGATTTCGACAAAGACATAGCGAGGCGAAATTCCCGCGCCGCAGGTCGAGCATTTGCCGCGAAGCGCGACCCAGCTAACGATCGGCAGGTTTTCATACCAAGGGATCATTTTATTGCACGAGGGGCAAAACGATCTCTTAGGGTTTGAAAGACTGATGTTGCGCGGCATCCGATGGATGCAGGCATTGAGGAACGAACCGACGACAGCGCCGAGGACGACGGATGCAACGGTAAAAACCGTGGTCATTCCTTCTTGAGGTGCGGCTCGACGAGTTCACACATCACGTGGAGCAGAAACTTCTGAGCCTCTTGAATTCGAGCGGTAACGGTGCCCGGCACGATGATTTCGATATCGGCAGCACCTTTGGTGAATCCCCCGCCCTTACCAAGAAAGGCGACGGATTTCATGCCGAGGCGTCGGGCCTCTTCGACGGCAGAGAGAATATTGCGCGACTTTCCACTGCTGGTCAGCGCGATGAGCACATCGCCCTGTTTGGCGTAAGCGCAGACTTGGCGGGCAAACAAATCGTTAAACGCATAGTCATTGCCGATGGCCGTGAGAAGGCCGCCGTCGGACGTGAGCGAGATTGCGGGATAGGGCAAACGGTCACCCTGAAACCGACACGTGAACTCGGTGGCAATATGCGCGGAGTCCGCCGCGCTGCCTCCATTGCCGCAGAAGAGAAGCTTGTTACCGCCGAGGAGGCAGGCTGTCACGAGTTCGGCGATTTGGACAATCTGCGGCTCAAGTGGACGAAGGGACGCAAACGTTTCCAGCGCGCCTTCGAGGGAATCGTTGAACGGCGATTTTACGATGGGTTTCGACATAAGCGTGGGTCGGAGGAGGTGATCTCAGCGAGTGTCGGCCATTCGGTCATGCCGGTGCCGACGAGGATGTGAAGATAAACAAAGACGGCGGCCTCGGGATACTTTGCCGCAATGGCATCGACGGCTTTGGTGACGGACTCCGCTGGTGGTTGAGCGGGAATTTGCTCAACGAGACCTTTGCCATCGTGTGCGATGCCGAGCAGATCAAGGAATTCGCAGACCATTGGCCCGTTGGCACCGAGAACCCAGGCTTGGAGGATTTCTTGCGCAAGATCGTTGTTGGCTGGCTTCGAGAGTGCCTCCTTCATCCAGGCGTGGCGCTCGTCGCGCGGTTTGCGCTCGACGAAAATGGGGCGAAGCTTGCGACGCGTCGCCATCATGCTCACACAGGTCTTGTAGGCAGCGCGGTCGTTTTCGTGAAGCCAGCTGAGAACCGCTTCGTTTTCCGCAGGCGTCAGGAGGGCAAATAGTTCGTGAACTGTCATCAGCCCTGCACTCTATCAGGTCGAGCCCGCCAAAGGTCAAGCTTGGCGGTCACGGCGCGATGCCGTAGAGAATACCGGGACATGCGGTTTTTGTTCATCAAGCTCCGCCACATTGGCGACTCGCTTTTGCTGACCCCAACCATCGTGGCGACGAAGAGGAAGTTTCCGGAAGCGGAGATTTGGGTGCTCGTGCGGCGCTCGTGCGAGGGAATTCTCGCGGGTTGCCCCGAGATTGACCGCCTGATCTGCACGGCAGAGCCGGAGGAGGATCGGCGGGATGCACGGAGTCGGTGGGGAGATTTTGCGCTCGCCTGCCTCCTGCGGCGCACGGACTTTGATTTTGTTTTTGAACTCGGTGACAACGACCGCGGTCGCTGGCTCGCGCTGCTGGCCCGCACGAAAAAGCGATGTGCAAACCGGCACCGGAGCTTGCATGCGATGTGGCGTCCGTTTTTCCACCACATCACAACAAAAAAGCGCTGGCCGATGCATCAGGTGGGTCGCGATTATCTTTGTCCGGCGGATGTTTTAGATTTGCCCGAAACGCCGCCGGCTCTTCGGTTTGATGAAAGCCGCGTGGAGGAGTGGAAGCCCGCACTCGGAAAAGACGAATACGCAGTCATCCATTTCTACACACGATGGCCCTCGAAATCTTGGCCTTTGGATCGATGGAAGGAACTGGCGGCGCGGCTGCTGAAAGTCGTGCCACGCCTCGTGGTAAGCTGCGGGCCGGGGCGCGAAGAAGTTCAGGCTGCCGACGAACTCTGCGCGGCGGTCGGAGACAGGGCGATTTCAACGCGCGGAGAGACCAATTGGGCGCAGTTGGCTGGCATTCTGCAGAGGGCGAAGTTTTTTATCGGGGTCGACACGGCGGCTATGCACCTCGCCGCAGCGATGCAATGTCCGGTGGTCTGCCTGTTCGGCCCGTCCGCGGACTTTGAGTTTCATCCCTGGAGCGTCCCGTATTGGATGGTCCGCGGGCAAGACGGTGCGGATGCCGAGACCGCGAAGGAAGACCTGATGGGATTGATTTCTGTCGAGCAAGTCTTCGAAGCCTGCAGCATGGCCAACGAGAAAGGCGGGCGATGAAACGAACCCTGTTTTTCGTTATCAACCAAGACCCGATGGACGAGTCGGCGCATTCGCTGTATGTGACGAGGCACCTTGCTTCGCTGGGCCGGACGTGTCCGCCCGGGTGCGGCGTGACGTTGGTCTGCCCGTCGGAAAGTCGCAGCGAGGAGATTGTTTCGCGGCATCAACTCGACAATGTCACTGTCGTAACGCGGCCCAGCCTTCGGCGCAGGCACGGTGGCTTCGGACTCCACATCAATGCGGTGTTTCACCACGCGGCTTGGCGTTTCCTCCGCACACACGCGGGCTCGCATGACGTGGTGGCAACGGCGAGTTTTCCGGCGCTCTTTGAGTTTCTCGGAACTCGATTTCGGCGACAACCGAAGCGCCCCCGGCTCGTCTATGAGATTCACCAACTCGAACGGCTGTCGCGTCCGGCAGACCATCCGAAATGCCGCAGCGAATTGGCTGCGCTCGCGTGTGCCGACGGGCTTTTGGCAACTACGATTCCGCTCGAAAAAATTGCGCATGGGCTTTTCCCCGCGACGCCGATCACACGCACGGGGCTGGCGGCCAGTTATCCGGCTGTCCGCCCGCGCACGCGCAGCGACGATGGAGCATTTCGAATTGGTTACTTCGGGTCGATTTCGCCCGAACAGGGAGTTCCTTGGCTCGTGTCCAACTGGCCGCGCGTGCGCGCTGTGCACAAGAATCTTGAGCTTCACATTTACGGACGCGCGCGACGCGGCGAGACGCTTCCGTTGGCATCACCGGTGAACGGCCTGTTTGTGCATTCGACCGTTCTGTCGGACGAAGTTCCGCAGCGTTGTGAGGAACTCGACGCGCTGGTGATCCCCGCACTCGATCAGGAACATCGAAGCGCGATTGCGTTTACGAAAGTTTATGACGACGTTGGTTTGGCGCTCCCGTTGATCGCAAGCGACTTGCCGACGATTCGCGAAGTGGTTCGCCAAAATGTTGAGGCACTGCTGTTTCCGCCGGGCGATGTGGCGGGTTTTTCGGAGCAACTCGATCGCCTAATTGCCGATCCCCGCTTAGCGAACAACCTGCACGCGGCGTGTGTCGAGCGAGCCGCGAGTCTCACGTGGGACGCGAGAGCGGCACGCTGGTGGGAGGCCGTGATGCCATGAACGTCAGTATCGTTACACCGACATGGAATCGCGCCGAGGCGCTCCCGCAAATGCTTGCCAGCGTTGAAACGCAGACGCCGAGGCCGCTCGAGCATATCATTGTCGACAACCGTTCGACGGATAGGAGTGCAACGATTGTGAATGAATACGCGCGGCGCGTAAGCTACCGCGTCTTGCATCTCACCGAGGGCGATTGCGGAATTTACGACGCGATGAATCAAGGAGCCCGCGCGGCTGAAGGGGATGTTTTATATTTCCTCAACGACGACGACCGCCTCGCAAATCCAAAGGCTTTGGGAACCCTCACGTCCGCGCTCGCTCGATACGATGCCGACTTTGCTTTCGGCGACGTTCTCGTCGTCGATCCCCAACGCGGGACTTCATCGGTTCGCCACCACCGGCAAATGAATCGTTTCACCCTTGCCGAGAAGAGCATTTGCCAGCAGGCCACGATTTATTCGCGGCGGATCATCGATCAGGTCGGACCGTTTGACGCGTCACTGCGCGCGGCAGGAGACTATGATTGGATGATGCGCGCTTTTCTTCAACACGCGTCCAAAGCCGTTTACCTGCGAACTGTGGTCGCGCATTTTGCGCTGGGAGGCATTTCAAATTCTGAGGCTCACAGCACAGCCTTTGAAGCCGAGATGCGAAGCGTGCGTCTCCGATACTTCAGCGAGGAGGATCTCGAACGCGCGAAACGTTTTCGACGTTTCTGGCGCAAGTGTCCGTTCGGGCTTCAACTCATGCCGAACGCGGGAAGCAGCACGGCGTTTCGCATCGCCACCCTGCACCCCGTTGGCGACCGGCTTATTCCCAGTCCGCTCGCATGGATCGGATTCTAAGCCGCCCGGCTTAGAAAGTCAGTCCGGTGTAGAAACCGAGGATCGTCGCGTTGCGGATGTTGCCTGCGCCGCTCGGACGGATTTCGTACTGAATAAACGGCTGGAAGAACGCCCAGTTGTTAATGGCAATGCGATAACCGCCTTCGAGGAAGATGGTGTAGTTGGGCTGGTTGGTGTTTCCCGACTCTTGGAACGAATTGATCTGCGAAACGCTGTAGCTTCCGTAAGCGATCGAAAAGAGAGTCTGATCTGCATCGCGTCCGCGGATGAGTCCGGTGTAAACGAGTCCGGATTGGAAGTAAAACGGGAGGAGGTTGTTATACTTTGGGGCGAAGCTCACGAGATTAAACATGCTAAGGCCCTGGTCGGAGAGCTTGGGCTGTTCCACCGACACTGGTTCCTTGAAAGACTTGCCAGGCGCAGGCAGGGATTTGCCGTCCGATGGGCCCTTAGCGAGCAGCGCGGGAAGTTCTGCTGAGGGCTCGCGGTAGAGCATCTGGTCAGCTTGGAAATAGAATCCGTATTGTCCGTAGCGATGGGTGCCGTTGAAGGAATTCTTAGTGCCGCCTAAGAGATAACCGCCAACGACATATTTGCCCGGGAGTTTTGCCGGCCCGATATCGGGAGTGACCCCTGTTTCCACCATCGTGAACAAACCATTCTGGCTCGGATCTTGCGCGAAACCTTCATAAGCGAGGCCGTGATTGTTGCTCGCTGTGGCCTGCGGGTAGGCCATGAAAAGTCCGGCCTTTGCGTAATACCATTCGACGGGTTTGATTTTGAGCGTGCCTCCCCAAGTCGAGAAACTCGAAGAGAACGGAATGTTGCCACCAATGCCCTTGGCGCTGTTCACCGCGTTGTTAAGGAACAACTTCGAGAGCGGCTGATCGATGAACTCTTTCTGAGGCTGAAGCCAACCGCCGCGCAGAACGATCATGTCTTTGACAGGCAGCAAATCCGAAGTGCCGATTTCCAGCCCAAACGTGAGGACGCGGAACTGTGTGCCGGAAGCCCAGTTCGTTGCATTGAAAACCGATGTGCCCTCGTCGAATTGGTTCGGGTCGGACGCCTTCTGCGAATCGCGGTAGCGGAACTGCCCGAAACCCTTTACGCCCTTAAGCGTCTCGACACCGAGGAGCTTGCCGAAATTCTGCTCCGCGCCGAACTCAATGCCCTGATCCCAAAATCCGCGTGCCCCCCCCTGACTGCTGACAACGCCGAAAAACGCGCCATAGTATTTGCCATTGAAAGTAAGCCCAATATCCGAAAGCTGATCGCGCAGGCCGAACCAGTTTCCGGTCATGTATTTTCCGTTCCACCAATCGGCGAGCGGTGTCGTGCTCGTCGCGGCGGCTTCGTTGACTGAGGAGGTCCCAGCAAAAGCCGAAGTCGAAACGGCGAAGGCCGCGAGGCAAATAAGAAGGATTTTTTTCATCGCGCCGACACCGTTCTCAGGGCCGGTAGTCCGGGGCTAGGCGAAAATTGTTACAATTTTGTCACAAAACTGGGCGTTCCGGCCAATGTATGCTATGCCCGACGGGTGCAATCTGAACCCGAACTTCTCTCGCCCGCCGGGGACTGGGACTGCGTCCGCGCGGCTGTCGCTAACGGCGCGGATGCCGTTTATTTCGGGATGCCGCGCTTCAATGCCCGGATGCGTGCTGAGAATTTTTCCGAAAAAGAACTGCCTGAGGTGGTCGCCTTTTTGCACAACCACGGTGTGAAAGCCTACGTGGCACTGAATGTTTTGATCTTCACAGACGAGCTTGAGGTCGCGGTCTCGGAGCTGCGCACATTGGCGGATGCCGGGGTGGACGCGGTCATTATTCAGGATGTCGGCCTCGCCGAGATTTCGCGCCGGATGTTTCCCGACCTGCGTGTGCATGCCTCGACGCAGATGACGATCACTTCGCCGGAAGGCGTGCGATTTGCGGAGTCACTCGGTGTTCGCCAAGTCGTTCTTGCCCGCGAACTCTCGCTCCGCGAGTTGGAAAAGTTTCCTGCCATCCTCCCGCTCGAGACATTTGTTCACGGTGCCTTGTGCGTGGCCTACTCGGGTCAATGCCTCACCAGCGAAGCACTCGGACGCCGCAGCGCGAATCGTGGTGAATGCGCGCAAGCCTGTCGAATGCCTTACGAACTCGTTGTGGACGGCGTCGTTCAGGATCTTGGCGACAAACGCTACCTCCTCTCGCCGCAGGATCTTGCCGCCGTGCGGGAAATTCCCGCGCTCTTGGAACGCGGCGTCGTGAGCTTTAAAATCGAAGGCCGCCTCAAATCGCCGGAGTATGTGGCCGCTGTCACGCGTGTTTACCGCAAAGCGCTAGATGCCGCGATGGAGGGACGGCCATCCGAGCCCGCGCCGGAAGATTGGTATCAGCTCGAAATGACATTTTCCCGCGGGCTTTTCAGTGGATGGATGCATGGGGTCAATCATCAGGAACTCGTATCAGCACGGTTCGGGAAAAAGCGCGGCGCGCTTGTCGGCAGAGTGACTCGCGTCGGCCGGGACTTTGCCGAGATCGACGACGCAGGCGTTGCGCTCAAGCCCGGCGACGGCGTCGTCTTTGATACCGGCGGAGACACGGAACACGAGCAGGGCGGACGGCTATTTCAGGTCGCAGGCAACCGGATTTCGTTCGAGCAGGCACACGTGGATTTTTCGAAAATCCCCATCGGGTCACGCGTCTGGAAAACCGACGACCCCGCGCTCAATCGCGAACTCCGCACGACATTCGCTGGCCAGCTTCACGGTCGGCCCGCCCGCAAAAAGCCGCTCGATCTCACGGTGGACGGCAGCGCGGGATTGCCGTTGCGCGTGGAATCAAACGGCTTCGTCATCGAGTCCACCATCCCCCTCGAAGCCGCTCGCACACGTCCCCTCACCGACGAAGTCCTTCGCTCACAATTCGGAAAACTCAGCGAAACCCCGTTCGCTCTTCGCGACGTGAGCAACAATCTCGCTGGCGATGTGATTCTCCCGCTTGGCGAACTCAACCGGCTGCGGCGCGAACTTGTTTTTCGCCTCGCCGAAAAAGACGCGCCTGCCCGTCCGAGCATCACGCTATCGGATATCCTTCCTGCCCAATCCGGCCTCCCTGCGAGCGAAGCCCGTCTCACGGTTCTTTGCCGAACGGATGAGCAGCTTGAGGCAGCTCTCGAAGCCGGAATCACCGAACTTTACGCCGACTACGAGGATATCCGACGCTACAAAGAAGCGGTCGCGCGGGTTCGGACCCACGGCGGCGCGCAGATCGCACTCGCGACTCCACGCATCCAAAAAGCTGGCGAGGAGGGATTTTTTAAAATCATCGAAAACGCTGCGCCCGACGGTGTCCTCATCCGCAACGTCGGCGCAATTTCCCACTTCCTCAACAGCCCGCTTCGCCGCATTGGTGATTTCTCACTCAACGTCGCCAATCCCGTCGCCGCCTCGGTTTTTCACGCCCTCGGTGTCGAACGTCTCACGATTTCACACGATCTCAATGTCGGCCAAATTCTTGCTCTTCTCCGCGCCGCGCCGCCCGATTGGTTCGAGCTCACGCTCCACCAACACATGCCGATGTTTCATATGGAGCACTGCGTTTTTGCCGCGTTCATGTCCGACGGCACCGACTACACGAACTGCGGCCGCCCCTGCGAAAAACACCGTGTCCACCTCCGGGATCGCGTCGGCATCGAGCACCCGCTCCGCGCTGACGTCGGTTGCCGCAACACCCTCTTCCACGCCGTCCCACAATCCGGCGCCGGCTTTTACGAGCAGTTTCACGCGGCCGGACTCCGCCACTTCCGTATCGAACTCCTCGAAGAATCCGCGGCTGAAACCCTCCGCGTCATCTCATCCTACCTCGATCTGCTCGCCGGAAAATCCAACGGCTCCGGCCTCTGGCGTGAGCTCCGAGCCAAAAGCCAGATCGGCGTCACCAAGGGCACTTACGAGTAGCGCAATCAACCTCGCACTTCGAGGTATCAATAGCTGTGCTTTGTAAGAGTGGTTTTCCCCCGGAATATCCAGTAGATGCTTGCGGTATAAGCGAGCACGAGGGGAACACCAATAAGCGCGATGATGAGCATGATCCCCAATGTCTTCTGGGTGGATGCCGCATTGAGAATGGTCAGGCTGTTTGCGGGATCCGGACTGGAAAGAACCATGTTGGGAAAATAGGTGAGCCCGAAAGTCGCCATCATCAGCCCCATCGCCGCGCAAGAGGATAGGAAGGCATTAAACTCACGCCCCTTGTGGACTTCGCGCGGGATGTTCAGCACAACCAGGACATTCAAGATGACGACCAAAAAGACATACGGCCGGGCACGCACCGTTTCCAGCACCCACGGAACTTCGACCAGCGTGTAGAGATTGAAGAGAAAATAGGAGGCGAGAAAAAAGCCGATAAGACGTGGAATCCATCCGCTGACGATCCGGTTCAGTTCGCCGTCCGTTTTCATGGCGAGATAAATCGCTCCGTGCATTGCGAAGAGCAGGACCGTCGTGATACCCATTAGCAGCGCGTAGGGATTCAGGAGTCCGAAAAATGAACCCGCGAACTCGTGATCCGCATCCAGCGGGATGCCGCGCACGATATTGCCCATCGCCACGCCGATCAGGAGGGCTGCGAGCAAACTGCTGGCACTGAAGGCCACATCCCAGAACTGCCTCCACCATGTCCATTCCTCCTTGCTGCGGAATTCGATAGCGACCGCCCGGAAGATCAGCGAGCAGAGCAGCAGCATGAAAGGGAGATAGAAACCCGAGAATACGGTGGCGTAGGCCTCCGGAAACGCAGCAAACAAAGCGCCTCCGCCGGTGACCAGCCAAACTTCATTGCCATCCCAAACAGGGCCGATCGAGTTCAAGAGCAGCCGCCTGTGCTCATCCGTTCGGACAAAAAGCTGGAGCGCGCCGACTCCCAGGTCGAAGCCGTCGAGCATCGCATAGCCGGTGAAAAGAACACCCACGAGGATATACCAGATGATGTTGAGATCGAGGAAGTTCATGCGCGTGGGGTGGTACGGACGAGGGCTTTCCAACTCTCCGGCATTTCCTCGCTCTCCTCTTCGGTATCCGGTCCGTGCTGAATCTTCCGGGTGAGAAGAAAAACAAACAGGACGAAAAGAAGCGAGTAAACGAGACCGAAGAGGATGAGCGAAGCCACGATCTGATTCGCTGTGACGACCTTGGAAAGCGCCTCGGACGTCCGCAGCATCTCATACACGATCCAGGGTTGCCGACCCATCTCTGCGGCGAACCAGCCCGCCTGGTTTGCAATTTGCGGACCGAGAACCGAGAAAACCAAGGCGACAAGCAGCCAGCGTGTCAGCGGACGGGACAGGTCGAAAAGCCAGCCGCGCCACCAGAAAAAACAGGCAACCAGCGACAAGCCCAGCAGGCTTACTCCCACGATTATCATGATATGGTAAAACTGGAAAACTGCCCCCACATTCGGCCAATACTGCTTTCGGATCCCTGGCAACTCACTGGCGGTGGCTTGCGGGTGTCTCAATTTTAAGAACTCATCGGACGGCAGATCGCGGAGCCCGACAACCGGCTTTGCCCATGAGCCCCAAGCCAGAAAACTCAGCAAGCCAGGAATTTTCGGCCCCACAACCTTTTCCGCCCCGGCATCGACATAGCCGAAAAGCGTCATGGGCGTGGCGGGCGCCGTCTCATAGACACCTTCCAAAGCAGCAAGTTTGACCGGTTGGTTTCGCACCACACCTTTGGCCGTGAAGTCGGCACTGATCATCTGCAAAACGCAGGCCACGGTCGCAAAGGCCAACCCGATTTTCAGCGAGGCCTTGGAAAATTCCAAATGCCGGTTCCGCAGGAGGTAATACGCGCTGATGCTCACCACAAGGAACGCCCCCGCCAACCACGCGCCGAGCACCACATGGGTCAACCGGTCAACCGTCGAGGGATTGAAGACCATCGCCCAAAAATCATCCACGACCGCGCGGACGCTCGTGAGGTCGGCTGTGGTGACCACGTGATCGGAAGGGAGAATCACCGCCTTGCCGTTGACCATGCGTTCCAAATGGTAGCCCGCTGGCGTCTGCATCCATGAGTTCGCCACCACAATCCACACCGCACTGAAATGCGCCCCGAAGGCCACCATGCAGGTCGCGAAGAAATGCATTCTGGGGCCGACTTTGTTCCATCCGAACAGCAAGATCGCCAAAAATCCCGACTCCAAAAAGAACGCAAAAATCCCCTCCGCCGCTAGCGCGCTTCCAAAAATATCCCCGACAAACCGCGAGTAGGTCGCCCAGTTCGTGCCGAACTCAAACTCCATCACAATCCCGGTCGCAACGCCAATCGCAAACGTGAGCGCGAAAATCCGCGTCCAGAACCGCGCCATATTGTGAAAAAGCGGATTGCCGGTCTTGAGCCACGCCGCCTCCATCATCACCAGAACAATACCCAGCCCGATGCTCAACGGCGGGTAGATGTAATGGAACGCAATCGTGAATGCGAATTGGATACGTGCCAGAATTTCAACGCTCATGACTTATTAGTTATTCTAATATTGACCGGAAATGTCAAGCCCCATCCTTGCCGGATCGCTCGCTGCTCGGGCGGAAAACGAGCGCCGTGGTGGATGTTCGAAATTCCCGGACCCGTTGTCACGAATTCAACTAAAGGCATGCCGGAAAACATATGAGTGCTGGCACCAACATTGAAACGGTGAGGCCAGGTCTGCGGAATCAGCGCGGGATTTTCGACCCCTGCCTCCGGGTTACG
>Ga0209490_10003295_pt1 | contig 15092 bp, 20 predicted proteins | sample MAT06_FD_187209 | JGI IMG/M metagenome (GOLD analysis project Ga0209490, IMG submission 187209) | Freshwater microbial communities from Lake Fryxell liftoff mats and glacier meltwater in Antarctica - MAT-06 (SPAdes) (version 2) | ecosystem: Environmental > Aquatic > Freshwater > Ice > Liftoff...
AAGCTGAAGGAATAAAGATTGATGACACGGTCACGGTTACAATAAAAATCTAAGATGGCAACTAATGACAGCCGTCGCTACACATTCTGTCACCGAGCTGTTCCTCTTAGAAGCAAGATAGATTATGTAAATCTTGCTCAACAGGTTACTATTTGTCTATGAAAAAAGTTATATTTCTATTTTTATTTTTAATATTAGCTACACCAAGCCCTCTTTTTGCTCAAGAGCTTATTCAAGATACCGTTGAAATCATAAGGGCGAAAGTGGTAGAAGTTCTTAATCAAGAGGAAAGAAAAATCCCTGGTACTGATGTTCAAACTGTTTATCAAACAATTAACGTAGAAATCTTAGAAGGAAAAAAGAAAGGCTCATTGGTCACAATAGAAAATGATTTTTTAGTATTAAAAAAGGGAGATAAGTTTTTTCTTCGCCACACCATAGACGGTTTAAGTAAAAGAGAGACGTACGCAGTTCGTGACATAGATAGGCGAGGAGTCGTTCTCGGGTTCATTGCGTTGTTTGCATTAGTTATTATCCTTTTTTCTGGTAAACAGGGAGTACGGTCTATCATCAGTCTTGCTGGTAGCTTTTTTGTTATTTTGTATATCCTAGTTCCAAGTCTCCTCAAGGGGTATCCTCCCGTACAAACAAGCATTGCAATTGCTGCGGTCATACTTTTTCTAGCAATTTTTCTTACCCATGGCTTTAATAGGGAATCAACAGTTGCTTTCACCGGCACAGTGCTCGCAGTTATTCTCACAGGAATACTCGCGTACGCCGGCGTAACGCTGGCACGCCTTAGTGGCTTTGCTTCAGATGAAGCAGTTTACTTAAATTTCAACACCCGAGGAGCTCTTGATTTTGCAGGACTTCTGCTTGGAGGAATGATGATCGGAGTGCTTGGGGTGCTTGACGATATTGCCATTACACAAGCAGCAGTTGTAAGTGAACTGTACAATTCCGCATCACATCTTTCGAAAAAAGAAATTTACAAAAGAGCATTACGAGTAGGAAAAGAACATGTTGGAGCGCTAGTAAACACACTCGCTCTTGCATACACAGGGGCAGCTCTTCCTTTGTTGCTTCTTTTTTCAACATCAGATTCTTCAATGGCAAGTATTATAAATCAGGAAATTTTTGCTACGGAAATCATCCGTACAGTTGTGGGAAGCATTGGTCTTATTCTCACCGTACCGATTACGACACTTCTCGCTGTATATATGCTAAAGGGGTATACAGGAAAGCATCACGTACATGGGCACTCTCATCTCGGGCATCACCACCATTAACACAAGCCTGTTTTAATTATGAAAGAAAGCGCTGTTGTTGTAAAAAAATCTAAGATTGGACTCGGTGTATTTGCAGTAAAAAAGTGTATAGCAAAAGAAACTATTTTCGAAATTACAGGTCCTAAGATCACGTGCTACATTGACGACGGCGTCGATGAAACTACTCGCAACAACGCAATTCGCTACAATAAAAAATACTATATCAATACGAACGGGGAACTCGGTTCATATCTTAATCATTCGTGTGCTCCAGTGAGTTTTTTGCAAAAAAGAAAAAAAGGATTGTTTTTAATAGCAATAAAAGATATTGAAATAGGAGAAGAAATAACTTTTGATTATTCAACAACGCTCGACGCGTCTGACGTTTGGACAATGCGATGTTTCTGTGGAAGCGCTCATTGTCGCAAGATAATTAAAAGCTTTGAAAGGCTTCAAAAAAAGATTACACTTGCTTACATACAGCAAGGAATAGTGCCAAAGTATATTTACGATCCTGCTGTGTAGCTTTTACAATGTTAATCAACGCTATTATGGATGATCTTAAAAAAGATGAAAAAATAGAAGAGCAGGCGTTTCCATCTAGTATCGATACCGGTTCTGGTTTCAAAGTAATTGGAGAAGATGATCCAGGTGTTAGTGAAATTGACCTTCCGGACTCGGTAGACGACGTTGAGGAAAATATGTTTCCAAGTGCGTAATATCTTTTATGTGGTTGTTCATATGCAGTGTTCCGCGAAAGTATTGTTTAGTGGTTCATTAATTATGAAACTAATATGAATGAACCTCTCACTCACTATCGCAATAAGCTGACATTACACACACAACGACCTTCTTAAACCTGTTTTTTTAGCCAAGATTCTGAGCGGGGTGCAATCAAATGACGCGAGTTGGTAAGATTCTGCGCGTGACGGATTTAAAAATAGTAAGCTGGTTATAGGTACAAATAATAAACATTATGAGTAAAAAAATATATATCACACGAAAAATTCCTGACATCGCCATTACGATGCTTACGGAAAAAGGGTATGAGGTTGAGGTCGGCACCAGCAGTGAACCTCTTTCAAAAAAACAAATAATTAAAGTCTTAAAAAAGAAACCCTACGATGCAGTGATAAGTCTATTGACTGACCCTATCGATGCTGATGTGTTTGCTGCGGTTCCAACAGCAAAGCTGTTTGCCAATTACGCAACAGGTTTCGACAATATAAATGTATCGCATGCAAAGCAGTATGGAGTAACCGTAACCAACGCACCGACAGACACCTCCACAGAAGCCGTCGCACAGTATTCACTCGCTCTCATGTTGGCGCTGATGACTCGTATCGTTGAAGCTGATGACTTTGTTAGGAGAGGAAAATACAAAGGATGGTCACCAACTAATTTTATAAGTTCAGATATTACAGGAAAAACGCTCGGGCTAGTGGGGGCAGGGAGGATTGGATTACAGCTAGCGCGCCTAGCATCTGCGGTCGGTTTTTCTATTATCTATACGGATGTAAAGCGCAATGAGGATTTAGAAACCAAAACAGGTGCACAGTTTTATGCATCAATTGAAAGTATGCTTCCTGCGAGTGATGTGGTGAGTTTGCATGTGCCTCTTATGGAATCCACCCGCCACCTCATTGATGGGCGCAAATTAAAGTTGATGAAGCCAACTGCATTTTTGGTGAACACGTCTCGAGGTCCAGTTATTGATGAAAAAGCACTTGAGCTGGCGCTTAAAAAGAAGGAAATATCAGGAGCGGCGCTCGATGTGTTTGAATTCGAGCCGAAGATTAGTGCTACGATGAGAAAACTTCCAAACGTGATCATAACTCCCCATATCGCCTCAGCGAGTGAAAATGTGCGAAACTCAATGGCTAAAATTGCGGCGCACAATGTTATAAGTTTTTTGGAAGGCAGAACTCCTCCAAACGTAATTACCGTATAACTAAGATCGGAACATTAATTATTGCTAAACACCGCGAATCAGAATGGAACAAACTTGGAATGTGGACTGGAAGCTGAGACCGTCGAAAAACTGAATATGGTTTAAAAATTAAGGGAAGCGTGCCTCCTAATACCTTTTATTACAGAATTGTCGACGCTAGCACTGTAGAGCCGTGTAAAATCCTGCATTCATTGAGAATCAGGCATTCGATAGTTTGATCGGGGCTTTGTGAGTAATAGTATTGCTCAGGCACATGATATCAGCAGATTGAAGACAGAAAGGCTAAAAAAGAGCCCAGTTCCTCTTTATGAATTTCTTGGTATACTGGTGCATTATAGGAGGGGTATATCTCTTCCGCATAATAATTACAACCATTAATAAGCGTCTATACAGCAATCAATCATGAACAAAAATCAAACTACAATAGGTGTCGTTGTCGCCATCCTCCTTATCGGATTTCTTGTGTGGTCAGCGCAATCAAAAGATGAAACAAAAACCCCCGTCGCTTCTCCTACATCTTCGACTGAGGTAAATCTCGACCCTGAGCCTGAAACAGCCGAATCTTCAACCGTCGATCCAATCGATGTTAAGGAAGAAACCTACACCATCGAAGATCGAAGTATTGCCTTAACTTCAGGAGTTAATCAGACAGCGGGAATTGGAACTACTACTGTGAGTACCAAAACGACACTTCTCAATAATCCAGCGTTTACTGATATTGATCGTGATGGGAAGAGTGATGCTGTTGTAATCCTAAGAGATGAAAGAGGGGGAAGTGGAATGTTTTATTACGCTGCTGTTGTGCTTTCTAACAATGGAACTACTAAAGTTAGTAACTCAGTTTTTCTTGGAGACCGTGTCCGCATCAAGGCTATCAGAGTTCTTTCTGGAGTAATCTCAATAGATATTCTTGACCGTGCTACCACTGATTCATTTGCTATACCTGCGTCCGTAGAAAAGACCATCACCCTTACAATCAAAGACGGTGTGCTTACTGAAAATAAATAGTAAAAGTGTTGCTTGCGCTTTTGAGGGAATTGAACACGGAGAATATGAAAAAAGATTTCCTAGAACAAATAGCGCAAGCTAGTGCCAAATGGATAGGGTCAACGACCTCTCTGGTACTTCACACCATTCTTTTTGCCAGTTTCTTCCTTGCCGGTTTTTTTGGATTTGCATGGAATACGGTTTTGCTCGTGCTCACCACAGTCGTCTCCCTTGAAGCAATCTACCTTTCCATCTTTATTCAAATGTCCGTCAACCGGAACACAGAGAGCCTTCTTGAGGTAGAAGAAGATATCGGAGAAATTCAGGAAGATATCGACGAGATTCAAGAAGACGTCGATGAGATTCAGATTGATGTGGACGAGATTCAAGAGGATGTGGTTGAGATGACCGAAGAAGAAACTCACAGCGTATTAGAATTAAAAACCCTCGAGCACATTGAAGAAACCCTTCTGAAACTGCAAGAAGATGTAACTGCTCTTAAAAAGAACAAACAATAATCATGCAACAAAAAAAATATTTTCCTCTATATGGATTAATTGCGCTCGTCCTCATGGTGGGACTCTTTTTCTTCTTTAAACCAAAACCAACTACTTCTATCGAACAGCCTGCTCAGAATGCACCATCAATCCTGCTCGCTTCTGATTCAACAGCAAAAGAAACAAGCCCAACAAACGGAGTGGCGAAAGTCACAGATTCTAACAGGGCGCCAAAAAACTCAAAGACCTTGTGGACAGTCTTCGAGCAGTATCTTGTGTACGCAAAAAATAATGACAAAGCGTCTCTCGCGACACTGTCATACAAAGTTTCTGATGCGTGCGCTGATCCAAAACAAGAAAAAGAATGTTTCGCAAAAATGGATGCCGTTTATGAGATAGGATCAAAGCTCAAGGAAAACGATTTTGTAAATATTTTAGAGGATAGCAAACAGGCTATCCTTTCCACCAACGTTACTCGGATTGATTCTGATTCTGAGCTAGGTGCAACGAAAGCCACCATCATATTCATAAAAGATGACAAGGGTAATCCGCGACTTGCGGCACTCAAGCCAAATGAAACCTGGGTTATCAATCGTACAAGCACCTCCACCGTCTCTACCCTCGAAGCCAAGCTCGAAGCGACGCTAAAGGACACAGATAATGACGGGAAAACAGATGAGCTTGAAAGGTGTGTCTTTCCAGATAATTACGTGGTTTTCGCATGTGAAAAGACCGATCCAACAAAAAAAGATTCCAATGCAAACGGCTACTGGGATAGTGTTGAGTCATACCTTTCTAAATAATATGTGTGGACACTACCAGTATTGCTCTACAGGAAGAAATTCATAAAATCCTACTTCTCCGGTAGGATCCCATAAAAGTTTCTAAGACAATCAAATCTCTAGTAGAATAGAGCCATGCCCTGGTTTTTTTATGCAGGAATGTGCGCACTCCTTCTTTCGGGAGCCAACTTAGCCGAAAAACACGTACTGCGCAAAGTGCACGTTATAGATTTTTCTGCATCTGTAGCACTACTCAATGTTATTTTTTCTTTACCCTTCTTGTTTTTCATTGATTTCAAAGCTCTCAACGGATTCATTCTCCTTTTGATTTCCGTAGTAGCTCTTATTTCTGCAGCAGCATTTTTCTTAGTTAATAAAGGATTCAGACATCTCGAAGTAAGCACTGTCGCCCCGCTTCTAGCGCTCAGTCCCGTCAGCTCATCGCTCTTAGCTTTTTTAATTTTAGGAGAGAAAGTGAGCCCTCTTCAAATATCAGGAATCGTTTTCATGATTATCGGTTCATATATTCTGACGACAGAACCAAAGAAAAGCCTACTTGACCCGTTTTATTTATTTTTACAATCTCGATATGTTCACATCGTTTTCTTGGCGCTATTTTGTTATGCCATTATTTCTATTTTCGATAGGACAATGTTACACGGTTTTCGCGTCGCCATTCCGGCCTATGTTTTTTTCTTAAACTTTTTTATTGCCCTCGTTTTTATTCCTATCTCTGGGATTTTTGGTGTCGGATTCAAAGGGGTACTTATTGGATTTCGAGAAGGTGGATGGAGACTCGTTGTTGCTTCAATTTTTACTGTGTTGTACAGATTGTTTGAAATGCAAGCGTTGGTCCTTGCGCCGGTTGCATTAGTCTCTGGAATCAAAAGAACTTCATCACTGTTTACGACAGTCATCGGTGGAGAGATGTTTCACGAACGAAATCTTAGGAGAAAAATTGTAGCCTCACTCATTATCATTGCAGGAACAGTACTGGTGGTGATATGACCCCTTGACAGGTATTCGTAAAATGCAATATAGTAACCCTTCGTGTTGCTAATCCGGCGCACGAGGATACGTTCTTTTCACAAAGCAGAGGAGATGTACATGCAAGTTGCCCAATCCGGGAACAGGGATCATCCGCATAGTCGGCGTCCCCAGGCAACAACCCTTCTTCACATGGGAAACAGTAGTAAGCGTTCGCGACCCAAGATGAGTCGCGAACTCATGCGCATCTTTACGGTGGCGCTCCAGCTCTGTCACGGGTGCAAAATTCAGGCACACTTACTTGTGCTCCAGCACTCGCGTACGACCGACGTCGGCCACACGACACCGCTCTATGCGCTCCATGAGCTGGTTACCCGCAGCATCCACTTTCGAAAAGAAAAAACTGCGTATTTCACGCAACTTCTCGACTGCTCTCCAGCAGACTTGATTAATCATGAATCAAATGCTCGCGGAGAGCTTGGAAACAAACATTTCATTTTTGAGAAGATGAGCAAGGCTCTCGCTTCTACTGCGTAGATCCTGCGTTCACAGAGCTCTAGTCGTTATCGACTAGAGCTCTGTTCTTTATCTGGTATGCTTTATTAATGAATACGAACTTACACTTAAAAACAGAACCAACAAAAGATTATGAACTCCTCGACAGTGGAGATGGTTTTAAGCTTGAACGATTTGGTAGCGTGACCGTCTCTCGCCCTGACCCTCAAGTACTATGGGAAAAACAAAAGGGGGTACTCTGGCAAAACACAGACGCACAATTCGTGACGGGCTGGCAAGGTAAAAAGAACGTTGCGGAAAACTGGACCGTAACGATTGAAGACCTGACGTTCTCTTTAAAACTTTCTTCATTTAAGCACGTAGGTATTTTTCCAGAACAAGTCAGCAATTGGCAGTGGATAAAACAAAAAGTAAAAAATGCAGACCGCCCCATTTCTGTACTGAATTTATTTGGGTACACAGGAGGAGCAACAATGGCCGCACTCTCGTCTGGTGCGAGTGTGGTTCATGTCGATGGTTCAAAAGTCTCTCTTTCACTTGCAAGACACAACGCAGAGCTTTCAAAACTAGCTGACAAGCCTGTCAGATGGATTCTCGATGATGCTTTGGAGTTTGCTAAGAGGGAAGTTAGGCGTGGTAATACCTACGACGCTATCATTATGGACCCTCCAGCGTTTGGTCATGGTCCTAAGGGGGAAGAGTGGAAAATAGAAAGAGACTTACCAACCCTTATAGAAGTCTGTAGCAAGCTCCTAAGTGTAGACCCGCTGTTTTTCATATTAAATGGTTATGCAGCGGGGTATTCTCCCGTAGCCTATGCACAGCTCTTGGAGCAAGTAAAAGAAAAGATGAAAGGCATCACTCAATACGGAGAGCTTTCATTAGCGGAATCGGGGTCAGAAAGGCTGTTACCGGCAGGTATATATGCGAGGGTGGAAAAGAGGGAAGTGTAAGAGAGTTGGCACAGAGCCGTCTTATATGAATAGAGACAGAAATACACAACACAAGGATTTTATTACAGCATACGACGAGCTAGGAGACTCACTCTTTCGTCACTCCTTTTTCCGCGTGTCCAATCGTGAGGTTGCCATAGATATGGTTCAAGACACCTTCATAAAAACATGGCAACACATCGAGCGGGGTGAAGAGATTCAAAATCTTAAAGCCTATCTGTATCATGTTATGAACAACCTCATTATTGATTATTACCGAAAATCAAAAAGCGGATCACTCGAAGCTTTGCTTGATGACGGATTCGATCCTAGGGATGAGACTGTGGATATTGAAAGAAAAGCTGAAATATCTCTTGTTATAAGTTCTCTTGATGGGCTGTCTGATGAAGACCGAAAACTTATAGTCTTTCGTCACGTTGACGGACTTTCGATATTAGAAATTGCTGATGTGCTTCGTGAGTCAGAAAATGTTGTATCGGTACGGCTTCATCGCGCCATACAGAAACTCAAAGAAATTATAAAACCATGAAGAACCTAGAATATATTTTGCATACCGAATCCCAAAAAGTCTCAATGAGAGACCATGAAAAGACTGCTATTCGCGCACGTCTGTTTTCTCTTGAACAAAAACATATTTCCCTAAGACCTGCTCTTTCGCCGTTTTCAAATATATATGCATTTACGTGGAGACACGGCGCGTCACTTGCTTTTGTAGTTGTATTCTTTTTCAGTGGAGGGGTCAGCGCTATTGCTGACAAATCATTGCCAGGAAGCTTTTTGTATCCATTTAAGACCGATATCAATGAGCAGGTTCTTGGGTGGTTTGCAGTAACCCCAGAAAGTAAAGAAGAGCTTAATATCAAATTAGCCGAGCGTAGGCTTGAAGAAGCTGAGCTTATTGCTAATGAGCCGTCAGTTCCTGATCAGGTGAAAGAAGAGCATTTGAAAACCACCTTTGACCAAGTAGTGGTTGCCACTGCAGGGGACAGTGAAGAGATTGCTCAAATAGAAGCAGGAGCGGGGGTAAAAGCAGAAAGAGAGAGCGCTTCTATAAATCCCCAAATCGCACCAGTAATGATGAAAATAAGTACTGCGGACTCCAATCCTCTCGAAGCCGCTTCTTCATCGGAGAGCGACAGTATTGGTATTGCAAGTGTAGGACAAAGAAATATCACAGAAGAAATCATAGCGCTCCGCATCACCATAAAGACTTTACGCACAACCCTAGTCAAACAAGAAGGAAGCGGACCTAGGAAAGAAGAAACGATAAAGATGCAAGCGAAACTTCTTGTCGCTCAAAAGAAACTCCTCATTGCCTCTGATACAAAAATTTCAGAAGAAAAAAGAACAGAGAACTTACTACAGGTGAAGGCACTTATTAAGAGTGCAGAGGATTTTCTTAATACTAAATCTGAAAACCCGCTCACCCCAGAGGAAGTCGCATCGTCTTCACCAATACAGTCTTCTAAGCCGGCGCAAAAAGAAACAGAGCCTACGCTAAAACCAAGCACTCCTCTTCTTCAGTAAGCTTGTCCCTTCTGCACAAGTAATGTTCACGAACAAGCGGTAATACGATAAGATAAAGCAATGGATTTTCTCATTGTTCATAGAAGGTTATTTATTTTGAATGCGATTTCAATTATTGTTTTTTTTCTAATTGCGTCCTCAGTTCTTTTATCCGGCGCAAGGCCGATGCTAGATGCCTGGCTCGATAGCGGAAGAATTATGTTTTACAGCCAAGAGATTAAGATGTCGATGCTGTATATAAGTGCAGTATTTAGCCCTATGGTGCTCTCGGTAGCGACCGTTTGTTTGTATGTCTTACTTACTATGTACAAAAAAAGAGCAGAAGGACTGTTACTGCTCGGCGCAATGACGGGTGGGCTTGTGTCAGTCGACATCTTAAAGAAAGCATTTGATGTGGCACGCCCAGTAACTGAAATCAGCGCCTTTGGCCTGAGCTTTCCGAGCGGACACGCCACGGTGGTTGCCATTTTTATTCTTACTATGTTGTTTGTCGTTGAAAAACGTATCCATGGCCGTACGTACCAGGCAATCATTGCCTTCATTTCTGTGAGCCTCGTACTTCTAACAGGATTTAGTAGAATATATCTAGGAGTTCATTGGCTCAGCGACGTCCTAGCAGGGTTCGCGCTCGGTATGTTTTGGATTACCCTCTCTTTTATTATTCTATATCGATCACAATACCATTATGGCACCACTAATTCTAAACGGTCTTGAAGTCCGCACACGACTAACTGAGTCACTCAAAGTCCGCATTTCCCAGTACACAAGCCCCCTTGGTCTTATTGTTTTTTCATTCGGCACCGATGAGCGTTCACAAGCCTACGTCGAACAAAAGATAAAATTCGGAGCACTCATCGGAGTAAAGGTTTTTCATGTGAATCTTCCACAAGAGACAAATATGGACGAGGCCTTAACCGCCGTACATAGAGCTAACAACGATTACGAATCTCAAGGAATCATTATTCAGCTACCGGTCCCATCACATCTCGATGCCGACGCGCTGTGCGATGCTATAAATCCTGGTATGGATGTCGATGGTCTTCATCCAGTAAACCAAGGACTCCTTGTGCAAGGGAGGCGTGGAATCATGTCGGCGACAGCAAAAGCCGTCATCACGCTTCTTGATCATTATCAGATTCCCATCGAAGGGAAAAACATTGTCGTCATTGGACGCTCATCACTTGTCGGCAAGCCACTGGCCCTCGCGCTTGTCGCTCGCGATGCAACCGTTACTATTGCCCACACACGCACCGCCGACATTCCGAGTCTCACTCGATCAGCAGATATGGTTATCACCGCAATTGGAAAGGAAAAGTTCTTAAAAGCTGAAGACATCAAAGAAGGGGCAGTAGTAGTCGATATTGGTATTTCAAAAAATAGTGAAGAAAACAAGCTCGTTGGAGATGTTGATTTTAAAAACGTAGCGCCTCACACCAGCGCTATCACACCGGTCCCTGGCGGGGTTGGACCCATGACTGTCTATTGTTTGTTTGAAAATCTGTGCGAAGCATATGAAGCTCGAAAGCCTCTTGGAAGATAGCATTATTGCAGTCTGTGGAAGCTGAAAAGAGAGGGTAAGAAAGGAGGGATTTGCACGTCTTATTATATATACTAATAACAATTATTATGGAAACAATCAAAAAATACATACCAGCTATGGCTGTTGTTCTTATCGCTTTTCTGGCTATTCAGACTATTAACGGCATCAAGGCATACGACTATATTGGAAGCGGGGTAGTACAAAACACAATTTCTGTAACAGGAGACGGAGAAGTATTTGCCACCCCTGACATTGCCACCTTTACGTGGACCGTTACTGAAACTGGAGCAAACGTAAAAGAGGCTCAATCAAAAGCGACAACAAAAATAAATGCCGCACTTGAAAGTTTGAAGCAAAACGGAATCGAAGGAAAGGATATAAAAACCTTAAACTTAAATGCCAATCCAAAGTACGAATTCAATCAAATAATTTGTACGAGTTTCAATTGCCCTCCAGCAAAACAAACACTTGTTGGATATGAGATGACTCAGACGGTGCAAGTGAAAGTGCGTGCAGTCGATAATACTGGAAAAGTAATTGATGGTGTAACAAGTGCAGGAGTCTCTGAAGTCTCGTCACTTTCTTTCACTGTAGATGATCAAGATGTGCTCATTGCGCAGGCCCGCGGTGAAGCAATTAAGAAAGCAAAAGCAAAAGCAGAAGCGCTCGCAAAAGATTTAGACGTCAGGCTTGTCCGTGTTGTGAGCTTTACAGAGGGCGGATACCCTACACCGATAATGTACAAAATGGACTCAATGGCTTTTGGAGTAGGAGGCGAAGCGTCAACAGCGCCAAGTCTTCCAATGGGAGAAAACAAGATTACTTCAAATGTAACGATTACGTACGAAGTAAGATAAACGCTAGTTGCTAGTTGCTAGTTGCTAGTGACTAGCTGCTAGGGGAGAGTGAACAAAAAAGCCCTTCGGGCTTTTTTTGTTTGGCCCATTGCGTTAGTAAGAAACTTGTGTCATTATGGTGACCGGACAGTTTTTTAACCTACACAACAGGAGTGCGAGATGGCAAAGCTCGATGGAGAACTGGTAGTTGGATGCTGTGTCAGAATGATGGACCTTGTCCATCCCCGAAAAAAAGATGGCGTGGTTTTTGGTCGAATAACCTATATCCACACCGAAACTGACCAGATTACTGCCGTTGTTCCTTTAGACCTTGGTCACGGATACACGGTCACTTGTGATACATCCAAAGTTGAGGGGTGGGATTGGGACAATATCCCGCCCGGACAGAAGCATTTTTTAAGGATGTAGAGCTTTCCAGAATCTGAGGGGAGCTGGTGCGTTGGTAACTGTCGAGACAAATGTCTCGACAGTTTTTTATTGCCTTTCCCGCTTTCGAACCGAGTAAACGCATAGGTCGGACGTTGGTAAATTAAGGCGCTGGTTGACAGGTCGGTTCTCGAGGTGTATCTTGAACATATAAGCGCCCGAGGGGTGTTTTTTAATACAAAAAACCATGAAACTAATCGAATATATCAAAGACACCAGAGCTGAGCTTGTGCATGTGAGTTGGCCGACTCGAAAGCAGGCAATCGCGTACACTATCATTGTCGTTATTATTTCTTTGGTTGTTTCTTTTTACCTCGGTTTTCTTGACGCACTGTTTTCACAAGTGTTGAAGCAGATTGTTTCATAATTTTCTTTTTAGTTCATTTTTATTTATTTTTCTATGTCAAAACAAAAAATTCAAGAGGGAAGAAATTGGTACGTCATCCACACGTACGCGGGATATGAAAATGCTGTGATGAGAAACCTCAAACAGCGCATCGAGTCTCTCGGTATGGAAGACAAGATTTATAATGTGGTTGTCCCAACTGAAAAGAAGATTAAGGTCAAAGGGGGAAAGCGTATCGAGGAAGAAGAAAAAATCTACCCAGGGTACATTCTCGTCGATATGCTCGTGACCGACGACTCGTGGTATGTGGTAAGAAACACTCCTCGTGTGACGGGTTTTGTGGGTTCTGGAGTATACCCAGTACCGATTGATAAAAAAGAAGTTGACACACTCTTTGCTCGAATGAATGCAGGGAGAGCCGTGCATGCTATCGACTTATCGGTAGACGACGCCGTGCTCATTAATGACGGTCCATTTAAAGACCTTGAAGGTAAGGTAAAGGAGGTTGATCAAGAGCGAGGTAAGGTAAAAGTCCTTGTTTCTATGTTTGGTCGCGAAACCCCTGTTGAATTAGATTTTTTACAGATCAAAAAAATCTAATTCAACGAGTTTGATAAGTTTGAGAAGTTCCATAAGTTTAATAAGTCAGGGCTCGATTTGCTCAGAGTTTTGATACAATTAACTTATAAAACTTTGTTAACCTAGTAAGCTTACTATGGCCACAGGTCTTGAAAACCTCAAAATATACCAACTTGCTGAAAATCTTGAGATTGATGTACATTTTGTAACTGAAAAATTCCCCAAAGACGAACAGTATAGAAGTATTGACCAAATCCGACGTTCGTCGTCTGCAGTTGCAAATAATATTTCAGAAGGGTATGCTAGGCACACTTATAAAGAGAAAGTAAGGTATTTGTATATAGCCAAAGGGGAGGCGGAGGAAACAAAAAGAAACATCCTCCGATCCTCAAAAAAAGGCTTTCTGGGAGAGGAACCTGCAAATGCTATCGCTGATAGGTATACCGAGCTTCTCAAAGCTATCAGCGGATATATACACTTCATAAGAACTAAAGATCAAGAAAGCGTATAACTTATTAAACTTTTCAAACTTATAAAACTTTAAAACTAACTATGGCCAAGAAAATAACTAAAAAATTAAAGATCGTTTTCCCAGCAGGGAAGGCGACCCCGGCACCTCCAGCAGGTCCTATTTTAGGACAGGCAGGTCTTAACATTGGTGAATTTATCAAGCAGTACAATGATGCTACTCGCGAGATGATGGGCCAGATGATTCCAGCAGAAATCACTGTATACGAAGACCGAAGCTTTACCTTCGTTCTCAAGACTCCTCCAGCGGCCAGTATGATTCTCTTGGCGATCGGCGCTGAAAAGGGTTCAGGAAAGCCTAACACCGGAAAAATCGGAAAGCTTACCAAAGCACAGCTCAAAGAAATCGCTGAAAAGAAAATGGTAGACCTCAATGCGACAGATATTGAAGCAGCTATGAAGATCATCGCTGGTACCGCGCGAAGCATGGGTGTCGACGTGGTATAAGGAAACGTCGACAAAGCTTTTGAGCTATTTTCGAGAACTCGTTCGAATGAAATAGCCAAAAGGTGTACTGATCCTGCCCGCCTTGCCGTCGAGGCAGGTAAGGACTAGAAGTAATATAAAAATTTTCAAAGAAACCCTCGCGACCTTACGGTCGCGAGGGTTTCTTCCTATCCACGCCACATATCATAAAGCTTGACAAATATTCAAAAGGTGCTAGTGTAGGCGTTCGGTAGTTTTCTTGTTCTTTAACGTTTTACAAAGAGGTAGCAATGAAGATGTTTACCAAGGCTTTTGCTTTGGCCGTACTGCTCAGTAGCTCCGTCGCCACAAGTCCGCTTGTGGCTCAGGAAGTTACTGTCAGCGGTGGTGCAACCGGAAGGTTCGTGTCGAACGCCGGCGCATTCACCGCTGGTCAGGGTTGCACAACCCTTCTGGTCGGGCTCAGGTATTGTGGGTCCACGTTCAGTGACATGACTTCCAGCGGGTTTGTTGGGTTTGGTGGCAACGCCATTCCCGGGTTCAACATCAACAACTTTGGAAGTTTCTTGTTGATGGCTGGTACCCAGCAAATTTATACCGGACAACAGTTCGAGCTGATGCTCACCATTTCTTCGCCGACCGGCATCAATCCGGGTGGCCAGAACCAAATGTTTACGTCAACGATTTTAGGAAGCGTGAACAGTACTGGAAACGGCGGAATTTTTATCGACTTCGACAACACCGCCCGTAACTTTACGTTCAGCGGTTCGAGCGATAACCCGAGTGTTTCCGGAAACGGACTGCTCGTGGTGAACGATATGTCCCTCAACGCCGGCCAGCTTGGAGCGGCGACGGGATACTTCCGTGCATCCAATGTCAGCGTCGTTCCCGAGCCTTCGACCTACGCGATGATGGGTCTTGG
>Ga0209490_10003299_pt1 | contig 15079 bp, 13 predicted proteins | sample MAT06_FD_187209 | JGI IMG/M metagenome (GOLD analysis project Ga0209490, IMG submission 187209) | Freshwater microbial communities from Lake Fryxell liftoff mats and glacier meltwater in Antarctica - MAT-06 (SPAdes) (version 2) | ecosystem: Environmental > Aquatic > Freshwater > Ice > Liftoff...
CCAGGGGCGTTGAGGATGCAGTGGTTCGATAGGCGGCGACACGGACCAAGCGGATCGGGGGGCTTCGCCTGGCTGCGCCGTTTCGCGCGCTTGCCGCTGCTGCTGGGCCTTTGGCTGGGCCTTGTCGCGACGAGCATGGCCGAGGCGCAGCAGCCGATTCGCCTGAAGGTGGTCGGCGGGCTCGCCGATGTCAGCCAGTATCTGCGCTACGAGGAACCCTTCTGGCGCACCCGCATCACCGAGCTGACCGGCGGGCGCGTGATCGCGGAAATCGCGCCCTTCGACCGCAGCGGGATCCGCGGGCAGGAGATGCTCCAGCTGATGCGTCTCGGCGTGGTGCCTTTCGGCACGGTGCTGCTGGCGGTGGTGGCGACCGAGGAGCCGGAATTCAACGCCGTGGACCTGCCGGCGCTCTCGCCTGACATGCGTACGCTGCGCCAGACGGTGCGCGCTTTCCGCCCGCATCTGGAACAGGTGCTGCGCGACCGCTACCAGATCGAATTGCTTGGCGTTTACACCTACCCCGCCCAGGTTGTGTTCTGCGCCCGTCCCTTCGCCGGCCTTGCCGATCTCGCCGGGCGGCGCATCCGCACCTCCTCGGTCGGGCAGTCGGAACTGGTGCAGGCGCTCGGCGCCACGCCGGTGATGACCCCCTTTGCCGAGATGGTGCAGTCAATGCGCCGGGGCGTGGTGGAATGCGCCATCACCGGCACACTGTCGGGCAATGCCGTCGGGCTGCATGAAGTGACGAGCCATGTGCACGCCATGGCGCTGACCTGGGGAATTTCGATCTTCGGGGCGAACCAGACCGCCTGGGCGGCTCTTTCCGAGCCGATCCAGCAGATCCTGCGCCGGGGCGTGGCTGGGCTGGAGGAGGAAATCTGGGCGGCCGCGGACGGCGAGACCGGCGAGGGCCTGGCCTGCAATGCCGGCCTGCCAAGCTGCACCACCGGCCGTCGCGGCCAGATGACGGTGGTACCAGTCAGCGCCGCCGATGAGGAACGCCGCCGGCGGCTGTTGACCGAAGTCGTGCTGCCGCGCTGGGTTGGCCGCTGCGGCAGCGATTGCGTCGATGCCTGGAACGAGAATCTGGCCCCGCTGCTCGGCATTCGGGCACGGATGGAATAGCGCGCAGCCCATGCAGAACGCTCGCCTCCTCCGCCTGGCCGTCATGGCCGCAGCCTTCGCCATCCTGCTGGCCCAGCTGGTGGCGACCGTGCTGCTGCTGGAACGCGCGCGCGACGCGGCGCTGACCTCGGCGACGGATACGGCCAGCCGTGTGGGCCGTGCCGTGGAAGCCTCCATCAACCGCAGCTTCGTGCAGGTCGATGCGATGCTGGCCGGCCTGCCCGCCATCCTTGCGCCCGCTATCCGTGAGGGCCGCTTCGACGCCGCGGGCGCGAGCCGCGTGATGCGCGAGTTGAACAACCAGAACTTCACCTTCCGCGACGTGCTGCTGGTGGGCGCCGACGGCATCCCGATCGCCACCTCCCTGATCGTCTCCCGCCGCCGGCCGCTGCCCTTGGCCCTTGGCTCGGCCTTCTTGGACACCGGTCCGAATGCGGGCGGCGTGATGATCGGCGGGCCGGTGCGCAACCCGGCCACCGGCGAATGGGCGCTGTTCTTCGCCCGACCTTTGACGATGCCGGGACTCGGCGCGGTGACGGCGGTGGCCGAGGTTCCGGTGCAGGTCGTGACCTCGCTTCTGGCCCTGGGCGGCGATGTACCGGGGCTGCGCGTCACGCTGGAACGCGATGACGGCACGCTGCTCGCCGCCCTGCCGCATGATGAGACGCGCATAGGCCGCCGCTTGCAGCCAATCTCGCAGACCTTCGGCGGAGCTGGCACAGCCGTCAGTCGCTTCAACGGCGAACCCGTGCTGTTCATCGTGCGGCCGACGCTCTACCCGGCCCTGTCGATCTCGGCGACCATCGAGCGCAGCCAGGCGCTGGCCGGCTGGGCCGCGGACCGTGAACGCGCGCTGATCGTCTCGGCAGCTTTCGCAGCCCTGGTGCTGGCCCTCGCCGCCGCCCTGCTGCTTGGCCTGCGGCAGCGCGAGAAGGTAGAGGCCGAGCGCGCCCGCTGGCGCCGCACGCTGGAGAACGCGCTGGAGAGCATGTCCGACGGCTTCGTGATGTTCGGCCCGGAAGACCGGCTGATCGCCTGCAACCAACGCTACAGGGAATTCTATTCGATCTCGGCGCCGTTCATCCTGGCCGGCACCGCCTTTCGCGACATCATGCGCGAAGGCGCGCGGCGCGGGCAGTATCCCCAGGCGGTCGGCGATATCGAGGCCTTCATCGACGAGATGGATCGTTGGCGGCATGCGAACAATCCGCCGATCGAGCGGCTGCTGCCGGATGGGCGCTGGGTGCTGATCACCGAACGCAGCACGCCCGATGGCGGCACGGTGGGCATCCGCACGGACATCACGCCGCTGAAGCGCGCGATGGAGGAACTCGCCAGCGCCCGCGACAACGCTCGCGCGGCCGGCGAGGCGAAAAGCCAGTTCCTGGCGCGCATGTCGCATGAACTGCGCACGCCACTGAACAGCGTGCTCGGCTTTGCCCAGGTGCTGCTGCGCGACCCCGGGCTGACGCCCGAGCAGCGCGACCAGGTGAACATACTGCACGAGGCCGGGCGCCACCTGCTGGAACTCGTCAACAGCCTGCTCGATCTGTCGAAGATCGAAGCCGGCAAGCTCGACCTGCATCTGCGCCACATCGCGCTCCGCCCGCTGCTTGAGGCCTGCGCCGGGCTGCTGGCGCCGGAGGTGGAGCGCAAGGGGCTGACCTTCACCCTGGAAATCGCCCCCGGCACGGCCGAGGCGGTGGACGCCGATGCCACGCGGGTGCGCCAGATGCTGCTGAACCTGCTGTCGAATGCGGTGAAGTTCACCCCCGCCGGCGGGCGCGTGGTGCTGCGCGCCGCCCCCCTGCCCGCGCCGGCCGATGGCATCCGCATCGAGGTGCAGGACACCGGCCCGGGCGTGCCGGCCGAGAAGCGGCACCTGCTGTTCGAGGATTTCTCGCAGCTTTTCCCCGTAACCGGCGAGGGTGCGGGCACCGGGCTCGGCCTCGCCATTTCGGCCCGGCTCGCGGAGGCGATGGGCGGGCGGATCGGCTGCGACAGCGAAGCCCGGGCGGGCGCGCTGTTCTGGGTGGAATTGCCGCTGAAGGCCGTGCCCCTGCCCGTGGTGCCGGAGGCCCCGCCTGCCGCCAGCCTTACCGAGGGTGGGCTCGGCCGGAGCCTTCGCGTGCTGGTCGCCGATGACGTCGCCGCCAACCGCATGGTGGCGCGCGCCATGCTCGTCGCGGCCGGGCATCGCGTGGACAGCGCCGCCGACGGCGCCGAGGCACTGGCCGCGGTGGCGCGCGAGACCTACGACGTCGTGCTCATGGACCTCCAGATGCCGGTGATGGACGGGCTGGAAGCCACGCGACGGATTCGCGCGCTCGATGGCGGGCGGGCCAGCGTGCCGATCCTCGCTGTCACCGCCTCCGCCCTGCCCGAGCAGGTCCAGGCTTGCCGGGAGGCCGGCATGGACGGGCACCTCGCCAAGCCGATCGACCGTGAAAGCCTGCTCGCTGCCGTCACGAGCCTGGCCGACGGCGGCACCCTGGCCGAGGCCACGCGGCAGCCGGTTTCGGAAGTGCGCCAGCCGCTGCTCGACCAGGCGGCGCTGCTGCACCTCGCCGCCGATATCGGGCCGACGGCGGACATGGTGATCGGCGAATTCGTGGACGAGTTGCGCCTGGGCCATGAGACTCTTTCGGCGCCGGGCATCGTTGAGGATCTGCCGCGGCTGCGCCATGCAGGGCACCGGCTTCTTGGCGCCGCCCGCACGCTCGGCGCGCGCCGCCTGGGCGAGGCGGCCGAGGCGATGCAGGCCGACATCCATGCCGGGCGCAACCCTGCCCCGGCACTCAAGCTGGTGATCGAGATCGCCAATGCCACGCTGCCGCTGCTGGTCGTGCCGCTGGAGCGCAACCCGCACAACGATGCCGGCCCGCTGCGCGGCGGCAAGCTCGCCACGCAAGGGGCGGGCGATTAAAGCACGTTTGGTTCAAACGGAATCGTTTGAACCAAAGTCCGTGCTTTAGATTCAGGTGTTTATAGCGCACGAAATCGGTTCAATTGAACCGATAGTGCGCTAGGGCAGGCGATCAAGGCAACGCGCTGATACGGTTGCCGAGCAGGTCGAAGAAGCCCTCGGCGTCCAGCGTTTCCAGCACGCCGCAATTGGGCTCCAGGCCGAGCCTTGCCCAACGGTCGATCACGGTGCGACCGCGACTCGGGCCAGGCCCGCAATCCACCTCCAGATGCGCCGCCCGCCGCGTGAACAGCCCAGGCGCCAGCAGCCAGGCGATGGCGCAGGGGTCGTGCAGCGGAAAGCCCCGAAACTCCATGCGACGGGAGGGCGGCAGAGCGCGCAGGATATCCCGCGCCGCACGCCAGCAGGCGCCGCCAGGACGCGCCTGCATCCCCTCGACCAGCGCTGGCGTCACGAAGGCCTGCGCCGTGAGGTCGAGCGTAGCCAACGTGAGCTTCACGCCGAGGCGTGCCAGGATGGCCAGCGCGTCGGGGTCGTTCCAGGCGTTGAATTCGGCACCCGGCGTGATGTTGCCCTCTGCCCAGGCGCCCGACATCAGCACGATCTCGGCCACGCGGCTCGTCAGTGCAGGCTCGGTTGCAAAGGCCAGCGCGAGGTTCGTCACCGGACCAAGGCCGACCACCGTGACCGAGCCTGGCGCGGCCGCCCGCAGCAGGTCGCGGATGGCATCCGCCGCGATGCCCGGCGTGAGCGGCGGGCCGTCCGGCAGGACAACGCCGCCGAGCCCATCCTGGCCATGCACCGCGACCTCGGCGCGGAAGGGCGCCATCAAGGAACGCTCGGCACCGGCGACGATGGGGATGGCGCGGCCGGTCAGCCCGACCACGGCGCGCGCATTGGCCGTGGTGCGGTCGAGCCCGACATTGCCGCCGGCGACCGTGATCAGCCGCACATCGAGCTCCGGCGAGGCAAGCGCGAGCCACAGCGCGATGGCATCATCCGTGCCGGGATCGCAATCGATGATGGTGGGGATCATGCCAACTCACTCTCGACAAGGCTGCACCAGAAGGCGGCGCCATGGGTCAGCGCCGCGTCGTTGAAGTCGAACTGCGGATTGTGGTGGAACCCCTCGGGATGCACCGGTGCGCCGGTGCCGAGCCAGGCATAGGCGCCGGGGAGACGCGCGAGGAACTCGGAGAAATCCTCGCCGGCGGTGATCGGCACGTGGTCGTCCTGCACGGCGATGGCAGTGCCGGTGGCGGCACGAACCATCGCGGCGGCCTGCGGCGCATGGTTCACCGTCGGCGCGAGGCGATAATGATAGCGCGGTGCAGCAGTGACGCGATGCGCCATGGCGGTGGCCTCGGCGATCTCGCCGATGCGGCGCGCCAGATGCGCGCGCACCTCCGCGGTCAACGCGCGCGCCGTGCCCTTCACATAGACCAGTGCGGGGATGACGTTGGGCGCGGCCGGATCGCCGGCGGCGATGTGCCCCACGCTCACCACGCCGGTCGCCAGCGGGTCCAGTTCCCGCGACGCGATCATCTGCAAGGCCGAGATGAACTGCGCCGCGGCGAGCGTGGCATCGGTGCCGAGATGCGGCTTCGCGCCATGCGTGCCGGCGCCGCGGAACGTCACTTCCCAGGTGTCGGAACTCGCCAGCACGGGCCCCTTCGGCACGGCGATGGTGCCCAGCGGCAGCCCCGGCAGATTGTGCAGGCCATAGACGGCATCGACAGGAAAGCGATCAAACAGCCCCTGCTCGACCATCGCCCGCGCGCCACCGAGCGATTCCTCGGCCGGCTGGAAAATCAGCTGCACCGTGCCGGCGAAGCGCTCGCGATGCGCGCTCAGCCATTGCGCGGCGCCGAGCAGCATGGCGGTGTGGCCATCATGCCCGCAGGCATGCATGCGGCCGGGCGTTGCGCTGGCGTAGGGCAGCCCCGTCACCTCGGTCATCGCCAGCGCGTCCATATCGGCACGCAGCCCGATGGCGCGGTTGCCGGGGCGCCCGCGCAGCGTGCCGACCACGCCGGTGCCGGCCAGCCCCTCGCTCACCTCGATCCCCCAGCCTCGCAGCAGATCGGCGACGATCGCCGCCGTGCGATGCTCCTCGAAGCCGAGTTCGGGATGGCAGTGCAGATCCTGGCGCCATTCGGTCATGCCGGGCAGCAGGGGCGCGAGGGCGTCGGGCTCGGGCAAGATGGCGCTCCGGTTGCGGTGAGCCGGTGCAACATGGCACGATGTCGGCAGCAAGCCCAACGGATGAAGATGGCCTTCTGGCAGCATTTCGGCGTGCCTTGCGCCGCCCCCGGCCTGTACCGCGAGCGCTTCCCCGCCACGCTGCCGGAAGGGATGAGCCTCGATCTGCCGCTGCGCGATTTTTCGGGCTTCGCCGTCGCCGGCTTCATCGCCAACCAGGCGAGCTTCGCGGTGGTCCGCCGACTCGCCGGCTGGATGACCGAGGTGGCGCGCCCCTTTGGCGCCGAGGTGGTGGTGGGGCTGCCGAGCCTTGGCCAGGTCTTCGCGCCGCTGGTGGCGGAGGGGCTGGGCCACCCAAACTGGGTCGCGCCCGGCTGGTCGCGCAAGCGCTGGTACGAGGAGACGCTGAGCGTGCCCGTGCACTCCATCACCTCGCCGTTGGAGCGCCGTCTCTGGCTCGACCCACGGCTGCTGCAACGCCTCGCCGGCAAGCGCGTGCTGCTGGTGGATGACGTGGTCTCGACCGGCGCCTCGGCGCTGGCGGGGCTCGCGCTGCTGCACGCAACCGGCGTGGTGCCGGTGGCCGTGGTGGTGGCGATGGCGCAGGGTGATCGCTGGCGGGCCGAATGGCCGGATGCCGTGCCGCTGCGCGCCGCCTTCGCCACGCCAATTTTCCGGCCCTCGCCAGAGGGTTGGCTTGCCGAGCCGGGCAGCGCGCCCATGAACCTGTGCCCACTTCTGACCAAGGATCTCGCCGCATGAACCGCCTGTTTCGCGCCGCCCTGCTGGGCTCGACGCTGCTCGCCGGCCCTGTTCTCGCGCAGGACAACATCCGCATCGGCGTGGAGGCAGGACCGACCTCGCTCGACCCGCATTTCGCCAGCCTCATCACCAACATCGCCTTCAGCCGCCACATCTTCCAGCCGCTGGTGGAACAGGACCACAAGCAGGATCTCCGCCCCGCCATAGCGACCTCGATGCGCGCCATCGATGAACTCACCTGGGAGGTGAAGCTCGACCCGCGCGCGCGCTTCCATGACGGCCAGCCGGTGACGGCCGAGGATGTGGCCTTCACCATCGCGCGCGCCGGCGACGTGCCGAACTCGCCTTCCAGCTTCCGCTACGCCACGCGCCCGATCGCGGCGGTGGAGGCGGTGGACGCGACGACGCTGCGCATCCGCACCACCCAGCCCACGCCGCTTTTGCCCAACTTCCTCGCGCTGGTCATGATCGTGTCGAAGAAGCATGGCGAGGGGTCGGCAACGACGGATTACAATGCCGGCCGCGCGATGATCGGCACGGGGCCGTTCCGGCATGTCAGCTGGCAGCCCGGCAGCCCGGTGGTGATGGAGCGCAACCCGGCCTTCCACGGCACAGCACCGGCCTTCGCGCGAGTGGAGTTCCGCCCCATCCCGAATGCCGGGGCGCGCGTCGCGGCCCTTCAGGCGGGCGATGTCGATCTGATCGAGATCGTCCCGCCCGACCATTTCACGCGGTTCCGGGCCGAGGCCGCGCGCTTCAGCGTGGCCGAGAGCCCCTCCAACCGGCTGATCTTCCTGACGCTCGACAGCGATCGCGAGGACAGCCCGCATATCCGTGGCAAGGATGGATCGCGTATCGCCAACCCGCTCCGCGATCCACGCGTGCGGCGCGCCCTGTCGATCGCGATCAACCGGGAGGCGCTGGTCAGCCGCACGATGCAGGGCCAGGCGCTGGCGGCCGGCGACCTCGGCCCACCTGGCTATTTCGGCACCTCGCCCGACCTGACGCCGCCGCCCTTCGATCTCGAACAGGCACGACGCCTGCTCGCCGAAGCGGGCTGGGCGCAGGGCTTCGCGGCGCAGCTCAACGGGCCGAATGATCGCTTCGTCAACGACGAGCAGGTGGTACAGGCGATCGCGCAGATGTGGACGCGACTTGGCCTTACGATCAACGTCGAGACCCGCACGCGCGCGGTGTGGCTGAGCGAGGCGGCGCAGCTGCGCTACTCGATCAACCTCGCAGGCTTCTCGCCGAACCCTGAATTGCTCGGCATGCTCGAGACGCAGATTCACAGCTGGAACACCACGCTCGGCCTCGGTACCGCCAATCGCGGGCGCTTCAGCAATGCGGAGATCGATGCGGTGATCCAGCGCGCCCGCACCACCATCGACGACGACCGCCGCCGCGCGCTGACACAGCAGGCCACGCGCATGGCGCTGGTCGATCAGACGGCGCTGATCCCGCTGTACTTCCAGGTCAACACCTGGGCGATGCGCCGCGGCCTCACCTTCGAGGCGCGGACGGATGAGATGACGCTCGCGTCCTCCGCGGGGCGTTCGCGATGAGCGCGCCAGGTGGCAGGAGGGGCGAAGGCCCCGGACGCCTGGATCGGTCGCGCCAATCATGAACCAGCCGGTCGAGCCTGCGATTCGCGCGCGTGCCGTCCAGGCGGCACGCGGCTCGGCGCGCTTTGACCTGCTGCTGACCGGCGGCGTCGTGGTGGATGTCGCGACCGGCGAATTGCGCGCGGCCGATATCGGCATCGTGGGCCCGCTCATCGCTTCGGTCCATCCGACGGGCACGCGCGAGGATGCCGACGCCATCGAGGATGTCGCGGGCCGCTTCCTCGCCCCCGGCTTCATCGACAGCCATCTGCACTATGAGAGCAGCCTGATGGCGCCGGCCGACTACGCCGCCATCGTCGTGCCCGCCGGCACCACGACCTGCGTGTGGGACCCGCACGAACTCGCCAATGTGCTCGGTCTGGAGGGCGTGCGCTGGGCGATCGAGGCGGCGCGCGGCCTGCCGTTGCGGACGCTGATCGCGGCGCCCTCCTGCGTCCCCTCCGCACCCGGGCTGGAACGTGCGGGCGCGGAGATCCACGCCGCCGAGATGGCGCAGATGCTGGCCTGGCCGGAGGTGGTCGGCGTGGCCGAGGTGATGGACATGGCCGGCGTGCTCCGCGGCACGGCGCATATGGCGGGCATCGTCGGTGCCGGGCTCGCCAGCGGCAAGAACGTGAACGGCCATGCACGCGGGCTGATCGAGGCCGAATTGCAGGCCTACGCCACGGCCGGCGTCAGCTCCGACCATGAGATCACCGCGGCTGAGGATTTCCTCCAGAAGCTGCGCGCGGGGCTGACGGTGGAGCTGCGCGGCAGCCACGACCAGGTGCTGCCCGGCGCCATCGCCGCACTCGCCACGCTGCCGCTGCTGCCGCCGAACCTGGTGCTCTGTACCGATGACGTCTTCCCCGACGAACTCGTCGCCAAGGGTGGGCTGCGGGACACGATTGCCCGAGTCGTCGCACGCGGGCTCTCGCCGATTTCTGCGATCAGGCTGGCGACGCTGCACGCGGCGATGCGGTTGAAGCGCGACGATCTCGGCCTGATCGCGCCGGGGAGGCGCGCGGATATCGTGGTGCTTTCGGACCTCACCAGCGTCGCGGTGGATCGCGTTGTGGTCGATGGCGCGCTGGTCGCGCGCGGCGGCGCGCTGCTCACGCCCCCAACACGGCACAACATTTCGCTGCCCTCCTCGATGCATCTGGCGGCGCAGCCGGAAGCGGCCTTCCGGGTGCGCGTGGAGGGCGTGCGGGACGGCCACGCGCGGCTGCGCAAGATCATCGGCAGCCGCTTCACGCGCTGGGGCGAGGTGGAGGTCGAGGTGCGGAATGGCTACGCCATCCCACCACCTGGCCACGCCGTGCTCACCATCATCCATCGCCACGGCAAGGCCGAACCCCTGCCGCAGACCTGCTTCACGGATGGCTGGGGAGAGCTGCGTGGCGCCATCGCCACCACCATCGCGCATGACAGCCACAACCTTCTTGTCCTCGGCAGCAACACGTCGGACATGGCAGCGGCGGCGAATGCGCTGATCGCGGCGGGAGGCGGCATGGCGGTCGCCCAAGGCGGGGCCGAAAGCGGGGAAGTGACGGCGCTGCTGCCGCTACCCATCGCCGGGTTGCTGGCCACCACGCCGCCCTGGGCGACGGCGGAAGCCTTCGCGCGGCTGCGCACCGCCGCTGACCGGGTCTGCGACTGGAAGCCACCCTATCGAATTTTCCGTGGCATCACCGGCATTTCGCTGGCCTGCAACCAAGGCCCGCACCTGACCGATCTTGGCCTGACGGATGGCACCACCGGCGAAATCTTCGACCCCGCCGAGCCTCTCTGATCGCGGGCTGCCTTGGTGGCGGGCCTTGCGGCACGAGCCCTGCGATCGATTGGGGAGAAGTGCCATGATGAGAATGACCCGCCGTCTCGTGCTCGCCGCCGCCGCCGCCACACTCGGGCTGCTGCGGGTACAGACCACCATCCGGCCGTCGCCGGTGCGGACCATGCGGTGGCGATGAACGAGGCCGGCCACGAAATCGGCATCCTCCATGGCGACGACAGCGCGTTCAACGCGCTCCATGCCAAGCCTGAAATTGCCGGCTGGGCCGATCTGCGCGGCAAGACGCTGATCGTCGATGCGCCAAACACCGCCTGGAGCAAGATGCTCGACACGAACGGCCTGCCGCGCGGCAGCTACACCATACGGCCCAGCGGCGGCACTTTTGCTCGCCATGAGCTGATGTTCAACGACCCCAATGCGCATGCTTCCAGGCGCAAGCTGGCCGGCGTGACCGACGTGGTCGGCCCCTATCTCGGCAATGCCGGCTGGGCGATGCACGAATCGATAGGCGCTTCGACCTGCAAGGCTTCGACGACATGCTGAAGCTCCGCGCCGAGGTGCTGGGGAGCTGGGGCGGCACGCCGACCGCCGCCACCCGCTACCTCGACCTCGGCTATTGGGAACGCGCAGTCGCCACGCTGTAGCCGAGCGGTGCCGACACGCGCTGGCCCTCGCGCCAGCGCGCGAAGGCCAGCAGGATCATGATACCGGCCGGGATCAGCCCGAGATCCAACATGACCTGCCGATCCGGGAACAATTGGAACAGCCCCGCCGCGATCCATGACAGGAACAGCCCGAGGCAGAACACCTGCAGGCTGTTCCGCCCGATGGTCGCCATCGCCTGCGCGGCGCCATGGTGCATCCAGCGCGCCTCCCGCGGCACGATCAACGACACCAGCCAAGCCAGCGACAGCGCATGCGCGAGACGCAACGGCGCCAGCACATCCTTGCTGGTCAGCGCAAGTAGCGCATCCGCGGAAGCCGGCACGAAGCCATGCATGCCGAGCTTGACCCAAAAGCCGAGCAGCACGACGGATACGGCAAGCGAGACCAACCACCAGGGCCGCGGCAGCGGTGCAGCACCATGCAGCGCACGCCAGCCGAGCCAGGCGCCGGTCATGAACAGCACCTGCCAGGCGAAGGGGTCGAAGGCGATCCAGCGATTGCCCAGGCCGGGTGGCATCAGCCCGAAGATCTGCGTTGCGGCGTAGAGCCCCCAGGGCAGGAGCAAAGCGCGTGCGCCAACCTTCTCCAACAGCCACAGGAAGGCCGGCAGCGTCAGCATGCACCAGATGAAGATCGGCAGCACGCCCATGAATTCGGGCTGATACAGGCCAAGCATGGCACCAGGCACGGCGAACCAGGGCTCGCTCGCCAGCCAGCACCAGCCATTGGACATCACCACGCCGGACAGCGGCGTAAACAGGTCGGCGGCGAAGACCATCGCGGCGAAGGCGAAGAACACCACGAGATGCGTGAACCATAGCCGCCGCGCCCGGCCGAACAGATCCTGCGTCGCGCGCGCAAAGCCGTCCCGAGCCCGCTTCAGCGAGAAGACCGAGCCGAGCACGAGGCCCGAGAGCAGCACGAATTGCTCGGAACTGTCGGAGACACCCCAGGCGGCATGAATACTCCAGGCGAAAGCGGTGCCAAAGGCGTGGCTGATGAAGATCGAGACCTGCATCCAGCCCCGCAGCACATCCAGGCGAAGGTCGCGAGGCGGACGCGCGAGAGCCTGCTGCGAGGACACGGCATCGCGCATCAGGCGGCCGCCGGCAGGAGGCGGGCGCGCAGTACCGCCAGCAACGCGAAGGCCTCGGCGCGATGCGCGTAGAGGATGAAGCCCGCGCAGAAAAAGGTGAAGACGGCCTCCTTGAACAACGCGCCGCCATCGCCGTAGGGGTCGATGCCAAGCGGGCTGACCACATGGAAGAAGATCGCGCCGCCCATCGTGCCGAGGGAGAGCGCCGCGCCGATCATCCGCGTGCGCGGGATCAGCACGAGCACCGCGCAAAAAATCTCAAGGATCGCGACAAAGAGCCGAAACGGCTGCTCTCCGCCCGGCGTGCCGAGCCAGTCGGAGAGGATGGTGAACAGATGTACCGATCCCTCGTTCCCCGTCAGCTTGAACTGCTGGTACCAGGTTAGTTCGTAGGCAATCCAGATCGCCGCCGGCCAGGCGAGCAGGCGCAGGATGCGGTCGGGGCGGGAAAGGGCGTCAGTCATGGGAGTGCTCCGGGCATCGGGTCTGCTTGGTGTTTCGCCCGAACCGGGGCCCCGGTTACGCCAGCAACTGGGTTAACATCTCCTCACCAGGCTCGATGCCCAAGCCGGGGCCGTCAGGCAAATTGAACCGCCCTGAAGCACAAGACATGTGGGTGGTGCCGGTCGGCTTTGTCAGGCGCAAATTGGGATCGAAGATGCTGTGCTGATATTCGTGCTTCGGCAGCTTCTGAAGCGTCGAGGCCGCCTGCAGGCTTGCCGCCATGAACAGGCCGACGCCGATCGTGGCATGCGGCATCACCGCAATGTGATGCGCGTGGCAGAGTGCCCCGATCCTCACGAACTCCGTGATGCCGGTGCGTCCCATCTCCGGCTGGCCAATGCCCATGCAACGCGCGTGGAGGCGCTGCTGCCATTCGAAGACGGTGCGGAGTTCCTCGCCCAGCGCCACCGGAACGCCGACGCTGCGCGCGACCTCGGCGACGCCCGCAATATCCTCCGGCGCGCAGGGTGCCTCGGCAAAGGCGAGGCCGTGCGGCTCCAGGGTGCGGATCAGGCGGATGGCCTCGGCGGCGGAATATTTCCAGTGCAGGTCCGCCATGATGTCCGCCCGCGCCCCGAGCCCCTCGCGCAGTGCGCGGATTTCGGCCTCCGGCCCCTCATCGGCCACGACGGCGGCGAATTTGAATCCGTGGAAACCCTTCGCCTGCCACTCACGCGCGAAGGCCACGCGTTCATCGAGCGTCGCGCGGGGCAGGCCGCTGACATAGGCGGGGATGGTCGCGTGCCGCCGCCCGCCGAGCAACGTCGAGATCGGCACGCCGAGCCGCTTGCCGAGCAGGTCCCACAGCGCGATGTCCACCGCCGCCAACGCATCGAGGTAGAAGCCGCCGAAATAGCCGCGCACGCGCATCAGGTCATACAGGTCCTCATGGATCACCGCCGGCGCCGAGGGGTCGCGGCCTTCCAGCACCGGTGCGATCACATCCTCCACGATGGCGCGCACGGCCTCGGGGGCGACGATGCCATAGGTCTCGCCCCAGCCGATGAGGCCCTGCTCGGTCACCACGCGCAGCAAGACGGAGCGATCGACGGTGGGGTAGAGCGTGCGGTTGCCCGCGCGCACGATGTAGCCACGCCGGTTGACCTGCTCGCCCGCGCGCAGCGGGCCGAGATAGGGCACGTCACGCGGCAGCGTCACGACATGCGCGGTGACGCTCTCTATCCTGTCCGTCATGCGGGCTTGTGCATGGCCATCGTTGGCGCTGCCGTCGCGATCAGCTCGCCGATCTCCGAAAGGTCGCCCGCATCAAGCTTCGGCCCAGAAGCACGCGCCCCGGTATGCTCCAGCAATCCGCGCCGCTTCAGCACTTCCTTCGTGGCACGGACACGAAACGTCATCTGGAAGACCAGCAGCGGCAGCGTGGCGTTGTAGATCCGCCGCGCCGCGGCCCGATCGCCCACCTGCCAGGCGCGCCACATCGCGGCATGGGCGTCGGCAAGTTCCAGGGCCGGCATGGTACCATTCGCCGCTCGCGCCAGCTCATCGAGCACGAAGCGCGCGCCCGCCCCGCCCATCACCCCATCCAGCCTGCCGCCACTGGCGGCAAGGATGCGTGTCACGTGCTGGCCACAGGGTAGCGTCTCCTCCTTCACGTAGCGGATTTCGGGCACGCCGGCCGCAACCGCCGCAACTGCCTCCGGCGAGAGGGCCGCGCCATTCGGCGCCGGCGCGTTCTGCAACATGATGGCGAGGCCCGGCGCAGCGGCCGCGACGGCGGCATAGAAGGCGATGTGTTTCGCCACCTCCTGCCCGGCCTCGGGAGGGGCCATGATCATCGCGCAGACGGCGCCGGCTGCCTTACCCTCCCGCGCCCGCGCCGCGCTCTGCGCTGGGTCAGCGTGCGAGGCACCGACGATGAAGGGCAGCCGCCCGGCGAGATGCGCCCCCAATGCCGCCACCATCGCCCCGCGCTCCTCGGCCGAGAGCGTCTCCACCTCGCTCGCCATGCCGGGGAAGACCACGCCATCGACCTGCGCCTCGACCGCAAAGTCGATCAGGCGCCGGAAAGCGGCGACGTCCACCGCGCCGTCGGGCGTAAAGGGGGTGGGCAGCACTGGAAACACGCCCTTCAGCGCCATCGTTTCTCTCCCGCGCCGCCGATGATTGACCGAAGCCGGCGAACCTCCCCATGCTGCTGGCCGAAGCAGCGGCAGGCAAGCCGTGGGAGGAAACGGATGTTCACACGACGCAGTCTTGGAGCCCTCGGGGGCGCCTTGGGGGCCGGCCTTGTCCTGGCCGGCGGCGCCACAGCGCAGGAGGCCTGGCCGACCCGGCCGTTGCGCTTCATCATCCCCTTCCCGCCCGGCGGTGCCGCGGACCTCGTCGGCCGAATGCTGGCGGCGCATCTGCAAGGAGCACTCGGACGCGGCGTGGTG
>Ga0209490_10003302_pt1 | contig 15074 bp, 7 predicted proteins | sample MAT06_FD_187209 | JGI IMG/M metagenome (GOLD analysis project Ga0209490, IMG submission 187209) | Freshwater microbial communities from Lake Fryxell liftoff mats and glacier meltwater in Antarctica - MAT-06 (SPAdes) (version 2) | ecosystem: Environmental > Aquatic > Freshwater > Ice > Liftoff...
CGAGCAACACTTACGTCTATGATGCGTTGTATCGTCTGGTGCTTGCCGAGGGTCGGGAACATGCGGTGCAAAACATCGTGCAGCGAGATGCCAAAGAATTCGAGACGATCGCGGGCATCCCTTTCCCCAACAGCCCGGAAGCCCTGCAACGTTATACCGAGGCTTACAAATATGACCCGGTGGGCAACATCTTAGAATTCCACCACACTGGTGGGCAAGTTGAACGCTGGATACGTCGGTATCAATATGCCCTCGACAGCAACCGACTGCTTGCCACCCGACTGCCGGGGGAAGCCACCAATCTGCCAGACTACGCCGCCACGCCCGGTTATGGCGCGAAGTATACCTATGATGCCCACGGCAATATGACCGCCATGCCGCACCTGAAGGTGATGGAGTGGGACTTTAAGGATCAATTGCACGCCACGCAGCAGCAGGTAGTGAACAACGGCATTGGGGAAAAGACCTACTATGTCTATGACGCAGGTGGTCAGCGGGTACGCAAGGTGACGGAAACGCAGAACGGTAAACTGAAAGACGAGCGGATTTATCTGGGCGGGTTTGAGGTGTACCGCAAGTACAATGGCAATGGGCAGACGGTTGTGCTGGAACGGGAGACGCTGCATGTTATGGACGACAAGCAGCGGGTGGCACTGGTTGAGACTAAGACGATCACCAACCCTGATGATAAATCTCCTGTACAGCTTATTCGGTTTCAATTAGGCAACCACCTTGGCTCGGCGGCGCTGGAATTGGATGACCAGGCGCAGGTGATTTCTTATGAGGAGTATCACCCCTACGGCAGCACGGCTTATCATGCGGCACGCAGTCAGACGGAAACGCCAAAGCGGTATCGGTATACGGGGAAGGAGCGGGATGAGGAGACGGGGTTTAGTTATCACGGGGCGCGGTATTATGCGCCTTGGCTGGGGAGGTGGACGAGTTGTGATCCGATTCTATGGAATGACTCGAATAGAGCTTACATTAATCGTCATTCTTATGCGTATGTTGATAACAGGCCAATCTTTGCTTTTGACCCAGATGGAAGAGAATTGGTAGCAGCTGGGATTGGAATTCTCGTGGGAGCTGCAGTTGGAATCGCTGTTGAGGGAGGAAGGCAGCTTTATAATACGAAGGGAACAATAGACAATCCAAGAGCTGTGGCTGCTGCTGGCCTTGGGGGTGCTGTTTCCGGCGGTTTTATAGGTCTTACAAGTGGCGGAAGTCTTCTAGCTCAAGCGGCTGGGGCTGGTTTAGGCGGTGCCGCTGGAGGTGTTGAAACACGAGCAGTTATGGGTGAACCTCAGGCACCTGATGCCGTTGCTAGAGATGCAACAGTAGCCATACTTACGCTCGGCATTGTTAAAGGCGGTCAAAGTGCTGTTCAATCAGTTACAAAAGCCATCACTTCTCAATCTGTTAGGACAGCAGAAAATCAGGTGGTCACGGATGCTGCCAATACGGCTGAACAGGCAACAGTTCGACCACAAACCCCAGTTGCCGCCCCAGCAGTCGAACCAAATGCAAGTTTTTTTCCAGCAGCCGAACCAAACGCAAGTTTTGCCCCCGCAGCTGAGCCAAACGCAAATTTTGCACCCGCAGCACCCGCAGCAAAGCCAGCAGCAGTTAAAACTGCGACAGTGCTTACTGATGTCCGTGTGACCTCTGGAGAAAGTGCTAAAGGCTCCTTCAAAATCAGATCAGCACAGGGACATATACAAGCAAACTTCAATCAAAAAACTGGGAATTTGAATATTGATGATGTTAAAGCAATGGAGAAAAATCAAGGAGTCGGCACGGAACTTTATAAACGCGCAATTGAAGAGGCAAGCAAAACTGGTGAAGTAAAGTCTATAAGTGGCTTCATGGCAATTGATAATGCTCGAGCAATTCAAGCAGCTGGAGGCAACATCAGTACCGCACCCCGTGCAAATATTCTCAACAAGTTAGGCTACACACAGCACTCGTACGATCCAAATACCAACATGGCTGTTTCAACAAAACCAATTCAATAATTTTAGACGTAGGGTGGGAAGTGCCCGCGTCACAAGAATTAATAAAACAACCGCTATGAAAGAGATCGCACCACCTCAACCAACACCAACCCTTCGTAAAAGACGAATAGCAATGGCGATCGCTGACTTCTATTTCAAGTGCGATCGCCCCTCTAGTTTTGCTACCCCCTATCGATATGCAACATCCACAAACACTTCAAAAGAGCGATCGCCAGATCTTGGGATTTGGGCAGGAGGGCAATTTTATGGTTGAGTGAGGGGCGATCGAGGAGTTTGAGATTAGGCAATACCAATATTTTGTTGTTTGACTAGGAGGGCGATCGCATGACTAATTCATCACCGAATCACCTGCACATCCAGAGCTAGATTGAGTGTTGCCCAGGCGCGATCAACTTCTTTCTAAACGCCATAGAAATCCTCATCCAGGATCTGCTCGATCGAAAAAGGACAGGCTGTGGGATACTCGCTCTCCTCCGGCACCCGCACCCCAAAACTCGCCAACTGCCCCTCCTTAATTGCCAACTTCCGCCCCTCTGGATACGCTTTTTCTACCGCCTCGACCAGAAAACTTTTGAGCGAAGGAGTATCTGCCAAATTATTCAGAACTCGTTGACGATGTTCCAGCACAGAGCTAAACCAGCTTCCTTTCATACTATCGGGCACATCATGCTGTACTTTCAACTTGAGTAAATGCGCCAATAAAATCATGAGATTTCCTTTCAGCGCGTTCTTTTCAGATTTCCCCAAGTCAACCAACTCCTCAATCAGATGCTCAATATCCAGCGACTCAAACTCACCATCCTTCAACTGCTGAATCGTTTGCTCAATCCAGAGTTGCAAATCGCGATCGTACAGCTTGATAGACATGCCTCAGATTAACTCCCCATGATTAAGTGCGATCGTTAGCCCTAAAACACCACTGACCCTTTCCAGTTTACCGAATCTCCGATCTTTCCCACCCCCACTCTAGCCATGAGGGCGATGTCTACGACGGGCTACGCCTACGCATGACTAACCCATCACCGAATTATCTGCACATCCAGAGCCAGAGTGAGCGTTGCCCAGGCGCGAGTCTCCAAGGAAGAGGCTACGCCAACGCCCAAGGTTTGCAGTTTCGTCAGGAGGGCGATTTTACAGATGTTGAGTGAGGGGCGATCGCGCTATTGATCATGCAGAAGTCATTCATACCATTATTAAAAGAAAATTCTCACCTTAACAAACATGATGCTCACCCAGCTTAATTCCCAACTCCAACAACGACTCGGACTCTCAATGCCCGACATCGCGGCATTTTGCCAGCATTGGCAAATCGTAGAACTGGCGCTGTTTGGCTCCATCTTACGAGAAGACTTTAGAGACGATAGCGACATTGACCTTTTACTGCACTTCTCGCCCCAAGCCAAACAAGGCTTACTGACCCTTGCCAAAATTAAAAATGAGCTAGAAAACCAAGCTGGGCGAAAAATCGATATTGCGCTGAAAGAATCCATCGAGAACAGCGAAAACTGGATTCGCCGTAACGAAATTCTGAAGACTGCTCAGGTGATTTATGAACAGAGGTAGCGCCTCACTCCTGGATATTGTCAATGCTGCAAAACGAGTTCTGCTCTTCACTGAAGGACTCGATAAATCTGTGTTGGCAACCAACGAGGAAAAGCAATCTGCCATTCTCTATCAAGTTCTTATCATTGGAGAAGCCACAAAACGATTGTCGCAAGAGTTTCGATCGCAACATCCTGGAATTCCCTGGAAAGACATTGCTGGAATGCGCGACATTCTCGCTCATCAATATGATCGAGTGAATCTCAATACGCTTTGGGATGCAGTTCAAACCGATATTCCAGAACTATTAGCAATGCTTGAGCCATTGCTGCCAGAAGCAGGAGGGCGATCGTATGACTAACCCATCACCGAATTATCTGTACATCCAAAAACAGATTGAGCGTTGCCCAAGCGCGGTCAACTTCCTTCTAAACGCCATAGAAATCCTCATCCAGGATCTGCTCGATCGAAAAAGGACAGGTGGTGGGATACTCGCTCTCCTCCGGCACCCGCACCCCAAAACTCGCCAACTGCCCCTCTTTAATTGCCAACTTTCGATCGTTTGCCATCACAAAACCGTAATGCCAGCTTAGAAAAATACTTATCCACATCATCATGTAGGTCACAACCATGCCATCTCCAAACCTCAACCTCGAATCCAGAATCAGTGCCTTAAACTCTGTCCTCTCCAAAAGCGCAGATCAGAATAAGGTTGATGCAGCCCTAAAGGCAGCCAGTGGCGATTGGACAGTAGCTAGGACAACTTTGGTAGAAGGTAATCTGGCAACAGCAACACTCAAAAAACTGGACTTGGCTCATTCACTGGCTGACTGGGCAGAAGATAATACCCCAGTGATCAAAGCTCTTGTAGAACAACGAGAAATCAAAAGCCTACGTGATGTGGCGCTGAATTACAACGTCGATAAGCTGGCTGAAATAGTAGACCCCGAAACCATACCAGAAACAACTGTAGGGGAAAGCATAGAAGATAAAAAAAAGAACTTTGCCGTAACCCTGCAACGAAAACTGTTTGCAACAGAAACCTCAGCCACCCTACAGCGAATGACGCAAGATGCCGTCATCCCCATCGAAGACAAAACACTACGAACGGGAGTCGTCAGCTTTCTGAACAACCAGCCCGACTTCAACATTCGCACCACCTCCATCTACACTGCCCTAAAACATCCCGAAGCTTTCAAAAATATTGCCGAAGAACAACGGGCAGGGGTTGTCGAGCAACTCAAAACCCTCCAACGAGTCCAAGCTCTCAGCCCCATCCCCGAAGCAGTCCCATTATTGATGAACGCCAATCTGACCTCAGCATTTCAAGTCGGCGAACTGCCCGAATCCACCTTCCTCAGTGCCCATAGCGAAGCACTCGGCGAAGAAATCGCCAAACAGGTCTACACCACCGCCATCAACAGCCGCATCCGCAACGAGCAGGCACTGATGACAATGCGCGACTCCATTCGCGGCACTGGCCTCTCCATCATCGACGGCCCACCCCAGCCCACCATGATGGAGAACCGCATGGCGATGCAGATGGATAATGCCGATGCCCCGCCAATACAAACCCGCATGATGATGATGCAGGCAGTGGCCGATCGTCAGGAAGTTCCAGTTCCGTTAAACCTGGAGGCATTATTCGGAGACATGGACTTCTGCGAGTGCGAAGAATGTACCTCCGTCTACAGCCCAGCCGCCTACTTTGTCGAGCTACTGCAATATCTACGAAACAATAACCTTGGACCTGACCCAGCAAGCGGCGATCTTGACCCAACTAAAAACAAAAACATTAAGGAAGATGGGAAATATATCACAGGCACTCCTTTAGAAAAGCTTTTCCGTCGCCGTCCAGATTTGGGCTGCCTAGAACTCACCTGTAAAAACACCTTCACCGTTCTCCCCTACATCGACCTAGTGAACGAAGTAATGGAAAGCTTCGTTGTACACCTAGACGAATACGAGAAAGATAAGAATAAACCCAAACAAGCAAGGTTAGAAACATTCAACATTGAGGATGAAACCACCAGTGAGTTACTGGCCGAGCCTCAGCATGTCAATTTCCAGGCATACTGCATCCTCAAAAGTGCGGTTTACCCCTTCACGCTGCCCTATCACCAACCCATTGATGCCATCCGAATCTTTTTGAAGTATTTAGAGACCAGCCGTTACGAACTGCTGGATGTTTACCGATCAACCGACGAAGCTTGTATTCATTCTTCCTTATCTCCCGCTGAGCAGGAAGAGTTGAAGAAAATCCACGATCAAGTACTCGATCGCGGAGTCGATGCCGAATTTCTTGGCATGACACAGGAAGAATACATCATCCTGACCAAAGAAGCCTTCTGGCCCAAACGCTATTTCGACATCACTCTAAAAAAAGACCATAGCGTCGATGAATATCGCCACAACATTGGGGTCAAACCCGTCCACGAATACTATGGCTACAAGACAGAAGCTGACATGCTTAGCACGGATGAAACCCAGAAACTGGGACTAACATTTGTCAAAAAGCAATTCTTGCCCCGCACAGGCATTCAATACGTTGATTTAGTTGAATTGTTAAAAACCCAATTCATCAACCCCAATTTCCCTCAAGGCAAAGCTCTAACTATTTTAGAAAGCATTCGCTTTAGTTATCGCTTTCTGCAAACTCTGGTAGACACAACCAGCACCGATCCGAAAGTTCGCTTTGCCAAACTAGTTGACTTTTTGGAAAAAGCACAACCCTTAGTTCCACTGCTTGATGCCATGCTACATCCCGACCCCTGCCAGCAGCAAAAAAATGATTGGTGTATGGATACCAAAGATCTGCGAAATTGGGTGTACTGCTATTTTGAACGCATTGGCAAGTTGATTGTGCTGGAAGCTGGCGAAGGCCCTCAACTATCGATCGAAGGCAAATTGTTTACAAACTCTGAGCAGCCACAGTTTGTTGGCATTTTACGCAAAGACGGAACAATTGTAGATACAAAGGGACTAATGATCGGCAACGTTACTGTGATCGTCAAGGACAACGTCCCTATTGCTGGACCTGTCAATTTAACGGGAGGGAAATCATTTAAAGAGCAATTTGGAACTGACGATCTAGACATTTTTGATATAAAGGACGAAGGCACTGATTTTACTAAACCCATTGGTTCGATAAATGCAGAAAATTTAATAGATCCTAGACTCGATAACGATGCAAAATGGCTACCTGTGCAAGACACCTGTAATCTGGATAAAGTTCGTTTAGTTCACCTCAATGGCTCAGTCCTGACAGTTGATGAATACGATCGCTTTCAACGCTTCATTCGTCTCTGGCACAAAACGGGTTGGACGATCGACGAAACCGACAAAGGGCTGGTTGGTTTATCTCTCAAGCCTTTAGCCGATAGTAATGGTGGTACAACACCAACCACACCGGATGATTGTGACTATGTAGGCTTTGACGTTTTCAGTGACGATTGCGCTCCAATAGGTAGTGGAACCAATGGAGGTTGCAACACTGGCTGCGACGAGCCTCAAGATCCCTGCGATGACGATGATACCGATCGACCAGAACCTTTAGATTGTCCCAAAGAGATTGTAGTTGCAGACCGAATCACTCCCGATTTTCTGCATCAGTTAGTTGCCGTTCATAAATTACTCGACCTTACAGGATTGCCTTTAATCAAGCTGCTGGCGTTCTGGACAGATATCAGCACCATCGGGGAAAAGTCTCTCTATACACGGCTATTCCTAACCCACAATCTTCTGGGCATTGACAAAGTATTTAAGGCAGACAAACACGGCAATTACCTGACCCAATCTGCCAAAATCACAGACCACCTTCCCGTCCTGATGGCTGCCCTGAAACTGAAAGCTGATGACATTACAGCCATTATCAGTTCTCAGAAATTATCTGATTCACTGACAATACTAAACGTGTCGGTGATCTACCGCATTAGCCTGCTAGCGAAGGTCTTGCATGTCAAAGTAACTGACCTACCACAGATCATTGATTTATTTAAGCCAGTAGTCGGCGACCCGTTCAAGAGCGCCTGGAACCTTCATTTCCTGATCGAGACCTGGGGCAAAATGGAAGATGCAGGCTTCACCTTCCGTCAACTCAACTACATCATTAGCGATCGGGATGATAAATTGCGTCCGATCGCCCCTCCCAAGCGAACCATCCTGCAAATCACCAAAACCCTGTTCGATGGTTTAAACAAAATCGATCAGGAACATCAAGACATTAAGGAAGAAAAGAAAGAGGACGCTGTAAAAGATTCCGGCCCTGTCAAACCTGGATTGTTGTTCAAAGATGATGCTACAGCCGATCTTGTCCGAAGCAAGGCGGGGCTGTTATTTGAGCCATCGGTCGTGGAACAAATCATGGGACTCCTGGAAGGCACAACGGTTTATTCAACCAATGCGCCGTTAAATCTGATCATCACCATACCGGAAGCCCAGAAAACCCTAGCAAAAAAGCTCAAATATAGTAATCAAAAAGATGCCATACCGCCCCGCGCTGGACTTCAGGTCACAGGGATTTTGACCTCAGAAGAGATCGCACAAGCAAAAGCCCTCTCCAGCGATCCAGGTTGGGCAAAAGCGATCGATCGCGTCGGCAAACAGCCCAAAAATATTTTCAACGATGCGCTGTTGGGTATTTTCCCTGTTCAGGTTAGAGAAGAAGCCAAAGGTAAGCTCCTGGCTGGCGATGTGTTACCAACTGCTGGTGACACCCCCCTTGATAAACGGTTCTTCTTCCTAAAGCATTTTCTACCCTTCCTGCGACAGCAACTCGCCCATCGCTTTATCATCGACACCTTAGCTGGTGCCACCAGTTTGCCGACGAATGCAACCGATGCGCTACTGTCTAGTCTATTAACGGTAGGAACTGCAAATCAGCCTGCCATCAGCGTGCTAGAGGGCATTAAAACACAACCCGTAGTCGGTACAGGAACTTGGAAAGGTTACTTAATTCCGCCAACAGACGCAGCCTTTACCTTTGTTGTCACCAGTGAAACTCAACCACTGCCACTGCTGCTGGATGGAGAATCAATTCCATTTAAGTACCAGCAGGAAGATCCCTCCAACGTCTGGTCAACCGATCCAACACCCAAGTTGAAAGCCGGAAAGTTGTACTGGCTGGAAGTCACCGGTCAGTCTGCCGAGCAACTTCAATGGAAATCGGCAACCTCAGCTAAGGCTACTATTCCAACTTCGGCACTATTGCCAGACTACTCGAAAGTCTCTGATGAGACAGTCGTATTTACGAAGCTATCTAAAGCCGCCTTAGTGATTAATGGCTTTAACCTCAGCGTCGATGAAGTGACCTATTGGCAAACCCATGCTAATGATTTCGACAAGTTTGATCTCAATGCTATTACGCTGAAACATTGGTTGCGATTACAGACCTATACTACTCTCCGGAACAGTTTGCCCAAGGCTGAGGCAACCTTGCTCGATCTGTTTGCCTGGGCAGCTAAGCCCGTCGATGCTGCCAAACAGAACGATAAAGTAGCTGTACTTAGCCAAGAAATTTTTGAAGTAACCAATTGGAAAGAAGACAACATCAAGAAGCTCCTTAAACCCGAGCATTTCGATCTGATGCACCCAGATTCATTCCGTAATGAAGTGAACCTGATTAAGCTGCAAAAAGCCATAATCGTTGCTGACAAAATCGCTGTCGATATCGATCGCCTGTTTGACTGGGCAAAACCCGGCTCTAAATTTTGGGCGTGCCACCAAATTGCCGAAGACATCCGTAAAGCCATTCGCGCCCGCTTTGACCAAGAAGACTGGGAAAAGGTAGTTAAACCGCTCAATGATCAACTCCGGGAAAACCAGAAGCTAGCCCTGATTGCCTATCTGCTGGTACAGCCAGATCTGATTAATTGGGGTGTGATAGATGCCGATAGTCTGTTCGAGTTCTTTTTGATTGATGTGCAGATGGATGCTTGCATGGAGACCTCACGCATCAAGCAGGCAATCTCATCGGTGCAATTGTATGTTCAGCGCTGCTTCCTGGGCTTGGAAGCAAACTATGGTGTGGGGAATGGTGCGCTCGATCGCGATCGCTGGGATTGGATGCAGCGCTACCGTATCTGGGAAGCCAACCGCAAGGTGTTCCTCTACCCCGAAAACTGGATTGAATCGACACTCCGCGATGATAAAAGCCCTTTCTACAAAGAATTGGAATCGGAACTGCTGCAAAAGGACATTAACACTCAGACTGTGCAAGATGCGCTGAAAAGCTACTTGTTCAAAGTCGATGAAGTTGCCAATCTGAAAGTAGTAGGACTGTTTCTTGAACAGGAAAAGGATAAAGATGGGAAAGAAAACCCCATTAAGCTACACATCTTCGCCCGAACACGGAATGCGCCCTACTTTTTCTATTACCGCTACTTCCAAATCGAAGAAAGAAACTGGTATCCATGGGAAAAAGTACAAGTGGATATCCCTAGTTACGATTTAGAGAATAAAGACAATGGGCAAATTGAGAGAAATGGAACGTATTTAATTCCAGTTGTTTGGAATAAGCGTTTGCTGATTTTCTTCCCTCAGTTAGCTAAAAAAACAGTTCCAGTAAAACTGCCGCCTAGTATTAAGCCTAAGGCAGACGATATACCGGTTAGTAAACCAATCGAGGGTTGGGAAATTAAGATGGCTTGGAGCGAGTATCGTAATGGAAAATGGACGCAGAAACAACTTTCTGCTGAGGCCATCTACGATATTCCTGAGGCTTCCAACTCCCTGCCAAATGTCAATATCTATGAATTCATTCCCAGAGTCGTCGTCACAGATCCCAAAGTTGTTATTGATGTTTATCGAGATGATCCTGCTTTAGGTGCATTTCACTTTATAGGTAGTCAGATTTCCAAAGAAAATGCTTCGGTAAGCCCTAAGCCTTCAATTAATGGTGACTTTCATTACACATCTGGCACTGAGATACACTCCTTACAAGGAAATGATTCTAACCCTCCTACTTTGTTTGCAACTGTGCCATATTTTGCTGTTTCCAAAACAAGTGTAAAAGTTCATCTTGAACCCAGCACAGCGTTGAATTTTTATCACCCTTTTGCTCATCAACTGTTAGGTAAACTGACAGCAGGTAACCTTGATACTTTATTCAGTTACTATCTCAATGATGTAACCGATAAAGCAGATGCTTTTGGACTCGATGAAAAGGTCGTTTATCACGAACTAAAACGGAGTTATTCTCTCTATAACTGGGAAGCTGCTTTCCATGCCCCAATGCAGTTAGTGGACCGCCTCCTAAAGTCCCAGCAGTTTGAACAAGCACTGAAGATGTGCCACTACGTCTTTAACCCATTGGCTAAAGATGGCGTTTGGCAATTCCTCCCGTTTAGAGAAATCAAAGCGGATAAGGTGCTGGAACAATTGTTTGCAGGCTTGAAACCTAATCAACCAGATGCGGCGATTAACGAATGGCGCGATCATCCATTCCAACCCCATGTCGTTGCGCGCGCTCGTCCATCAGCCTACATGAAGTGGGTGGTGATGAAGTACATCGAAATTCTGATTGCTTGGGGCGACTATTTATTCCGGCAGGATACGATCGAAACCCTCAACCAGGCAACACAGCTTTATGTGATGGCAGCCCATCTCTACGGGCCACGGGGACAAAAGATTCCAAAACGCGGCAAGACTCAACCGCAGACTTACAACTCGTTGTTAGACAAATGGGATGCTTTCGGTAACGCCATGGTTGAGTTAGAACTAGCATTTCCCTACAGCAATCAAACCCCATTCCCGATTGGTGTAAGTAACGGTATTGTGGGGTTTGCCAATGTTTTTGGCTTTGCTACGTCGCTATACTTCTGCATCCCCGATAATCCCAAATTGAGAGGTCTGCGAGATACGATCGACGATCGCTTATTCAAGATTCGCCACTGCCAGAACATCGAAGGTGTATTCCGCAAACTGCCGCTGTTTGAGCCACCGATCGATCCGGCATTGCTGGTGCAAGCTGCTGCTCAAGGACTGAGCTTGGCAAGCGTACTCAATGACTTGAACAGCCCCGTGCCGAATTACCGTTTTTATTACCTGCTGCAAAAAGCATTGGAACTTTGTGGAGAACTGAAATCAATGGGCAGTGCATTCCTATCCGCTAAGGAGAAAGGGGATGCAGAAGCACTCTCTCGACTGCGGGCAGGTCATGAAAGCACCATGCAAAATCTGTTAATGGAGGTGAAAAAGCAGCAGTTAGAAGAAGCAGGGAAATCTTTAGCTGCTTTACAACAGAATCGTAAAAGCCCAGTTTACCGCTTACAACATTTTCTGAAGTTGGTTGGTGAGGATTTAGGCAAAGTACCAGGGAGTGATGCTGATTTCGTTGAAATTCCCGATCCGATTGAAACAATAGATGAAGGCGGTTTAAAGCTAATTCAATCCGAAAAAGATGAAATGGATAAAGCTAGTGCTGCTGCTGATTGGCAAACTGGTATCGGAATAGTTGAAACTTTGGCAAGTGTATTCCATGCTTTGCCAACTCTACATGTTGCGGTATATCCTTTAGGAGTTGGTGCAAATATCGAATGGGGCTTTCCTCATATGGGAAATGCTACCTCAGCGGTTGCTCGTGGTTTACGGATATATGCCGATCATCTATCTTATCAATCTTCCAGTGCGGGACGAAAAGCTGGATTTCAGCGGCGAACTCAAGAATGGGTACAACAAGTTAATGTTGCTGGTTATGAAATCACCAACATCGACAAACAGATATTAACCCAACAGATTCGGATTAATATCGCCAATCAAGAGATTACCAACCAACAAAAAAATATTGACAACTCCCAAGAGGTTGAGGAGTTCTTGCGTAACAAATACACCAACCAAGAACTCTACACTTGGATGGAAGGACAGATTCAGACACTCTACTACCAGGCTTATACCCTAGCCTATGAGCTAGCCAAAAAAGCCGAAAAAGTCTTCCGTTTCGAGCGCGGATTAACAGCATCTAACTTCATCCAATTCGGCTACTGGGAAGCAGCCTACAATGGTTTGCTATCCGGTGAGCGGCTCTACATCGGTCTCAAACAACTCGAAGCCGCTTACCAAGAAAAACGAGGCTATGACTACGAAGTCACCAAACACATTTCTCTGCGGCAGATCAATCCCATGGCGCTGCTTCAACTCAGAGAAACTGGCACCTGCGAATTCTCAATCCCAGAAGTGTTATTCGACATGGATTATCCCGGCCACTATATGCGCCGCATCAAATCTGTCTCCCTCACCATTCCCTGCGTTGTCGGTCCATACACCAGCCTGAACTGTACCCTACGGCTACTAGAACACAAATTCCGAACAAGCTCCATTGCCAAGACCGCATCTGACTACCTGGAAAAGACCGAGGAAACCGACGATCGGTTCAGCACCCTCAACGTCCCCATTGCCTCCATTGCAGCCAGCACAGGCCAAAACGACAGCGGCATGTTTGAACTCAACTTCAAAGATGAACGCTACCTCCCCTTTGAAGGCGCAGGAGGCATCAGCAAATGGCGGCTCGAACTCCCAGCCGAGTTCCGGCAGTTTGACTATGACACCATCACAGACGTGGTTCTACACGTGCGTTACACTGCTGTAGATGGCGGCGATAAGCTCAAAACGCCAGCCGCCGAATCGGTTCAGGCTTACATCAAGAGCGTGGAGGATCTGAGTCGGGAGGAAGGACTATTTGCCGCCTTTGACCTGAGACACGAATTTCCAACAGAGTGGTACAAGGCAATGAATCCGCCTGCTGGCAGCACGGAGCGAATCATCATGCTAAATAACCTCAGCGAGCGGTTGCCGATTTTCACCAAAGACAGAGACCCGAAAAAGATTCAAGCCACTGATTTGTATTTGTTCGCATCTACAAAGCTCTCAGCTTCCCTAATGCAAGATACTGAGATTCCTTTCACCGATGGATTACCAGTCGGAGAGACGATGAAATCTTTCGTGGTTAAGGTTGACAACTTACCTATCGGTAACTGGCAATTAAAACTTCAAGACCTCAAAGCACCAATTGATAAGCTCTGGTTGCTCGTCAGATATGTCTTGAAGTAATTGGAAATTGCACTGCATCTGGTGTTGCAACGTCGGGTTATTCACCAGAAAACTGGAGAGCGGATGGCGACCGCCGTAGAACAATTCAAATGCACCCGACCGCCGAGAGCTGATTTGCGAGAGTTTAAGCTGATCTGCGGCGGGTGATTGGGGTTAAAAGGTTAAAAGGTCAGAACTTGCCAACCTGCCAACCTCCTATGGTTAAATAGCTTTCCAGATTTCCTAGGCTATCCCGTGAGCAAAACCAACGCGGCCCGCATTCTCGATCGCCTCAAGTTGCCCTACCAAGTGCTGGAGTACGTGGTTGACCCCGACGATCTCGCCGCCGAAAGCACCGCCGAGAAACTGGGATTGCCGCCGGAGCAGGTGTTTAAAGAGTTGGTGGCCAAGGGCGATCGCCAAGGCATTTGCCTGGCCGTTATTCCCGGCAATGCCCAGCTGGATCTCAAAGCCTTGGCGGTGCTGGCGGGCGGTCGCAAGACCGACACCGTGCCCCTCAAAGACGTGCAGCCCCTCACCGGCTACATTCGCGGCGGTGTCACCGCCCTGGGCACCAAAAAAGCCTACCCGGTCTACGTCGATGCGGCGATGCTCACCTTCGAGACGGTGGCCGTGTCGGCGGGCAAACGGGGGCTGATGCTGTGGCTGACGCCTCAAGATTATCTAACGGCAACCCAGGCTAGGGTGGGTGCGATCGCAGACATGTATTTGTTCTGTGGATACAAGGTGCTGTGAAAACAAGATTCTATCCAAGAGATCGCGGAATCGCTTTGAAAATTGCGTTGCTTCTGGTCTTGTAAGGTCGGATTATTCCCCTTAAAACCAGAAAACGAGGGCATTGCTGATTCGGGGTATGAAGCAAGGGCTAGACGCATTGAGGACTCATTTAGAATTCCACAAATTCATACTGCTATTCAGCAACGCCAAAACGAGTGGCGATCGCCGTAGAACAACCCCAATGCACCCGACCGCTGAGAATTAATCTGCGAGAGTTTGAGATGGTCTGCGGCGGGTGATTGGGAACGTTATGCGGCTCAACCAGGCTGGTAAGGTTAAACTTCAAAGATATACTTGTCTGTGATTAAGTCGGTTTTCTTTAATTTCTTATGGATGTCGTTAAAGAAGTTATTGGACTTATTGAGGATTTGGTGTGGCCACTCACCATCCTCACGATATCTATATTTTTCAAAAAACCTTTGACAAGCATTTTGCTCACACTCTTACCGCTTGATGAAAAGAAACAGAGGAATCTCAAGCTCAAGAAGGGACATTTTGAACTCGAATCCCAAGTTGTAGCCAAGGTACAGGAGAGGGCTGAAGCGATCGCCAAGGAGCCAGATTTAATAAAACGTCTTGCAATGGCTAAAGAGCCTTTTCTGGTTGAAGATGCGCTAAAAGTAATCAGCCCGATTCAGCTTGAGGCATTAGAAGGTTTGTATAAACGCAAGATAGATAATGCGTTTTACATTAATT
>Ga0209490_10003306_pt1 | contig 15058 bp, 7 predicted proteins | sample MAT06_FD_187209 | JGI IMG/M metagenome (GOLD analysis project Ga0209490, IMG submission 187209) | Freshwater microbial communities from Lake Fryxell liftoff mats and glacier meltwater in Antarctica - MAT-06 (SPAdes) (version 2) | ecosystem: Environmental > Aquatic > Freshwater > Ice > Liftoff...
GTTCGCTGACAAAAGATTTGTCTATTTTTAAGATATTCAACGGAAACTTTTTGAGATAATTTAGAGAAGAATAACCCGTACCGAAATCGTCCAGCGCAATTTGCACTCCCATATTTTGCAAATCCCTGAGAACTTTTGTGGTATAATCCACATCTTGCATGGCTGTAGTCTCGGTAATTTCTAACTCTAAATACTTGGCTGCTAAACCGCTTTTTTCCAAACAGTTAGCTACCATTTCTAATAAATTAAATTGCTGGAACTGCCGAGCCGAAACGTTGACTGCTACCCGCAAATCTGGCTGCAAAGCATCCTGCCAAGCTTTATTTTGAGTGCAGGCTGTTTGCAGCACCCATTCCCCAATAGCTACAATTAATCCGTTATCTTCGGCGATCGGGATAAAGGTAGCGGGAGTAACTAAACCTAATTCTGGATGTTGCCAGCGCAGCAGGGCTTCCATGCCCTGAATTTTCCAAGTAGTAATGTTGACTTTTGGCTGGTAGAAAACCTCAAATTCTCCCTGTTCTAAAGCCTCGTGCAGCCTGTGTTCTATAGTTAGCAACTGGCTGCCTTGGGGATTAATTGTTGAAGTATATAATTGATAGTTATTTCTTCCCATTTCTTTAGCGCGGTACAAGGCGGCATCGGCATTTTTGACTAAAGTTTCGGCATCTTCACCATCATCGGGATAAAGGGCAATGCCGATGCTGCTGCTAACATGAAACGGTTGTCCTTCTAGTTTAAATGCTGGCTTTAAATTGTGGAGGATTCTTTGAGCTGTTTTAACTGCATCTTCTAAGCAATTGATATCGGGAAGCAGTATGGTAAATTCGTCGCCTCCCCAGCGGGCAACCGTGTCAGTCGATCGCAAAGTGTCGCTGATCCGTCCTGCAAAACTTTCTAACAGGCGATCGCCCGCAGCGTGACCTAGTGTATCATTAATCTTTTTGAACCTGTCCAAGTCTAAAAACATCACAGCTAGCATTTTTTTGGTTTGTTTAGCTTGTTTTAAGGAAGCCAGCAGCCGCTCGTTAAAAAGTATCCGGTTCGGCAAACCGGTGAGTTGGTCATAAACAGCTTGATAGCGAATAATTTCTTCAGCTTGCTTGCGCTGAGTGATGTCCATCATCGTACCGATCGCCCTTACTGCTTTGCCACTTTCATTGCGGATGATATAGCCGCGATCTAGCACAAAAACATATCCCCCGTCTGCCCGGTGAAAACTGTATTCTTCCGACCAACATTGAGCGTCTGAGTTCATTGTTTCGTTGAAGCTTAACATCACTCTTTCCCGTTCTTCGGGATGAATATTTAGCCACCAAGATTCTAATTCTATCGTCTGAGTTTCGTTGAGTTTGTATCCAAAAACTTTTTCAAACTCTTCGCTCAACCAATACTCATTTTTTAACAAATCAAAATCCCATACGGCATCATTTGTCGCCCGCGTCAGCAGGTGAAAGCGTTCTTCGCTTTTGCGTAGTTTTTCTTCGGATTGCACCCGTTCCGTTACATCCCGAAAACTGAATACTCGACCAATAATTTTGCCTCCCGTGCGCTGGGGCAACGAGTAGCGCTCGAAGATTCTGCCATCTGTCAACTCGATGATATCGTAACTTTCTGCTGCGGGGCGATCGGACAATTCTTTAGCACGGTTGAGAAATATTTCCGGGTATTTTAACTGGTTGATTCCAAACCCCAAAATTTGGTTGTTATCTCTCGAATCCAGCAGGAAATCCGGCAACTGCCACATTTTGGCAAACTTGCGGTTAAAGCTGACAACTTTTCCCTCGCCGTCAACCGCCAGAATGCCGTCAGCAGTAGATTCAATGGTTGCTTGAAGCAACGAAAGAGATGTTTCTAGTTCTAACTCTGCTAATTTGCGATCGCTGATGTCAAACGCTGTGATTAAGATTGAGGCTTTTTTTTCAAATTTTATAATATCTACAGTTGCTTCAATCCAGCGCATTTTTCCGGTTTTCGTGACTATTATTAATTCATATTTAGAGCCTGCTGTTGAGCGCGCGTGGCTGGATTTACCCCATTTTTTAACTATTTCTAGAAAATCTAGATGAATTAAGTCGTATAAATCCAATGCTAGTAATTCTTCGCGACTATATCCTGTCAGAGCTTCTGTCTGAGCATTAACATAGCGGAACTGTCTGCGGTGATAGATAAATGCCACAGCATTCACAGTTTCTATCAGTTGGCGAAACTTTTTTTCACTGCGCCGCAAATTTCTTTCAGCCCGCTTGCTATCGGTAATATCTTGTGCTATATACAACTTGCCGCTGACCTTGCCTTGACCGTCGCGAATAATTGAAATAGAAAGCTGTACAATTATTTTTTTTCGGTGTTTAGAAAGGTAGACTGTTTCGACGTTGCGGACAGAACCTTCGGCTGTTAAAATTGCTAACTCTAACTCCGGGTTTGGTGATTCACTGTTCTTAAAAAGTCCCGCTATTGGTTTGCCTAACAACTCTTTTTTAGAGTATCCCAGAAGTTGACAGGTAGCTTGGTTTAACGACAGGATATGACCGCCCGGGGTGGTCGCAATTATCGAGACGTTCATTTCCTCGCAAATATCGAGAGCATATTCGGCAGTTTGCTGCAAATCTTGGGTCATTTGGGCAATAGTATGCCAGATATCCTGTTCTTTTTTTTGATACAACACTTTTTCTCCTTTTGGTAGCTTGTCATTCTCTGTTTCAGACTTCGGCTTGATTAACCTCATCGTCTTGGATAAGCTATTTACTGTTTTACCCCTGATCAATAATGAGATTACTACACAAACAAAAACCAGATAATGACCGATTATTGTTAACCTAATAGTAGGTTCTTTTTTAGGATTGTCCTGAGATTGTATATAATTGTAAGTCGGTAATTTTACTGGCTCTATTTGGGATAATTTATCCAAAAATAAGGCGGCGGTTGCAGAAGTAAGGGGGCGAGATGCCGATCGCAAATAGCTATATTTCTGAGACCGAATCAAAATCCCTTCTACAGGGCGAGTGCCATGCCCATCTCCTAGACTTGTCGGTAATATTTTTGGATTTATGCCACATTTCGCACCAAAAATAGCAACCACGAAATATCCTAACATTAATTGAAAAATTATTTTCATTTGCTCTTATTCCTAATTTTAAATAAATCTTTTTCTGGCAATCATAAATGTTAAAAACTTTAGCATAACTTGCTCTGCCATAGGAAAACCCAGCCAACCTTAATTTATGTGGACTTGTAAATTAAATTTTACCCAGCTAATAACTTGGCTTTATAACTAATTACAATTTTAATCTTAATTTAAAATGTGTCATCAGCCATTGTGCCACAAATTATCCGCCATTCTGCCTAGACACCGGCTGGGAGCGCGCTAAAATTAGATAATTCCCGTAAGGAGGCGACCGGGATTTGTTAGAAAAATAAACAATTAGCTTAAAATCGATGCAGAGGTCCCCTAATTGAACCCATGAGTCAGACCATCCCAGAACTCCAAAAAGAAGTCCGCGCGCTGCAAGCAGAAGTTACCGCCCTGCAAGAGGCGCGGGAAAAACTTGCCGTACAGCGCTCAGAGTGCCGAGTGGCAGTCAGTTTTCCCAAAAATAATACTCCTGAAGCCATTGCCGAGTTCCACCAGCAAACTGCTGCTTTTGGGGAGCAGTGGTTGCAGCAAATCCAGGAAATTGACCGAGAGACTAAAAATATTGAAAAGCTACTCGAACAAAAACAGGCTGTACTCAATTACAAACAAGGTGAACTAGACAACTTGCTGGCCGGACAGCACTGGCAAGAAGTAGAAAACCACGTTCAAACCGGGGAAAAACGTTTGCAAGCACAAGCTCGCAGAATCAATCAAGCAGCAGCGCAACTAGAGGCGGAAATCCAAGCTTTAAAAGCACTATACGATCAACTAAATCCCAGTTATTCCGAGTGGTTTCAACAACCAACTCAAATAGTTGAATTTTCTGCAACAACTATTCCTTATGCTTTTCCCAGCAGCGGCGGGTTGATATTGGAAAATAAGGAGATTGAGTGGGACAAAAAATAGTTTTCAATTGTGAATGTTAAAAATGAATTAGTAACTTTGAATGTTGCCGTCTAAGGCTCAAATAAGCAAGACAGATTCGACGGCGACATTCAAAGGTTTTTACTACTTTTTTAGGTAAATAAAAAAATCAAAACCGGGTATGGCAGCAGCTAATATTAAGAGTTTTGAGTTTCATTTTTTGAAACAGGTTTATTTTTAACTGTGGTGTCAATGTAAAATCTAAAATTTAACAGTCCTGGACGCATCAACCTGGTTGTAGGAAAAGACTTCGTTGCAGCCCTTGCTCCCGCTAAAAAACCCGGTTTATGAGAGCGAGGAGTGCGTAAGCCCTGTCTAAAATCTCAAATAGACTTACTGATGAAACAATTGATTTGGATAGCGCTATTTATTTTGGTTGCGGTGGCCGCTGTGGGTTGGGGTTCTGACTCGTGGCAGCGGTTGTCGGCTGTACCCGAAGTTTCGATCGATCGCAGTATCCACAGTTCCCAAAACTCGTCTCCCTCACCGCTTCCTGCTGAAAAAAATGCAGTTTTTTTGCCGCAAATTGACCCGTCCCGGTTGTGGAAACACGTCGAGACTTTAGCAGGAGAACGTGAGGGAGAACGCGATCGCTCTTTTACTAGAGATTACATTTCTAAACAACTGCAAACATTAGGATTTTCCGCAGATTTGCAGCCGTTTGATCGCGGAATCAACGTCTTCGCTGAGAGAAAAGGCACTGACTCAAACGCCGGTGCAATTTTAGTGGCAGCACACTACGATACTGTACCAAACTCCCCAGGCGCTGACGACAATGCGACGGGAGTTGCAGTAGTTTTAGAAGTAGCAAGATTGCTGGGTTCTCGCCCCACGCCTCGGACATTGCAAGTAGCATTTTTCGACAGGGAAGAAATCGGACTTTTAGGCAGTTTAGCATTCACCGGTAGCGCGGCGCGGTTAAAAAATTTGCAAGGAGCGATCGTCCTAGATATGGTAGGTTATGCCTGCCACACCCCCGGATGCCAGCAATATCCCGAAGGATTGACAGCGCAACCTTTTCTAGAAGCATCGGGGGTAAAATCTCCTGACAAAGGCGAGTTTATCGCTGTGATTGGGGATGCGGAACATCCGCTGCTATTGAAAAGTTTTGCGGAGTCGGGAAAAGCCGATTTGCCGCCGGTGGTGGCGCTGCCGGTTCCCCTGAAAGGGTTGCTGACTCCCGATGTTTTGCGGAGCGACCACGCGCCTTTCTGGTATAAAGGAATTGGTGCTGTGTTGGTGACGGATACTGCAAATTTGCGATCGCCCCACTATCACCAATCTAGCGATACCCTAGCAACTATCGATCGACCTTTTTTCGCCGGTTCTGCTCAAATTGTTGTTAATGCCGCAGCTAAATTATTAGAAATCCGGTAATTAGTAATCGGTAATCTACTCGTTACCAGGCTCTGCCTGGTAACGCATATCCGGAGGCTCTGCCTCCAATTTTCCCACACCAAGCAAGCGAGGCAGAGCCTCTGGAAATCAGTTCCTAGGCAGAGCCGAGGAACCAGCTAAAAGCAGCTAAATAACAAATAACAAATAACAAATAACAAATAACAAATAACCAATAACCAATAACAAATGACTAACAAAGAAAGTCTGCAACGGCATTTACTGCAACTAGACAATCGAGGCTACAAAGCCTACAAAGACATTAAAGGTAACTACGACTTTTCTGAATTCACATTAATTATTGATTACGTGCAGGGAGATCCGTTTGCTTCTCCCAGTAAATTTAGAGTCATAGTTTCCCCCAACATTGCTCAAATTCCCCGCGAACTTTTCAATTCTCGCAGTCGAGAAATAGCCCTGCAAGATTACCTAACTCGCCAGTTTGACAAAGCCGCACACAGTATCAGCAGCAAACGCGGTACTGGCAAAAGTGGTTTGATTGCAGTGACTGGCTTCGGACAAGAAGTTTTAGAGCGAACTTCGGCATTTATCATTTCCTCAACTGCATCAGATATCGAAGATTTAGGAGGAGTTGAACTGCGATTTGTTGTGGGACTTCCCGCAGGCGGACGCAGTATCTTAGGGCGACAAGCTGCTGAAATGCTGTGCGAAGATATTCCGCAAATTGTCAGCCAATCTCTGAAATATTCTAGCCTAAATGCTGCAGAATGTCGCCGTCACGTTGAAACTGTAGAAGATGCTGACTGGCTGCGGAAACACTTAGCTGAAAAAGGATTAGTTGCGTTTGTGGCTGACGGTTCTATTTTGCCCCGCCGCAGCGGTGTTGACAACAGTCCTTTGTTAAATAATGCTGTGGCTTTTCAGTCGCCGCCGTCGTTAAAAGTTGACTTTAATTGTCCGAATCGCGGTTTGATTTCCGGTATGGGTATTCCGGCGGGCATTACTTTGATTGTTGGCGGCGGCTATCACGGCAAATCAACTTTACTCATGGCGATTGAGTTGGGAGTTTACAACCGAATTCCGGGAGATGGCCGGGAATTTGTGGTGACTAATCCGGCGGCGGTTAAAATTAGGGCTGAAGATGGCCGAAGTGTGGCGGGAGTTGATATTTCGCCTTTTATTAATCAGTTGCCACAAGGTAGAGATACTGCACAATTTTATAGTGAAAATGCGAGTGGTAGCACGTCGCAAGCTGCTAATATTATTGAGGCGTTGGAAGTGGGGAGAAGGAAGTTCGGCAACGAGCAATGTACGGGATTTAACGGATGTCAGTCCGATGGAAGTCGGAAGAAGGAAGAAGGAAGAGGGAATGAGGAACAGGAGAGAAGGAAAAAGGAACAGGATTTAGTGCCTGTTTTATTGATTGATGAGGATACGGCGGCGACGAATTTTATGATTCGCGATCGCAGAATGCAGGCACTTATCGCTAAGGATAAGGAACCGATTACGCCATTTATCGATAAAGTCAAACAATTGTACGCAGATTATGGCGTATCGACTATTTTAGTCATGGGGGGAAGCGGCGATTATTTTGATGTGGTGGATACTGTGATTTCAATGGATAATTTTGAAGCATATAACGTGACGGAAAAAGCTAAAGAAATAGCAAAGAATTACTCTACCAGCCGCGCTGCTGAAGGGGGAGAAACTTTTGGTGAGATTACTCAAAGAGTGCCGATTCCTGCTAGTTTAGATCCGAGTCGGGGACGGCGAGATGTGCGGGTGAAGGTGCGGGATGTTGATGAATTGGCTTTCGGAACTGAGGAGATTGATTTGGGTGCTGTTGAGCAAATTGTGGACAGCGGACAGTTAAGGGCGATCGCTGCGGCAATGGTTTATGCTAAGCAGCAATACATGGACGGGAAACGCACTTTGTCGGAAATCATTGATTTGGTGATGGCAGATATTGACGCGCAGGGGATGGATATTTTATCGCCTTTTCCTGAAGGGGATTTTGCGATGTTTCGACGGTTTGAATTAGCGGCAGCAATTAATCGGCTTCGTAGTTTGTCGGTTGACAGTTGACAGTTGACAGTTGACAGTTGACAGTTGACAGAATGAATAGGGAATAGGGAATAAATAATATAGATGTAACCTGCGCGGAAGACGATAGTATATACATTTTGCATGAGTTCTAAAATAAATAAGTAGATTGTTGCCATACTTTTGATATGCTGACCAAAGTGAGTGCAAAAAACGCTATTTAAATATGATAGGTAATATAGGACAAGCCACTGCTTTAAGCGATCGACCTTATTTAGTATTAACCAGTCAAGGACAAAGCATACAGTTAGAGTTAAAACAGCCGCAACACGTATTGGGGCGCGATCGCACTCGGGCTGATTTAGTCATTCCTGACCCCTGGCGCGCAGTTTCCGGCGTTCACGCTGTTTTGCGCCAAATTGGTCATAATTACTGGATTTACGACGGTGACGGTCAGCAGCCGAGCACTAATGGCTTATTTGTCGATCGCACTCGCATCACTCCCAATGACGGTTATTGTCTGAAAAACGGCACAGAAATTAAAATCGGTCTTGACCCAAAAAATCAAGTTTTGCTGACTTATTTTAATCCCTTGGCGAATCAGGTTGCTGTACCTAGCAAGCAGTCAATTCCTCTTAAGAATCGGTCGGTTTTGTTGGGCCGCGATCCTAATGCTTCGCTGCAATTAGATTCGCCGCTTGTTTCTAGACGCCACGCGACAATTGACCTCGACAGTCGCGGCAATTATATTTTGCGAGACCACAGCGTTAACGGCGTTTTTGTTAACGGTCAGCGAGTGACAAATTCTGTACAATTGTCCGAGGGAGATGCAATTCGGATCGGCCCGTTTACTCTAACTTACCGCAGCGGTCAGTTAGAAGTGCAAGACCGAGGCAATCAGATTCGTTTGGATGCTGACAATCTGGTGATTCCGAAGCGTTTGGATGGGATAAAATTGGCGATCGAACCGGGGCAGTTTGTGGCTTTAGTCGGCGGTAGCGGTGCGGGTAAATCTACTTTAATGCGGACGCTTTTAGGCATCGAAAAAACTACTAACGGCGCTGTGTTTCTCAACGGCGACAACCTGCGCGAAAACTTCAATATTTACCGCAATCAAATCGGTTACGTGCCTCAAGATGATATTGTGCACGCAGATTTGACCGTAGAAGAAGTCTTGAGTTATGCCGCTAAATTGCGCTTACCTCCCGATACAGATGTCAATCAGGTAGTCGCAAAAACTTTAGAAGATATTGAAATGACTCATCGTCGCAAGGCTTTGGTAAAACAGCTTAGCGGCGGACAGCGAAAGCGGGTCAGCATCGGAGTTGAACTGTTAGCAGATCCGAAACTTTTCTTTTTAGACGAACCGACTTCAGGACTCGATCCGGGTTTGGATAAGAAGATGATGCAACTGCTGCGAAAGTTGGCAAATCAAGGCCGGACGGTGATTCTGGTGACTCACGCGACGGCAAATATCACGATGTGCGATCGTATCGTTTTTATGGGTCGCGGCGGACGCCTTTGTTACTTCGGCCCGCCTGCGGAAGCGCTCGATTTTTTCGATGTCAAAATCGGCGATTTTGCCGACATTTACAACGAATTAGAAACAGGAGAAACCAACGTTCAAAGCTGGGCAGAAAAGTTTAATAAATCTCCCTACTATCAGCGCTATATTGTCAACCACTTCAGCACAGGCAACGCTAATGCAAAAACACCTTCAGCACCTTCTATACCAAAATCTCAATCTTTTGTCAAACAACTCGTTTTGCTTGCCCAGCGATATTTTCAGCTTATTTCCCGCGACTTAGTTAACTTGATTTTAGCTCTTTTAACAGCGCCGATCGGCATTAGTTTACTGCGGCTAGCCGTCAGAGATAAAGACCCGTTAATTGGCGCACCGGAGGCAACTTTAGCACCTTTAGCGCTCAGAGTTTTATTTGTATTTACGTGCGCGGCGATTTGGGTAGGACTGGCAACTTCTCTGCAAGAAATTGTCAAAGAATCTGCTATTTATTTGCGAGAACGTTTGGTCAATTTAGGATTGTTTGCTTATTTAGGTTCAAAATTTTTTATACTTTCGGGTTTGGCAGTATTGCAAACACTGTTAATGGTAGGAGTTATTCTGATTGCTTTTAAATCCCCCGAACCGAGTTTTATTTCCTGGCCTGTGGGAGCAAGTATTACCACATTCCTAACTTTAATGAGTTGTGTCAGTCTCGGATTAGTGGTTTCCGCGATTGTTAAAAATGGCTCTCAAGCTAACAGCGCTTTACCTCTATTATTGCTGCCTCAGATTATTTTTTCTGGAGTTTTGTTTAAGATGGAAGGTGTGGCGAGCAAGTTTTCTTGGCTGATGTTAAGCCGCTGGTCTGTGGGTGCTTACGGCTCTTTAGTTAATGTGAATGGGATGGTTCCGGCGCCTACTACATTACCGGATGGGAGTACGCTTCCTCAGCCGTTTGAGCCTACTCCTGTTTACGATCCAACGTGGGAAAATTTGGGTTTGAACTGGGGTATTTTGTGCGTGCATATTTGCGTTTATTTGATGTTGACTCTTTGGTTGCAGAAGCGGAAAGATATTTTATGAATTACTGGCTGATGAAGTCGGAACCGGATGTTTACAGTATTGCGGACTTGAAGGGCGATCGCACTTCCATTTGGGATGGCGTTCGCAACTATCAAGCTCGCAATTTCCTGCGACAAATGAGTCGTGGAGACTTAGTATTTTTTTACCATTCTAATACTAAAATACCAGGAATTGTCGGATTAGTCCGCGTCGTGGAAACTGGGATTGTTGACCCGAGCCAGTTCGATATGAATAGCGAATATTACGATCCTAAATCGCAGTTTGATGCACCTCGCTGGCAAACTGTGAGAGTTGAGTTTGTTGAGGAGTTTGCTAAGTTAATATCTTTGGATGAACTGAAACAAAAGTTTAGTGCTGATGAGATTTTGGTTGTGAGGAAAGGCAATCGGTTATCGGTGATGCCGATATCTGAAGGTGCTGCTGAGAAGATTTTGAAGATGAGATGAGTTTATTACCCACTTTATACCGGGCGACTGTAAGTCGCTGCTATACAAACAAAGTCCGCCTGCGCGGACTGAAGAATAAATAAGGTAAATTAACCGGATTTAGTATAATAGTAAATCCGGCTTAAATACCCCCTTTATCTCTTAGCCTGCGAAGGCAGGCTTTGTTTGTGTAGTAGCGGTTTAAACCGCCGAGTAATCAATGAGATAACTTCAAATTGAAATCCCCTAAAGACCGGCCGCACAAACTGCCGCACCAATTAACCCTACATTATCATTCAAAACCAATCGAACCGGCATCATTTCTAACAGCGAATCCATCCGGCCTTTGTGCGTAAAAGCTCGCATAAAACCCCCTTCTTGAATCAGCGGCAAAATCTTAGCAGCGATGCCGCCGGCTACGTACAAACCGCCGTAAGGTAACAGTGACACAGCCATATTTCCCGCGACAGCGCCGTAAGCTTCTACAAACATTTGCATTGTTTGTTCCGAAAGCCGATCGCACTTTTTGAGTGCCGCCTGTGCAATTGTCGCTCCCGGATCGACAGTCTTTTCGTTTTTACCGATTTCTGACTCCCATTTTTTGATAACTTCCCCTATCTCCGGCGATTCAGGAGCAAACTTTCTGTCCCGCAAAAACTGGTAAATTGAAACAATCCCTTGTCCCGAAACCACACGCTCGATCGATATTCTGGGAATGTCGTGTTTTGCTAACAAATATTTTAGCAATTGAAACTCCAACTCCGAACGAGGAGCAAAGTCACCGTGCCCCCCTTCCGAAGAAAAAACCCTGATGCCATTTGCCTCGGGAATTCCAAAACAATTTCCCAAACCAGTACCCGCACCAATCACAGCAATTGGATCGTGCTCGCGGGGTTTTCCTACTTGCAAAGTGTGCAAATCTCGATCGTCCAAACCCCACACGCCGTAGCCAACCGCGACAAAATCATTAATTAAACTAACGTGTGATATTCCTAATTCCTGTTCCAGACGCTTCGCCTCCAGCATCCAAGGTAAATTAGTCAGTTTTGCAGTGTTGTTAACCACCGGGCCTGCGATCGCAAAACAAGCTTTTTCTGGCACAAGCGGCCCATTCAACTTAATAGCAGCTTCCGTCAAAAACTGCTGCACCATCGGTACTAAATCGGGAAACTCCCCGCTCGGATAGCGAAACTCGTAAAGAGCGTTCATTTCACCGTTAACAGTCCTTTCCACCAAGCGCAAAATCGTCTTTGTTCCGCCAATATCGCCCGCTAATAATAATGCCATAAATCTCTTTTTCAACCAAAGATAACATTCCCCATTTAAACACCCACAGTATTAATTGCCAACCAAGCCCGCAGCACCTCAGCCACAGTCCAAGCTTGAGCCGTGCAGCCCCGAGGCGAGTGAGGGGCGTCGCCCTCAAAAATTTCGCCCAGACTGCCAACTCCGCCGCCCCTTATATGATGTGCCATCGGTTCGAGGAATTCGCTCGCTTGTGCTGGGTTTTTGTATACGTGTAAGTGCGCCAAGACAAACGGGCCAATCAGCCAGCCCCAAACTGTGCCCTGGTGGTAGGCGCTGTCGCGCTGCAATTGGTCGCCTCCGTATGCGCCGCGATACTGCGGGTGCTGCGGCGAGAGGCTGCGGAGGCCGACAGAAGTCAGAAGCTGTTGAGCGCAGGCGTCCACCACGCCACGCTGCTGGATGGGCGTCAGTAACGGTGTATAGCGGGTTTCCTGGTGCATCCCCGCTGACAAGGAGTTGGCGGAGTGAGGAGAAATCGAGTCTAGGGGCAGGGAAACGGCGAATATTTGGTTGGGCCGCAGGGAGCTATCGTGTCCGTCGGGGCCGTCGAGAACGTCGTAACAGTAACCGGTTGAGGCGTTCCAGAAGCGAGGGAATCCGGCGGCCGTTCGATCGCCCAATTGCTGGTATTCATTGTGAGGCTTGCCCAGTTTTCGAGCAAAACTTGCCATAGCTTGTATAGCATTGTACCAAAGCGCGCTGAGTTCGATCGGCTTACCAATCCGGGGTGTCACTACCCAATCGCCGATTTTTGCGTCCATCCAAGTCAGTTGCACGCCGGTTTCGCCCGCGTAGACTAAACCGTCATCGGGATCGACGCGGATATTATACCGAGTTCCCTGTATGTGCCAATCAACGATCTCACATAAAGTAGGCCAGAGTTCGCTCAAAAGTTCGTCGTCTCCCGTGGCATCGATATAAGCGCGAATTGCCTCAAAGTACCACAGAGTGGCGTCTGCGGTGTTGTATTCCGGTGCGCCGCCCGCATCCGGGAAGCGGTTCGGCAGCATCCCCTGATCGACATACCGCGCAAATGTCCGCAAAATCGATCGCGCAATATCCCATCGCCCGGTACAGATTGTGAGGCCGGGTAGGGCGATCGTCGTATCGCGCCCCCAGTCGCTGAACCAGGGATATCCGGCGATGATCGTTTTGCCTTCGGGTTCCTCCGGTAGGGGGCGGCTGACGATAAATTGGTCGGCGGCGAGCACTAAGGTATTGATCCAGTCGGGAGATTCGCTCACTTTTGACCAGTTTTGCAGCAGTTGTTGGTCATAAGTGTGGCGCACTTCTAAAGCTGTACCGCCGTTGAGTTCGGGATTTTTATCGGTGCTGGCTATCAATGTGAGAGAACTTCCCGGTGCGATCATCATGTGAAAAGTCGCCGCGTGCAAGTGATCCTCGCAGCAGTCCAATCCGCGGCGCTTTTCGGCTGCCAAGTCAAATCCGTAGTACCAATTGTATAAGGGCGCAGAGACTCGGAATTTAGCCTCTGGTTCGGCATCCGTCAGCAGGTATAGGGGTGCAGACGTGGGAAATGCGGTCACACAAACCCCGCTTTCCAAAGTTTCTAGGCTCATTTGCCAGTCGCCGGCGCTCGTCGTGTGGTGGTAGTCGCGGTAGTTGACTAGGGCTTTGACGGCGAGGGCGATCGGCTTTGAGGCGCGGTGCAAGCGGTATTGAATATATGTTGTGTTAGCACCTTGCTGCATCCAAATCCGCTTTTCCAGGATAGCCTCGGCGAGAGCAAACCTCCAAACAGGCGTCGTGCCTTCTAGGTGAAAGCTTTCGATGTAGTTGTAGCCGTGGGGTTCGATCGTCGCGTCGGTCCAGCGGTTTGTATAAAGCGGATATGCGCGATCGTTATACACAGCCGTCTCGTCCAGCTTGGCGAGCATCAAAGTGCGTCCCAGCGGGGGTTTGAGGGTGGCTATCAGCAAGCCGTGATAGCGGCGGGTGAGGAGATTTGCGATCGTCCCGCTAGCGTAACCGCCGATCCCGTTTGTCACCAACCACTCCCGAGACTCCGCCGAGTCGAGATTGCAGCAGATTTCCCGTCCAAAAGCCATAACCATAAAATCCACACTCGCGCTGATTTTTGACCTACCTTTAGGTAGATTTTCGACATGATATCAACCAGAAATATTAACGCTTCCAGGCCGTTAATTTGGCGATCGCCCCCGTGCGGATTCATGCTCTAATTTAGAGATAACTAACCGCTACTTTTGCCCCTTACACAATTTTAGCTTTTGATGCCTCTGTCTAAAGTTAGTTGTTTGTTATATTAAGTAATATTACCGTCTAAACAGGCGCTGAACGTTAAGGGCAAGCATTTGATAGCGCGTCGGGCGATCGAACTACCAACCTATTTTATAAGGAGAACAGCTCAAAGTGAAGATAGGAGCAAATTACCTCGGCAATAACCAATGTGAATTTACCGTTTGGGCGCCCACCCTCAAACAAATCGCAGTCCAAATTGTTTCCCCAAAAAAACGCCTGATACCCCTGCAACAATCGGCAGAAGGTTATTGGCAAACCACAGCTACAGACATCGAACCAGGAACCCTTTACACTTACCAAATCGAAGGAAAAACCGACCGACCAGACCCAGCATCAAAATATCAACCTCAAGGCGTACACGCCCCGTCGCAAGTAATAGATGAAAATATCTTTACTTGGACAGACACAAAATGGCAAGGCGTGCCGCTAGCCGAAATGATTATTTACGAACTGCACGTCGGCACATTCACCCAAGCCGGAACATTTGAAGCAATAATTCCCCAGCTAAAACAACTTAAAGAATTGGGAATCAACGCCATCGAAGTAATGCCAGTAGCCCAATTCCCTGGCGAGCGAAACTGGGGATATGACGGCGTATATCCCTACGCAGTTCAAAACTCCTACGGCGGCCCCGAAGGCTTCAAAACACTCGTCAACGCCTGCCACGAACACGGTATTTCAGTAATTCTCGATGTAGTTTACAACCACCTCGGCCCCGAAGGCAACTACCTCAGTCAATTCGGTCCCTACTTTACATCAAAATACGGCTCGATTTGGGGAGACCCCCTCAACTTCGACGACGCCTACAGCGACGGCGTACGCAACTACTTTATTGAAAACTCCCTCTACTGGTTTCGAGACTATCACATCGATGCCCTGAGATTAGATGCAATTCAAGCAATTTTTGAAGTAGGTGCAAGACCTTTTTTACAAGAACTATCCGATGCCACAGCCGATATTTCTCAAGAACTAGGACGGCAACTTTACTTAATAGCCGAA
>Ga0209490_10003308_pt1 | contig 15045 bp, 10 predicted proteins | sample MAT06_FD_187209 | JGI IMG/M metagenome (GOLD analysis project Ga0209490, IMG submission 187209) | Freshwater microbial communities from Lake Fryxell liftoff mats and glacier meltwater in Antarctica - MAT-06 (SPAdes) (version 2) | ecosystem: Environmental > Aquatic > Freshwater > Ice > Liftoff...
CCGACGAAGCTTTCGGTCCACTGCATGGCCAACGCCAGATCGGCGGCGATGAAGGGCAACCAGACGCCGGCCGCGGCCACAACACCAGCGGCAACCAGAAAGCGCCACGCGGCCTAGTGAAGCGACATGTCGGGGTAGCGGCTCGCCGCCTGCTCGGCGCCTGCTGCCACTTGTGAACGCTCGTAGCGGAAGGTGATGCGTACCGCCAGCAGGTACAGGACCAGCAAGGCCGGCGCAGACAGACCGAAATGCCCGAGCGACCGCGCCAGCGGAAACTGCGATAGGGCCAGCCCCAGGCCGGCCACGGCCAGCATGATGATGCCGAAGCCTGCGAGGCCGACGTGGCCCAGACCGGCGCGCTTGAACAGCGGCTCGTCGCGCTTGAGCACATCCAATACCGCCACGTACGACAGGTTGAGCACACAGGCCCCCAGCACGTTGCCCACCGCGATGTCCGGCGCATAGGCCAGCGTCACCAAGCTGATGCCGGTGGCCAGTTCGGGCAGCGAGGTGACGGTGGCGAGCAGCACCAGCCCAGTCCAGGCGCCCGACCAGCCGGTCTTGTCGGCGATCACGTCGGCATAGCGGGTCAGCGGCGTGCCGGCCACGGCAATCGCGCCGGCGCACAGGCCGAGCTTGGCCCAGACATCCCGAGCTCACTCACGCCGCCCACGGCGTGCTCCGTGCGGTTGGCAGGCCAGCGGACGCGGCGCGCATGCTTTTCACCCGCACGGTTTACTTGACCAAGGTGACAGGCACGCTCGCCAGTTGCATGACCTTCTGAGCCACCGACCCCATCACCAGGCCAGCGACGGCGCCCATGCCGCGTGTGCCCATCACGATGGCATCGCAGCCGTGCTCGCCGGCGTAGGCCGCGACTTCATCGCCTGCGGCCCCGATGCTGACATGCGGCACGCAGGCCATGCCTGTGGCCAGCACCATCTCCTCGGCCGCGGCCAGCAGCTTCACGCCGTCGCTGCGCAACTCGGCCGCGATCATGTCCGGCGAGACCAACTTGCCGGGCCAGGGATGCAGCATGGGCACCTGCACGTTCAGCACATGGACCTGCACGTCGGTGCGGCCGCGCAAGACATGCAAGGCAAAGGCCAACGCGCGAAGCGCAGCAGGTGAGCCGTCGATCGGTATCAGGGGATTCTTCATCTTCGACCTTCGCTCCAAACCTCGTTCGTGGACAGGCTATGACTGCTTCAGCAAGGCCACGACAATGCCTCACCCAGCTACGCTTTGTTGGCTATGATGGCAGCTTTCGGGCCGTTCACCAACACATCCAGGCCGGACCGGATCGGAAGTTGATCCATATCAACGTTGACGTCGGGCAAGGGAACGATTCTTCTTGCAGTTCATCATCATTGTGACGGCGAACACATCCGTGCATTGGGTTGCGAATCGTTGCCCATCGATTCGCAACTTTCACGCGCCATCCACTTCGCGCCATCGGACGACCTCGATCTTCCAAATGATAGTTTGCGCCAGCGCCAAGGAGAGTAGGACAGCGTGGCAAGCATTTCGATGACAGCGCAACCGAGCAAGACGCCCACGTCGGCAGGTGCGGCCGCGGCCGTGATCGATACCGTCCAGGACACGCTGCGCGAGTTGCATGCGGGTGATTCGGATCTGCCTCCGGTCCTGCTTTCCAGCGTGCTGGATCGCGACCTCGGTTTCGACAGCCTGGGGCGAATGGAACTGCTGCTGCGCACGGAACGGGCCTTCGGCGTGGCCCTGCCGGCGGACACGCTGCAACGCGCCGAGACCGTGGGCGACCTGCTGGGCGCGGTGCAGCGCGCACACTCACTAATGGACGCCGCACATGCCCGTTCGGACGGCGCTGCTGCGGCCGCGCTGCCGGGGCCCCTCATCACCCCCGAGGGGCCCGAGGCGAGCACCGGGCCGCCCGGCACACCGGCGCACGCCACCACCTTGCTCGACGTGCTGGCATGGCACGTGCAAACCCATCCCGAGCAGACGCAGGTCGTCGTCCTGCCTGACGACGCGCTGGAAGGTGGCGAGCAGCGCATCAGCTACCGCCAGCTCGCCGATGCGTCCGCGGCCGTCGCCGCCGGCCTGCAGCGCGCCGGTGTCGTGTCGCGCGAGAGCGTGGCGATCATGCTGCCGACCTCAGCGGACTACTTCAGCATCTACGTCGGCATCCTGATGGCCGGCGCCATCCCGGTGCCGATCTATCCGCCGGCGCGTGCGTCGCAACTCGAAGACCATGTCTTGCGCCACGGCGGCATCCTCGACAATGCGCGCGCCGTGATGCTCGTCACCGTGGCCGAGGCCAAGGTGGTGGCGCGCCTGCTGCACGCGCGCGTACCGGGTCTGCGCCACGTGGTCACGCCGCAGCAACTCGCTTCGGCCGGCGGCACGCCCACGCCCATGACAGTGCGCGGTGACGACATCGCCTTGATTCAGTACACCTCGGGCAGCACCGGCCAGCCCAAGGGCGTGGCGCTGACACACGCCAACCTGCTGGCCAATATCCGCGCCATGGCGCAGTCCATCGACGCCACGCCGCGCGATGTATTCGTCAGCTGGCTGCCGCTGTACCACGACATGGGGCTGATCGGCGCCTGGTTGGCGCCGCTGTACGTCGGCTTCCCGCTGGTGGTGGTGTCGCCGCTGGCCTTCCTGGCCAAGCCGCTGCGCTGGCTGCAGGCGATTCACCGCTGGCGCGGCACGCTGTCGGCGGGGCCGAACTTCGCTTACGAGCTGTGCTTGAAGCGCATCGACGACACGGCGCTCGCCGGGCTGGACTTGGGCACGTGGCGCTTGGCCTTCAACGGCGCGGAAGCGGTCAGCCCCGACACCGTGCGGCACTTCGCCGAGCGCTTCGCCGCTTGCGGCTTGCGGCCCGAGGTGGTGGCGCCGGTGTACGGCCTGGCCGAAGCCTCGGTTGGCCTGCTGTTTCCGCCACTTGGGCGTGTGGCGCCGATCGATGCGATTGCACGCGAGCTGTTCACACGCGAGCGCCGTGCGGTGTCGGCCGCGCCTGATGACGCCAGTGCCCTGCGCTTCGTCGCGTGCGTGCGGCCGCTGCCGGGCCATGCGGTACGCATCCTCGACGGGCACGAACTGCGAGGCCGGTATGCCCTGGCCTTGGGCCCACATCACATAGGCCAGACTGAGCCCGAGCGTCAACATGCCGCCGAAGTAGCCGAAGCTCCAGCCCCAGCCCGACACGCGGCCCAGGCTGTCGCGGCGCGCCAGTTCGGGCAGGAATGCGGCGATCAGCGATTCACCATAGCTGTAGAACAGGTTGGACAGCACCACCGCCGCGATGGCCCAAGCCACGTCGCCGGGACCGACCCCCGCCAATGCGAGCGTCGTGACCACGCAACCCGCGGTGGAGAACAGCAGCAAGCGTTTCTTGGCTGCGCGCAGATCGGCGTAGGCGCCGAGCGCGGGCATGGACAGCATGACGAGCAGACTCGACAGCGCCAGTGCGCCGGTCCAGGCCATCGTTGCCCACGGTGCGTTGCCGGCGACACCGCCCACGAAGTAGGCGCCGAAGACTGCCGTCAGCACCACCGTGGTGTAGCCCGAGTTGGCGAAGTCGTACATCGCCCAACCGAACACCTCGCGCTTGCGCACGCCGTCGTTCAGCGCGTCCTGGGGAAAGAGGGCCATGGCGCATTCTCGCTTCTCGGCGCTGCCATGGCTGGCTTCGTTCGCAGCGCCCGCGTCGCCGTCGCAGGCTGCTTGCTGCCCGCTGTGCTGACGGCTTGCGCCGCGCCACCGAACGCGCTGCCCATAGCAGCTGTCACCTTCGACGCCGCCTCGCCCGCCATGCACAGCATTCATGTCGTCAACCACGGCTGGCACACCGGCCTTGTGCTGCGCGCGGGCGATGTGCCCGCCGCCGCATGGCCAGTGAAGGCCGACTTTCCAGGGGCCACCTATTTCGAAGTGGGCTGGGGCGACCGTGCCTACTACCTGGCCGTCGATCCAGGCGCCTGGCTGGGCCTGAAGGCCGTTGCCTGGCCGACGCCGAGTGTGTTGCATGTGGTCGCTGTCGACACCACGCTCGAGGGCTTCACCGCCGCCACCGGCATCAGCGAGAGCATCGAGATCGGCGTCTCGCCGGCGGGGATGCAACGACTGCTCGAGCACCTGCGCAACAGCCACGAACTCGACGACGCAGGTCGCTCCATCACGCTCGGCCCGGGCTTGTACGGCCAAAGCCGCTTCTACGCCTCGCGCGAGCGATTTCACTTGTTCAAGACCTGCAACGTCTGGGTGGCCAAGGCGCTGCAAACCGCCGGCGTGCCGGTCACGCCGGTGGCGGCCATCACGGCCAGTCGGTTGATGGCGCAACTGCGGCCACTCGCAAAGGTGGTCCCGTGACGGGCTCGTTCACCGAAGTCGGCACCTGTCGCAGCGCCCCTGCCATGCCGATCGCCCAGCCTTTCGACCTGCTTATCGTGACGCCGAAGCAGAGCGCTGGCGCGAACCCATTCCACACCACTGAAAGGCCCTAGTGCAAACCGTCTATCACCAGTTCGCGCTGCTGCTGGCCGTTGCAGCCGCCGTCGGCATCATTGCGCTGCGCCTGCGCCAGCCGCTGCTGGTGGCCTACATCGTCGTCGGCATCCTGCTCGGGCCGTCGGCGCTGGGCTGGGTGACGGCGCACGACCAGGTCGACCTGCTGGCGCAGATCGGCGTCACGGTGCTGCTGTTCGTGGTCGGGCTGAAGCTCGACATGCATGTGGTCAAGAGCGTCGGCCCGGTGGCGCTGGCCACCGGCATCGGGCAGATCGTGTTCACCACCGTCATCGGCTTCGCCATCGCCATGGCGCTCGGCATGGTGCCGCTCACGGCGATCTATGTCGCGGTGGCACTGACCTTCTCCAGCACCATCATCATCGTCAAACTGCTGTCCGACAAGCGCGAGCTCGATTCGTTGCATGGCCGCATCGCGGTGGGATTTCTGGTCGTGCAGGACATCGCGGTGGTGGTGGCCATGCTGCTGCTCGGCTCGTGGCAGTCCGGTGCCGGCGGCGCGGACCTTTGGCGCCTCGGGCTCGAGGTGGGCCTGAAGCTGGTGCTGGCGCTGGGCGCGGTGGTGGTCCTGATGCGCTGGGTGCTGCCGAGGCTGGTGCACCTGCTGGCGCGCTCGCAGGAACTGCTCTTGCTCTTTGCGCTTGCCTGGGGCACGACGCTCGCCGCCGGCGGCGACATGCTGGGCTTCAGCAAGGAAGTCGGTGCCTTCCTGGCCGGGTTCTCGCTGGCCTCCACCGCCTACCGGGAGGCCATTGCGGCGCGCCTGACCGGATTGCGCGACTTCCTGCTGCTGTTCTTCTTCATCGACCTGGGCGCCAGGCTCGACCTCGGCCTGCTCGGCGCGCAGGTGGGCGATGCGCTCGTGCTGTCGCTGTTCGTGCTGGTGGGCAACCCGCTGATCGTGATGGCCATCATGGGTTTCATGGGCTACCGCAAGCGCACCGGCTTCCTGGCCGGCCTGACGGTCGCCCAGATCAGCGAGTTCTCCATCATCTTCATGGCGATGGGCGTCACGCTCGGCCACACCAACCCGGCCGCACTGGGCCTGGTGACGCTGGTGGGGCTGGTCACGATCACGCTGTCGACCTACATGATCCTGTATTCGCAGCCGCTGTACGCCCGGCTGGCGCCCTGGTTGGTGCGCTTCGAGCGCCAGCGCCCCTTGCGTGAGATGGCGATGGAGCGCAGCGGGCCGCAGGCCGACCCGGCCGAGGTGATCGTCTTCGGCGCCGGCCGTTTCGGCAGCCGGCTGATCGAGCAGCTACGCGCCCAGGGCATCCACACGCTGGCGGTCGACTTCGACCCCGAGGTGGTGCGTCGCCTGCGCAGCAAGGGCTGGCCAGTTCGATTCGGTGACGCGGAGGACACTGAGTTCCCGGCGACCCTGCCCTTGGCCGCCGCAGCATGGGCGGTCAGCACGTTGCCGGAGTTGTCCGTCAACGCGGCTCTGCCGGACGTACTGCGCGCACACGGGTTCACTGGCAAGATGGCGATCGCATTGCGCGGGGATGCGGATGCCACCGCGTTCGCGAAGCGCGGCGTGGACCACGTGTTCCGGCCCTACGATGACGCAGCGGACTTTGCGGCGCGTGAAATCGGGCAATCCCTGGCCCAGCAAAGAAGCAGCGGCCTACACCCGCCACTTGTTGAATGAAAGGACATGTCATGACCCCACTCTTCCACATCCTGGTCGCCACTGACTTCTCGGGCTGCGCTGCCCGCGCCGTGGATCGCGCCGCGCGCCTGGCGCATGACCACCATGCCACGCTACACCTGGTGCATGTGATGGACGGGCTGCTGTTGCAGATGTTTGCCAGCACGCTCGACGAACAGCCACTGACGACGGAGCAGCGGTTACTCGAATCCGCGCGCAGCCGCCTCAAGGAGCTCGCGGACCTGCTGGCCAAGCGTTTCGGCGTTCCGGTGAAGGACGAGGTGCTGATCGGCCGCATCCACGCACAGGTGGCCGAGTACGCCACGACCCATGCGATCGACCTCGCGGTGTTCGGTGCCCATGGCGAGAACTTCGTGCGCGACGTGTTCGTCGGCAGCACGGCGAGCAAGTTCCTGCGCAAGGGGCGGCGGCCAACGCTGGTCGCGCGCTCCGACGAGAAGCGGCCGTACCACCAGGTGCTGGTGGCAGTGGACTTTTCGCCCGCCTCCAGGCTCGCAATCGAATGGGCGCTCGGAATCGCACCACAGGCGACCGTTCACGTGCTGCACGTCAGCGAGCTGCCATTCGAGGGCAAGATGCGCTATGCGGGCATCAAGGAAGAGGAGATTGCGAAGTACAGGCGCCAGGCCGAGCAGGATGCGCGGCGAACGCTGGACGCGTTCCTTGCCGGTATCGACGGAGCGGCTGGATTGCGACGCAGCGTGGTCGACGGCCCACCCTCGCGCACTATCGCCGCACAAGCGCAGTTCCGCCACGCGGACCTCGTGGTGATGGGCAAGCGCGGAAAGCTCGAGTTCGATGAATTCCTGCTCGGCAGCGTGACCCTGCGCGTGCTGGAGGAGATCGACCGCGATCTCCTGCTGGTGGCACCAACCGCCACCTGAATGAGCTGGTTGTACACAGGCGGCGGCCTGGCCGGTGGCGTCGGCCTTTTCCTGCTCGGCATGTGGATGATGACCGAGGGCCTCAAGCTTTCGGCAGGGCCGCAACTCGAGCAGATGCTGGCCCGCGCCACTCGCAGCCGCGCGCGCGGGCTGGCGGCCGGCGTGCTGGTCACGGCGATCGTTCAGTCGTCCAGCGCGGTGACCGTGGCCACCATCGGCTTCGTCAATGCAGGCCTGCTCAACCTGTCGCAGGCCCTGTGGGTGCTGTTCGGCACCAATGTCGGCACCTCGATGACGGGCTGGCTGGTCGCGGTGGTGGGGCTGAAGTTCAAGATCGAGGCGTTGGCGCTGCCGCTGGTCGGGCTGGGCATGCTGCTGCGCATGGGCGGTGAAGCTGGGCGGCGCGGCGCCTTGGGCATGGTGCTGGCGGGCTTCGGGGTTCTGTTCATCGGCATCGCCACCCTGCAGAGCGGGTTTGCGGGACTGGCGGCGGACTTCCAGATTCCGGCGGGAGTGGGGCCGCTGCACACGCTGATGCTGGTGGGCATCGGCGTGGCGCTGACGGTGCTGATGCAGTCGTCCAGCGCCGCGCTGGCCGTGGTGCTCACCGCCGCGCAGGGCGGCATGCTGTCGCTGCATGGGGCCGCCGCGGTGGTCATCGGCAGCAACATCGGCACCACGGTGACAGCGCTGATCGCGGCCATCGGCGCCACCCCCAACGCGCGCCGCGCCGCCGCCGCCCATGTGCTGTTCAATGCCATCACCGGGGTGGTCGCGCTGCTGTTGTTGCCATGGCTGGTCGAGGCACTGGGCGCGCTGGCCGATGCATCGGGTCTGGCGCGTGGCATCGCGACGGAGCTGGCGCTGTTCCACACCACATTCAACCTGCTCGGTGTGCTGCTGATGTGGCCGCTGGCCGAGCGTCTGACGCGGTTTCTCGAAAGGCGCTTTCGCACCCAGGAGGAAGACGAGGCCCGGCCGCGCTACCTCGACGCCAACGTGCTCTCGGTACCGACGCTGGCGCTTGGCGCTCTGGACCGGGAACTGCGCCGGCTGGGCGCGCTCGCGCTCAGGATGATCGAAGGCTCGATCAGGCAGCCACCGGCGCCCACTCTGGATCGTGAACGGCAGACGGCAGACCGGCTGCAGCAGGCGATTGCGGAGTTCATCGTGCAGGTCAACCGCAAAGGCATGTCGCAGACCAGCGCGCGCCGCCTGCCCGAACTCTTGCGCGTGGCCCGGTACTACGAAGCTGCAGCCGAGCAGGCCATGCAGGCCGCAGCGGCGGCTCGACAGGCTGGGAGCACAGGCACGGTGGCGAGCGACGGCTTCCGGCAAAGGGCGCTGGTGCTGCTCAGTCTCATCGACCCGACCCGTGCGCCTGCGCCGCTCGTCGACATCGAGTCCGAACTTGCCACGTTCGAAGCCTGCTACCAGTCACTGAAGGCCGACCTTCTGGAGGCCGGCGCACAGGGGCGACTGCCTGTGATCCAGATGGAGGCGTCATTGCAGGCGGCAAGCGCCATTCGGCGCGCTGTGCAACAAGGCAACAAGGCGCTGCAGCGGCTCGCCGGACAATTACCGGAAGGACCGATTCTTGGCGACGAGCATCAGGCCTGACTAGGACCAGCGTCACCCGCCTCGGCCGTCAGGTGAGGTGGTAGGCCGGCGTCGGTGGCGCACCCGATGCGGCTCACAGGTCAACGTGGGTCCCGGCAGCAGGAGCTTCGACGCTCCAGCCCAGTTCGTCGGCAACCTTGTCGGCGAACCCACAGGTTGTTTCGGCTTCACCATGCACGACGAAGGTCCGGGCCGGATTTGCCCGTATTGCCGGGCTGCGGAAAGATCGAAGTCGCGAACTTCGAGGGGCTTCAAAAAAGTTTTCCATCGCGCGAACGTTGCACGCGGAGCCGCTGTTGTAAGCGCACGCCTGCACCCCTGCCGATTCCACTCTCGCAGCCAGCCGTCGCGCCATCGGCCGAGGCGACCGACGAGCCGGCGCATCGTCAGGCAGGCAGCCCGCTACGTCCGGGCGCTGCTGCTGGCGCGCATCTACGAGGTGCTAGTCGCGATTGCGCTGATGACTGTATGGTCACCAGTTCCGTGTCCCGATCACCCGATCCGGACTGTCCTGCCAGCCGCCGCCGCCTGTGCCTCACCGCGCAGTGCCGTCTACCGCCGTCGCCAGCCCGAGCGCACGCTGCTCTGTCGCACGGTGCAGACCCATCTTGCCACTTGGCTGGCGTTTTAGAATGATGGCGCCGGAGCGAGCGCGCCCGCAGCCACCGAGCGGGAATTGGGCCACTACCTCGACTGCGGCATCCTCGCCCACGGCTTCGCCCGTGCCCGCTGCGCTGCGTGCGGGCACGACTTCCTCATTGCCTACTCCTGCAAGTGCAGGGGCGTCTGCCCCTCCTGCACCACCCGCCGTATGGTGGAGACCGCCGCGCATCTGGCTGACCATGTCATCCCGCGCCGGCCCCGGGCATCGAGCTCAACGAATACGCCGCCGAGCTGGCCCGTGTGACGGTCTGGATCGGCGAGCTGCAATGGCGGCTGGCCCATGGTCATGAGTTCAAAACAAACCCGGTGCTGGAGCCGCTCGACCGTAACGAATGCCGGGATGCGCTGTTCTCATTTGCTATCCGTTTACGGTGCGATACTCGGCCTCATTCGGCTGAAATCCCGATCCGTAGGATGCGATTATGAACAAACCCGCCACCAATACGAACTGGCATCAATTGCCGGCCGAAGAAGTCGTAGGCCTGCTCGACGTGGATTTGAAAACCGGCCTGGCTGGCGACGAGGTCAAACGCCGCCAGGCTAATTCCGGCTTGAACCGCATCACGGCGCGCCGGGGCACGCCGGCGTGGCTGAAGTTTCTTCAGCAGTTCAACCAGCCGCTCGTTTACATCCTCATCGCTGCGGTCGGTGTGACGGCGTTTCTCGGCGAATGGGTGGATTCCTCCGTCATCTTTGGCGTTGTCCTGATCAATGCCATCGTCGGCTTCCTCCAGGAGGCCAAGGCGGAGAAAGCGATCGCCGCGCTGGCCAGCATGGTCGCGACCGAGACCACCGTGCGACGCGACCGGCAGCAGCAGCGTGTCCACTCCGAGCAGCTCGTGCCCGGCGATGTGGTGCTGCTCCAGCCCGGCGACCGCGTGCCCGCCGACCTGCGGCTGTTCCAGGTCAAGAGCCTGCAAGTGGACGAGTCGGCCCTCACCGGCGAATCCGTGCCCGTGCATAAACACTCCGACGCGCTTGCACTCGACACCGTGCTGGCCGACCGAAAAAACCTCGCCTTCACTGGCACTCTGGTCACTGCGGGCCAGGCCGAAGGCGTCGTCTGGGCCACGGGCGACCATACCGAGACCGGCCACATCGCGACGCTCATCTCGAAAGCGGTGGACCTCTCGACGCCGCTGACAAAGAAAATCGCGCACCTCAGCAAATTGCTGCTGTGGGTAATTCTGGCGCTGGCGGCGGCGACGTTCGCCATCGGCGTCGCGCGCGGCGAGAAGGCCGCCGACATTTTCATGGCGGCGGTGGCCCTCGCGGTCGGCGCAATTCCCGAAGGTTTGCCCGCCGCAGTCACCATCGTGCTGGCCATCGGCGTCGCGCGCATGGCGAAGCGCCGGGCCATCATCCGCAAGCTGCCCGCCGTGGAAACACTCGGCAGCACGACAGTCATCTGCTCGGACAAGACGGGCACGCTGACGGAAAACCAGATGACCGTCCGCGAGATTTTCACCGGTGGAAAACTTTTTGAAGTCACCGGCGCGGGCTATGAGCCGAAGGGCGAAATCCAAGTTGACGGTGCGCGCGTGAACGTGCCGGAGCATCCCGCACTCGCCGAGTGCCTGCGCGCGGGCGTGCTCTGCAACGATGCGCAGCTCGTGCGTGCCGAAGGCAGCCCCATCAAGGTACAGGGCGACCCGACGGAAGCCGCGATGCTTGTCGCCGGCGAGAAGGGCGGTTTGCTCCACGCCGAGACGCACAAGGAATCGCCACGCGTGGATGTGATTCCCTTCGAATCCGAGCACATGTTCCGCGCCACGCTCCACGACACGCAGGAAGGGCGGGTGATTTACAAGGTTGGCGCAGTGGAAAGACTCCTCGACCGCTGTGCCGACGCGCTCAACGAACGAGGTGAACCCGTCCCGATCGACAAGGCGGCCGTGCATCAGGCCGTCGAAGCGCAGGCCGCTCGCGGCCTGCGCGTGCTCGCTTTGGTTCGCCGACAGGTGGACGCCAACCAGTCGAAGCTCGAACACAGCCACGTCGCCGAAGGGCTGACGTTCCTTGGATTGCAGGGAATGATTGACCCGCCGCGCCCCGAAGCCATCAAAGCCGTCCGCAAATGCCAGGAGGCCGGCATCGCGGTGAAGATGATCACCGGCGACCATCTCATCACCGCCCGCGCCATCGCCGGGCAAATCGGACTGAAGGGACGCGAGGAGGAGGGAAAACTCGTCGCGCTCTCCGGTCATGAACTGGAAAAGGTTTCCGACGAACAACTCCCCGAAGTGGCCGAACACACCGCCGTCTTCGCCCGCGTCGCGCCCGAACAGAAACTGCGCCTCGTCCGCGCGCTCCAGTCGCGCGGCCACGTCGTCGCGATGACCGGCGACGGCGTGAACGACGCACCCGCGCTCAAGCAAGCCAACATCGGCGTGGCGATGGGCATTACCGGCACCGATGTGGCCAAGGGCGCAGCGGACATGATTCTGACCGACGATAACTTCGCCTCCATCGAGGCTGCGGTCGAAGAAGGCCGCGGCGTGTTCGACAACCTCACCAAGTTCATCGTCTGGACGCTGCCGACCAATGCGGGCGAAGCGATGATTCTGCTCACGGCGATTCTGTTCGGCACCACGCTTCCCGTGCTGCCCGTGCAACTGCTCTGGGTGAACATGATGACGTCGATCCTACTCGGCCTCATGCTCGCCTTCGAGCCGAAGGAGCGTGGCCTCATGCAGCGCCCGCCGCGCGACCCCCAACGCCCGCTGCTCACCTTAGTGCTCGCGATGCGCATCGGGCTGGTCTCGCTCGTCATGCTGGCTGGCGCGTTCTGGCTGTTTTTCTACGAGATGAATCTGGCGGGCGGAACGGTGGACGCAGCCCGCACTGCCGTCATCAACGTCATCGTGGTCGTCGAAATCGCCTACCTTTTCAACTGCCGCTCATTGAGCCATTCGTTCTTCTCCACGAATTTTCTCTCCAACCGCTGGGCCATCGCCGGCTCGCTGGCGATGCTGGCGGCGCAACTGCTCCTGACCTACACGCCGGTGATGAACAAGCTTTTCCACACCGCGCCCATCAGTGCCGAATCGTGGCTGCGCATCGTCGGCGTCGCCGCCGTGGCGTTCACCATCGTGGAAATCGAAAAATGGCTGCGTTACGGCCGCAGTCGCGGCGACCACGCACTACCGGAGTGAACTCAAAACCGTGAAATCGAACCTTATGAAAACGCTGACCACCGCTGCCAATCGAAACAAACCCGCGAACCGAGTTGGTGTTCCGAGTAGAACAAAGCCAGCACGCGCCACGGCAACCGCCTACGACGGCCTCGACCGCTACCTGCGCGCGGTCAACTACCTCGCCGCCGCGCAGGTTTATCTGCAGGCCAATCCACTGCTGGAGAAACCGCTCCGGCCCGAACACATCCGCGAACGGTTGCTGGGGCACTGGGGCACTTGTCCGGGCATCAACTTCATCTACATGCACCTGAACCAGCTCATCCGCAAAACGGACGCGAGCGTGCTGCTGCTCACCGGCCCTGGCCACGGCGCAGCGGCGAATCTGGCCAACGTGTATCTCGAAGGCTCGCTGCAGGAAGTGTATCCAGACCTCACGCTCGACCGCGCCGGGCTGGAACGTTTCGTTAAGCGGTTCTCGTGGCCCGGCGGTTTCGCGAGTCATCTCAATCCCGAACTGCCCGGCGTCATTCACGAGGGCGGCGAGTTGGGTTACGCTCTGGCGACCTCGTTCGGCGCGGTTTTTGACAACCCGGACCTCATTGCCGCCTGCATCGTTGGCGACGGCGAAGCCGAGACAGGGCCGACCGCTGGGGCCTGGCACAGCGGAAAATTCCTGAACCCGGCCACGGACGGAGCGGTGCTGCCGGTTCTCCTGCTGAACGGATTCAAAATCGCCAACCCCACGATCTTCGCTTCGATGACCGATGACGAGTTATTCGCGTTGTTCACCGGCAACGGCTGGCAGCCCCGCATTGTCTCGACGGACGCCAACGCTCATCGCGACATGTCGACAGCGCTCGATTGGGCTTACCGCGAGATTCGTTCCTTCCAGCAGGCTGCCCGTCAAGGTCGCGCGGTGGACCGTCCGCACTGGCCGATGATTATTCTGCGCACGCCCAAGGGTTGGACTGGCCCCGTCGCGGTGGACGGCAAGGCGGTGGAAGGTTCCTACCGCGCACATCAGGTGCCCGCCAAGGAGTGCAAAACCAACCGCGCCCATCTCAAGGTGATCGAACGCTGGCTGCGCTCATATCGGCCCGAAGAACTTTGGGATGAACAAGGCCGGCCGCACGCCGACATCGTCGCGCTTTGTCCCAAGGCCGAGCGGCGCATGGCCATGAATCCGCACACAAATGGCGGCAAGCTGCGCCGACCCCTTGACCTTCCGCCATTGGAGGACTTCTCCGTGGACGCGCGCGGTCGCGGCGAGGTGCGCGTCAGCGGCATGGAGACGCTGGGCAAATACCTCGCCGAAGTCATCCGCCGCAGCGAACCACAGCGCCACTTCCGCATCGTTTGTCCCGACGAACTGGAATCGAACAAGCTGGGTGCGGTGTTGCAGACGACGCAGCGACAATTCGCCTGGCCCGTACCGCGCCACTCGGAAAACATCGCCCACTCCGGCGCGGTCCTTGAAGTGTTGAGCGAGCACAACTGCCAGGGCTGGCTGCAAGGCTACCTCCTCACGGGCCGGCACGGGCTGTTCCCCTGCTACGAAGCATTCATCTCCATCGTGGACGGAATGATGAACCAGTATGCGAAGTTCCTGAAAGCCGCGGGCGAAGTGCCGTGGCGCGCGCCGGTTTCCTCGTTGAATTATCTCCTCACCTCCGAGACCTGGCGGCAGGAGCACAACGGTTACTCCCATCAAGGGCCGGGCTTCATCAACAATCTGCTCACCAAGAAGGGCCACACCTACCGCATCTACCTGCCGCCGGACGCGAACACGCTGCTCAGCACCATCCGCCACTGCCTCCGCTCGACCGGCTACATCAATCTCATCATCGCCGCCAAACATCCTCTGCCCCAATGGCTGAGTCCCGCTGAGGCGGATGAACATTGCCGCGTCGGCGCGTCGGTGTGGCGTTGGGCCAGCACGCACGGCGACGAGGAACCGGAAGTCGTGCTCGCCGGTTGCGGCGACAACCTCACCGTGGAAGTGATGGCGGCGGCGCAAATCCTCGGCGAAGAAGCTCCGGCCTGGCGCGTGCGCGTCGTCAACGTGACCGACCTTCAGGTGCTCGGCATTCCGCAGAAGTATCCGCACGGCCTCGATGAAGACCGCTTCCAACGATTGTTCCCCCTGGGCTGTCCCGTCGTCTTCAACTTCCACGGCTACACCGCCGCCATCAAACAACTGCTGTGGGAACGCCCGCAGAACGAACGCTTCGACGTGAACGGCTACCGCGAGGAAGGCACGACCACCACGCCGTTCGACATGCAGGTGCGCAACAAAACCAGTCGTTGGCATCTGGTCATCCTGGCGGCGCAGAAGCTGGCCGCGCGCAACCCACGCATGGCGGCGCTGGCCGAAGAACTGATTCGCAAATACGAAGGCAAGCTCACCGAGCATCACGCTTACGTCCGCGCGACGAGCATTGACCCGCCGGAAATTCTCAATTGGTGCTGGCAGGTGCGTTGAACCGGACGCATGAACATTCTCGTCATCAACAGCGGCAGCGCGACCCTCAAGCTGGATGTGCTG
>Ga0209490_10003313_pt1 | contig 15034 bp, 13 predicted proteins | sample MAT06_FD_187209 | JGI IMG/M metagenome (GOLD analysis project Ga0209490, IMG submission 187209) | Freshwater microbial communities from Lake Fryxell liftoff mats and glacier meltwater in Antarctica - MAT-06 (SPAdes) (version 2) | ecosystem: Environmental > Aquatic > Freshwater > Ice > Liftoff...
CAACCACTTCGACCGCCACCATTCCGGCTCCTCCGGCGGCGATTGCGGCCGCGACCGACACCCCTGGGACCACTGGGGCCGCGACCGCAGTTCCTGCTCCGCCTCCGGGTGGGATCGCTACGCCCGCACCACCTGGATCAACTGCACCAGCCGCGTTTTCCCACTTTCGCACAAACACAAGTGGAGTTCCGGCTGCGGCACTTGCACGGCCTCGACTGGCCCTGCCTCGTCCATTGCCGTTGTCGATGCGGAAATCTCCGCCATCGTGCCGACGGCGTACCCTCGACGGGAACGATAACGAACCAGTTGCTCCGGTCCGAACGGTCGGACCGGAGCGCGCCGAACGCCAACGCCTCTCGTCGTCCGTTCGACTTTCAAACTGCCAGTCGCACGGACGATAACGAACCCAGGATTTCCTTTTCGGCGCGCACTCGCAGGGAGTCGCGCGGGATTTCACGGACGAACCACTGCCGAGAAGACTCATGAAGAAGCTGTCCTTTGCCTTTGCACTCGCGATGCTGGGAGTCGGCTCCATGGCTGCCGATTCCCTCGCGAACGGCCCCGGCCCCTTCTGCTCCGGCCCGGGCTGTGCGCCGAAGCGGTTCGCGCTGTTCCAGAAGCAGCCGCTCCCCGCGTTTCAGGCCGCCCCGTGGTACAACTACTGGCCCTACGATGCCCACTTCCAATCGGCCGCCCCGCTCACCGGCCCCTACTACGCCCCGCCCTACACCGGCGGCGGCATGGTGAACCCGTACTTCCCGGCGTACCCCGCCGCCCCGTACCGTCCGAATCCGTAAGCGGATTCGCGATCCCCGGCGATCCGGCCGAAAAGCCGTCGCCGGGGAACCCTTCATTTCTCCACTCCTTTCCTTCGATCATCGGTTATAATTTCCCGCGATCATTCCCTTTCTCCGCAGAGCGGCGACGTGCCGCACGCGATGGTCCGAAGGGTCAGTTCTCGGGAGTTCCTCTCATGGCCGCGGAAAAGTACGGCGATCTGGTTCCCGTCGAGGGTGGCGATCCCATTCCCCTCGTGCGCAAATTCATGACCGTGGGTCGCCGCGAGACTTGCGACATTTGCTTGAACTTCAAGAACATTTCCAGCAACCACTGCGAACTCGAGTTCCAGCATGGCTACTGGTGCGTCCGCGACCTCGCGAGCGCGAATGGAACGAAGGTAAAAGGTGCCCGCATCGCCGCAAACCTCTGGAAGCCCCTCCAGCCGGGCGAAGAAATCAAGTTCGCCTCCCATGCGTTCACGATCGAGTACGCGATTTTGAACCGTAAGGCGTTCGACGAAGCCGTCGATAACGGAGACGACGTCTTCGGCCAATCGCTGCTGGAGAAGGCGGGGATCGAGAAGCCGAAGAAGAAGTGAGACTGCGTAGCCGCGACGCGACAGCGGAGCGCTCCGCTGTCGCGTCGCGGCTACGCAGACGTTTGTGGTACGTCCGACCCGCGGATCACGATCCTCTCGACCCATCCAACGACATCCCCAACGAACTCGCACTCGTTTCGCTCGAACTCCAGCGTATGGTGGGCATCCGCGTAGTCGATCACGCGATTGCTCCGGCTTGCAAATCGCAGTGCGAATCGTCGGGTCTTCGCGTTATCGATCACTTGGTCCCGCCCGGCGAGCAACAGCAACGACGGCACCTTCACCCGCTTTGCTGCCCGCTTCAAATAAACATCCAGAGCGAAACTGCCGTACAGGAACCGGGCCGTCGCGGTCCGCAAGCCGTGGCGTTCCTCGGCGACGAAGCGCTGCCAGTCGGGGTCCGAGGTGAATAGGTCGGGCTCGTTGAGCGGGATCGGGAACTGGCGGGTCGGCCGCAAACGAGACGCGATTGCGATGCGGACCCGCAGCGAGAGCGGCGGTTTGATGAGCGGTTTCAATCCGGGGCAAAGTAAGACGATTCCATCGACCAGTCCAGGACGGCGATACTGCAAACCGACGGCGAGTTTGCCGCCCCAGGAAATGCCGCCGAGGACGACGGGGAGCCAGGCCTTCTCCGAGCGAAGATCTTTGAGGAACTCGGCCACGTCGTCGATCAATCGGCGGAAGTTCGGGGCATCCCCCCGGCGAGCGGTGTTCAGGCCGGAACCGCGGCGGTCGAGGAACCAGACGTCGAACCCCGCTGCGGCGAACGCCCGGCACGAGCGCCCGTACCACCCCGCATGGCTGCGGATGCCGTGGACGAACACGAGCCGGGCTTTCGGCCGACCGACCGCGGGCCAGTGGCGGACGTAGAAGACGTAGCCGTCCGAGGCCTTGAAGGTGCGAAGCGTGCTGCCGTCGGGCTCATCCGCCAAGGATCACCTCCCGACGGACGGTGACGGCCTCGAGCTTCGCGGGTTCAATAGTAACGCCGAGGCCGCTGCCGACGAGCATCGAGGCGTGGCCGCCGCGCTGGAAGGTGATGTCCTCGCGGGAAAGCGGGTTCTTGACGAGGTGGCGGTCGTAGGAACCTTCGAGGTAGCGGATCCCGCGAACGCTGGTCGCGAAGTGCCGCCCGGCGGCGGAGAGGATCGCGGTCTCGCCGACTTGGCAGCCGAGTTGATAGCCGAGGCTGTGTTTGGCGGCGTATTCCGCGAGCCGCAGCGTGGGAATGAATCCGCCGCACTTCGAGAGCCGCAGATTGAACAGGTCGCAAGTTCCGTCGGCCACCGCACGCTCGGCATCGATCATCGAGCAGAGCGATTCATCGAGCATGATCGGCACTTTCATCTGCGAACGGACCGACTTCAAGCAAGCTACGTCCGAGTGCTTCACCGGTTGCTCGACGGACGTGATGTTGAACTGCTCGAGTTCGCGGATTCGCTCGACGACCTCGTCCGGCGACCACGCCTCGTTCGCATCCAGGCGTATGTCGATTTTCGACCCCGCCCAGCGGCGGACGATTCGCGTCCGACGGATGTCGTCGATGTCCGCGATGCCAACTTTCAGCTTCATCTTTTTGAAGCCCATCAACCGCCCGACGAGCGGATAGAGCCGGGCCTTCCACTTGCGGGCCTTGGTGATTGCGAAGCTGTACTGGACGCGCGATTGCGGTTCGTATAGCGACGGGGCGATCCGCTTGGTCACGTTCATCAGCGGTTCGCCGAAGGCCCGGCCGTAGGCGTCTAGCAGTGCGAGTTCAACGGCACAACGAGCGGAATTACCTTGAATCATGCGGTGGTCCCCCGGCACCTCGGCGAGAGCGATCCCCTCCGCGAGTTTCACCGCAGCGTCGAAGTCCTTGCAAGGTTTCAACTGCTCGTTCAAGTTGCTTCGGCCGATCAACGCCAGGGCGGTCTCGACGGTCTCCCCCGTGACGTAATCCCGCGGCACCCCTTCGCCGTAGCCGACGGAACCATCGGAAAGCTTGCAGCGGACGACGACGTTGTCCGTCTCCGTGCGGTACTGCGTGGCGTGCTCGATGGCCCGCTTCAGCGGAACGAGGACGTGCCGGACATCGAGTTCGACCACGTGGATCAAGTGCTTTACTCCGTACTCAGCGCCCGGCGGGCGATCAGAAAACCGATGGCCAAGTAAGCGACGGCGATGGCCACCGGTAGGAATCGTAAGCGGATTCGCAGCCTCGACCACCGGGGATCGATGCGCTGGGCGATTCCGAAGGCGAAACCCGCGAACCCGAGGCCAACTCCAATGAGAAAGAACAACCCGAGGACACGGGACGAATCCGAGTGAGAAGTGGGGACCGGCGGATCGAGGATCGGCGTCGATTCTTCGGAGCGGTGGAGTTTGAACGATGCAGTCATCAAGCGGAGCCTATTGGCCTCCCGTTGCATGAGGTCGAGCGGCGACTTCTCCCAAAGCTCGTTCGCATCCTCGGACTTCAGGAATTGAACACCTTCACCCGGCGCATCGAACGCGAGAACGATTCGCCCGCTTCGGTTGGCCCAGTTTTGATCTTCGATGCGAAAGTCGTATTGCTTCCCCGGTTCGAGCAACCATTTCCCGCGGAACGTGAACGTGAACCGTCGATGCCCGTCGTGCGGTTCAATGGAAACGCCATCGGAGCGCAGTTGGACGAACTCGCCGTTCAGCGTCGTTTGAAACCCCTCGGCAATCGCCGCGGCCCGCTCGTTCGCGTAGCGTTCAGCGTAGCGGCCCTCGAAGTTCGGCTGGCCGAGCAAGTCCGCGAAATCGCCGTTCGGCAGCTTATATTCCGGGTCGAGCGTCAGCGTCCAATCGCTGATGTCGAGCACGTAACGAATGGTGATGCCATCCGGGGCCAGGCGGACTTGGGCGGTGCGGTCGTAGCGGAGGTTGGGCACGGGGTGGGCCGCGGCGGAGGTTGCCGCGGTGAATGCGATGACAAGTGCGATCATGCGCCGAAGCATGGGCCTATGAAAGCAGAAAAGCCCACCCTTGGCCAAGGGTGGGCTTTGGAGAAACTCACTCACTTCGGCTTGCAGTGGCTCAGCGCCATCAGTGCATACCCCGTCACCAGGTTCGGGTCGCCCTCCATCCAGCGGTCGGTTTCGTTGGTCCAACTGCCGTCGGGTTTTTGTCGCTTCGCGAGAGCGGCGAAGAGGTCGGCCCGCCAATCGTGCTTCACGCCTTTTGCGTCCGTGAATTCGTCCTCGCCGAGCAGGGACATCGTCTTGGCGAAGGTGTGGTAGTAGTAGTAGAGCCCGCGGCCGGCGAGTTGCGGGGGCATTCCGGGGTTGGCGTCCAAGGTGTAGTTCTTCTTGGTCCATTCGAGGGCCGTTTTCACCCGGGGGTCGTCCTTCGACACGCCGGCGTAAATCATGCTTTTGATGCCCGCGTAGGTCATGCTGCCGTAGCCGGTGAGTTCGGCGTTGGGGTCGTCGCTGGTCTTCGTGGAACCACCCGCGGCAGCGGAGTAGATAAAGCTGCCGTCGTTGATCTTGCCGGACCACGGGCGGTCGTTGTGTTCGGACTTCAGGTTCTGGCAGCGGCTGACGAACACGGTCGCTTTCTTGAACGCATCGTCGTCCGCGGGCGTTCCGGCGTCTTTGAGCGCGTCGAGAAAGAACTGCGTATTCGAGAGGTCCGGCCGCGATTTGCTGTCGTACCCGGCACCGCCGAAGAAGTCGTCATCAGTCTTTTTGCCTTCTCCGTCGTCCCACTGCAACTTTTTGAGGAACGCCGCGGCGTTGCCGATGGCGGGCTTGTACTTCGCGTCCCGCTTCGCCGCGGCGAGGGCCATCACGTTCACGCTGGTCACGTAGTTCTGCAACCCGACTCGCGGGTCCGCCCCGGCGATGTGCCCCGCCTTCGGATTGACGAGGCCTTCGATGAACGTGAGCCCCTTGGCCGCGGGCGCGTCGTCCGGCTTCACTCCGGTTTCGAGGAGCCCGGTCACGACGACGCCGGTGATGCCAATGTTTTGCTTGGTGCTCCAACCGCCGTTGTCGTCCTGCGTGGACTTTAAGTACGTCGTCCCTTTGGTCGCGACGGCGTCCCATTCCGCCTTCGTCGGCTTCTTCGGCGCAGGGTCCGCGGCGCTGGCGACCCCGATCAATCCCAGTCCCAAAATCGACAATGCGAGCTTCTTCATGGCTTTCTCCCGTGAGGTGCTATTGCCATCTTACGGCAAACCTCGTGCCGCCGTCGAATCGTGCGCACCATGGGCAAATCTTCGTTCACCCTGTCCAATCCGTGACCACTCCTGAGCCTGCGTTGACCGCTCGGGCGATTCCCGCGTACACTCTCCGGCCTCGAAGACCGGAGGGATCCGCGATGTCGGCTTTGGCCCCGCCCGAAACGCATTTGCCCCGCTCGCCGCTCGGCTGGTTGCCGTTCCTGTGGGGCCGCGTGCTCTTCCCTGGCAGTGCCGATCCGCGCGTCGCACTGCGCCCACTTTCGTTCGCACTCGTCGCGTTTTTGCCAGCGTTCTTGCTCTACCCCGTCATGGGCTTCATGCTCCTCGAACCCGACGAGGGCCGCTACGCACAGATTCCCAAGGAGATGCTCGACCGCGGCGAATGGGTCGTGCCGACGCTGCAAAGCGAACCGTACCTCGACAAGCCGCCGCTGATGTACTGGTTGGTGAAACTCAGCTATCAAACCTTTGGCGTGAACGAGTCCTCCGCGCGGCTCGTGCCCGCGGTGTGCGTTCACCTCACGATCTTACTCGTCTACCTGCTGGGGCGAAGAAGTCTCGGAGAGCGCGCGGCGTTCTGGGCGGCGCTCTTGCTCTGCGTGGCCCCCGGATTCGTCGGCGTCGCGCGGTTGCTGCTCTTGGATGGACTGCTGACGCTCTGCATCACGACCTCGGTGCTATGCGGTTTCGAGGCGGTGCGCTCGGGCAAAATGAAGTGGGGCTGGTGGATCGCGGCCGCGGTCGCTTCGGGGCTCGGGTTCCTCACGAAGGGGCCAATTTCGGAAGTGCTCTTTTTCCCGCCCCTGGTCGCGTTCGCGTGGTTGAACCGTTCGACGGCTCGAGTGCGGTGGTTTCACATCCTCTCGTTCGGCGGGGTCGTTTTGGCGGTGAATACGCCGTGGTACGTGGCCATTTACCTGCGGCAGCCCGAGTTCTTGCGGTACTTCTTTTGGGAACACAACGTCATGCGGTTCGCCCAACCGTTCGACCACTTGCAACCGATTTGGTACTACGTGCCGATTCTCTTGGGCGGGTTTTTGCCGGGGTTCATCCTCGCCGTGCCGTACTTCCGGAACCTCTTGTTCGGCAATCGCGAGTCGGCGTCGATCCGCTCGCAAGCCGGCGGATTCTGGTTGCTCAGCGGGTTGTGGTGCGTCGTTTTCTTCAGCATTTCGGGGAGCAAACTGCCGACGTACATTTTGCCCGCTTTCCCCCCTCTGTGCCTCGCGCTCGGGGAGTTCGTGGCTCGGTCGCGGTGGGATCGATCCATCGTGCCTCGGCTGATAATCGCGGGCTTCGCGGGACTGATTGCAGTGTGGCACTTCGTCGGGTTGCCATGGTACGCCCGCGAGCGCTCGCCGATGGGCAGGCCCGAACTGGTCGAAAAGTACGTGAGCGATCCGACAGTACCGCTGGTGACCTACCCGCGAAATTGCGATTCGATCGCGTTCTACTCGGACCGCAGCGACTTGCAAAAGGTCCGCACCAAGGACCAGAACCAGATGTTCGTCGATTGCCACTTCCGCCCGCGAACGGTCGTTCTGTTCACGCACGCCCACTCGCTCGATTCGTTCCGCGAAGCATTGCCGCCGAGTTTGCGGATCGTGGAAACGGCGTCGATGCGGCGCAAGGAAAGTGGCGTGGAGACGATCGATAAGTTGGTCGGTTCGAGCCCGTGGGGGCTGTGCGATGTCGCGGTGATCGAGCCCGTCGCGTTGCAGCACCGCGTGCCATAAGTTGATGGTTAATGTTCGCTGCGTTCACACACACCGTTTTCCAGTGTTCATGAACATGATGAACGTTACGAACACGTGAACATTAAGAATCTCTGAGAGCGATCGATTTCAGTCCTGCAGCTGAATCACCACCCACGCGATGAACGAGAAGCCGAGCCCGAAACCCGCGAGTACCGCGGAGGCGATGAGCACTTCACCGACATCGACCGCAATGCTGTCCGGGTGGAGCAACGTCGAATACGCATCCAACGCCCAGGTGTGCGGTGTCACGCGGCTAATGACGCGCATCTCTTCGGGCATCATCTCCCGCGGCATCATCGAGCCGCTGACTCCGGCCAAGAGCAAGACCACGAGGGTGCCGAAGACCGAAACTTGCGTTTCGGTCTTCGCCAGGACGGCGACGACCATCGCGAGCCCGACGGCGGCGAGGGACGTACCGACGACCACGGGAATGAGTAACCATGGTTCCTGGCCCCAACTCATGCCGAAGACGAGCTTGCCGCAGAGTAGCAACACGAACCCTTGGAAGAGGGAGACCGCAAAGCACGGCAGGAACTTGCCGAGCAGGAGTTGCGTCCGCGAGATCGGCGCGGCGTGCAATCGCACGAGCGTATTGTGTCGGCGTTCCGCGACGAAGAGCCAACCGACGACGAGCGTGAGGAAGAACGCGAACGTGACCGTGTAAGACGGGACCAACATCTGGTAGCGAACCGAGCCGCGGTTGAGGCCGATGCTGCTCTGCTCCTTGTAATCGGTGCGGTTTTCTTCCTTGTGTTCAGGGTTGCGATTCTTCGTGAGCCCCGCCCAGGTCTTTGCGGTGAAGTTGTAATTGGCGAAGAAGTTCTCGATGCCGTCTTTGATCGCTTTGCCGAGCTTTTCCTTGGAAATGAAAATGTAAGCACTCTTTAGCACGGGAATGCGTTCTTCCATCTTGTCCATGAACTTCGGACTGCCGATGTTGTCGAATGCCTGGCCGATCATCCAGGGGATGATGACCCGCAACAGGCTGACTTGGACCACTTGCTGGATGACGGAACTGCCGACGGGTTGATTGGGGTTCGAGAGCACATCCACGCCCAACGCATCCGCCCGAACGCCATCGCGGTAGAGCGGGTTGATCGGGTCTTTTTTGAACTCCGGGCCGACGAACGAGCAGCGGTGGGCTCGGTCGCTGAATTCGGGGCGGAAGATCACGACCGCGGCGCGGTCGCCGCGCTGGACCATGCGCTCCGCTTCCGCACGCGTTGCGATCCGCTCGACGCGGATGTCCGCGGTGTCCGAGAGGTCGTCGAGCACCACATCGGACCAATTCGCGGGGGGAAAATCGCCGTGCTCCTTTGGCAATCCTTCGTCTTCGACAACCACTGACAGCCGAATGCGGTCGTCCGGCTTGCGGCCGAAAGCGCCGCCGATGGAGAGGCTCAGCACCAGAATCATCGCCAACGGCATGGCGAAGAGGATCACCGCGGACCGCGGGTCGCGCAAGAGCAGACGGAGGTCTTTCGCGGCGAGGATGAGCACGGCCATGGTTCAATCTCTCAGGCCGCGGCCGGTGAGGTTCAGGAAGATTTTCTCGAGTGTCGGCTGATCGAGGTCGATGGCGAGCGGGGTGCTCGCGTGTTCCGCACACGCCGCAACGACCCCCGGTAAAATCGGGGCGAGATTCTGAGCGGTGACATCGAGGCCGAGGCTCGTGGCTTTGGCCGAGAGCACGCCGGGTAAGCGACTCACGCTTTCGGCGAGCCCTTCGGGTACGGTCGAAAGTTTGAAGCGGGCCACGGCGGGGAAGCGCCCGATCAGGTTCGCGATGGTGTCGCAGGCCAGAATCTTACCCGCATCGAGGATCGCGATCCGCGGGCAGAGCGCCTGCACTTCTTCCATGTAGTGGCTCGTGTACATCACCGTCATGCCGTCGCCGTTCAACGCCCGGATCTTGTCGAAGATGTGGTTGCGACTCTGCGGATCAACGCCCGTCGTCGGTTCGTCGAGGAAGAGCACTTTCGGCCGGTGGATCACCGCAGCGGCGAGGTTCAATCGCCGCTTCATGCCGCCGGAGAAGGTGCTCACGCGGGTGTCGGCCCGGTCTTCCAACCCCACGGCCACGAGCAGTTCGTTTGCCCGCGATTTCAAGTCGGCCCCGCGCATTCCGTAGAGCCTGCCGAAGAATGAGAGATTCTCGCGGGCGGTGAGGTCGGGGTAAACCGAGAGGTCTTGCGTCGCCAAGCCGATGAAGTGCCGCCGGGCTCGATCCGAGGAACGGAATGGCTCGCCGAATAAAAGGACCGAACCTTCGTCCGCGTTTTTCAACCCGGCGAGGATCGTCATGAGCGTGGTTTTACCCGCCCCATTCGGGCCGAGCAGGCCGAAGAGTTCGCCGGGTTCCACGGCGAAATCGACGCCGGCGAGCGCGGCAAACTTCCCGTACCTTTTGACGACGTTTCGGACTTCGAGAACTGGGTTCGCCATGCCGCCTACTATATGGCGTCCTTCATCCGTCTCCAGGTCTCGTTGCCATGAGCCAGTTCAACGATGCCCGCCTGCGAGCGGCCAATGACAAGCCCGTGCGGAAAGCCGGCCGGTACGTGCTCTATTGGCCCCAGATGGTGCGCCGGCTCACTGCCAACCACGCCCTCGATTACGCGGCCCACCGGGCGAAGCAACTCGGCAAGCCGCTCGTGGTCTACGAAGGGCTCAAGCTGAACTACCCGTGGGCGTGCGCTCGCTTCCACCAGTTTTTGCTCGAAGGAATGCGGGACAACTCTGCAACGGCCGAGGAACTCGGGATCATTTACTGGCCGTTTGTGGAAACGCCCGAGTATTCGGGACGCGGCCTACTGAAAAAACTCGCAGCGGAAGCGTGCCTCGTCGTCACGGACGATTACCCGCAGTTCATCGTGCCCGCTCAAACGCGAGCACTTGCTAAAGCGACCGACATGGCGGTGTTCGCCATCGACAACAACGGCCTGGTCCCCTTCTCTCTCTTGGGTCCGCCGGCATCGGCCGCGGCGCACTTGCGGTTGCGGTGGCACAAGCTCTTTGCCGAAGCGTGGCTCAGCCGGGCGGCCGCGAAGCCGGACGTGCCTCCGTTGAAAAAGCTCGATCCACCCTTTGAATTGTGGAGGCCGCCCGCGGACCTCGGGACGTTCGTCAAGTCGCTGCCGATCGATCAGAGCGTGCCGGCCCTCGCTGCCACGAAGGGCGGCACTATCGCAGGACGGGCCGCACTCGCGGACTTCGTGGCGAAAAAACTCCCTCGCTATGCTGAAGAACGCAACCAGCCCGACGACCCGGCCCGCAATTCGTCCAGCGGGTTGAGCCCGTACCTGCACTACGGCCACCTCGCGAGCCAGGAAGTTTGCGAGGCTGTGCTCGGCGATGATTGGATCGTGAGCGAAATCGACATCAAGACGCGCAACAAGGATGGCTTCTTCGGCCGCGATGCGAACGTCAACGGGTTCCTCGACGAAGCGATTACCTGGCGTGACGTGGGCTACCACTGGCACTTCGGTCGAAATTTGGAATGCGGAATGCGGAGTGCGGAATTGCCGAACCGGAGTTGGCAGATCGAGTGGGAAGTACCCTCGTTCAACTTTAACTCCTTCGACTTTTCGCCGATTGCTGAACCCGGCACGCTCGCCTCCGCGTTGCCGGAGTGGGCGAAGGCCACGCTCGGTAAGCACGCGAAGGATCGGCGAGCGCACTTGTACACGCTCGAACAGTTTGAGAACGCCCGCACGCACGACGAACTCTGGAACGCGGCCCAGCACGAGCTCGTGGCGACGGGGAAGATTCACAACTACCTGCGCATGCTCTGGGGCAAGAAAGTTTTGGAATGGTCCGAAACTCCGGAGGAAGCCTACCGCATCCTCGAACACTTGAACAACAAGTACGCCATCGACGGCCGCGATCCAAACTCGTACACGGGCATTTTCTGGACGTTCGGCCTCTTCGACCGCCCGTGGCCCGGAGATCGGGACGTGTACGGCACCGTTCGCTACATGACTTCCGAGAGCGCCGCCAAAAAGTTCAAATTGAAAGGTTACTTCGATTACATCCGGCATTTGCCGACAATCGCGGACGTGCGAGAGGGCCACACCGAACCTCGAATCGCAAAAACCCTCTTTTGAAGCGGTGAAGAAACCCGCGGGGCAACGGTTGACCAAGGGAATGGATTCCCGCTTCCGTCCCTTGCCTCGAATCCACTCGTGTTGCTAAGAATAGGGTTCTCAGATGATCGTTCAGCGAGGCCTTGCCTACCGCCGATAAGCCACACCATCCCATCGAGGGGCGCTGCAACGGGACGCACGGGCGTACTTGTCAGGCTCGAAGGGGTGGAATTACTACCGTGTAACGGCGCCCGTTCATTTGTCAGGAGACTTTGAACGTGACTGCCACTGCCAAGAAGCCCGCCACTTTCAGCGACTACCACGTCGCGGACCTCGCGCTCGCCCCCTGGGGCCGCCGCGAGATCGCCATCGCCGAAACCGAGATGCCCGGCCTCATGGCCATCCGCGAGGAGTACGCCGCGCGGCAGCCCCTCAAGGGCGCGCGCATCACCGGCTCGCTCCACATGACCATCCAGACGGCCGTGCTGATCGAGACGCTCAAGGACCTCGGCGCGGAAGTGCGCTGGGCCTCGTGCAATATCTTTTCGACACAAGATCACGCCGCCGCCGCCATCGCCGCGGCCGGCATTCCCGTGTTCGCTTACAAGGGTGAGACCCTCGTCGAATATTGGGAATACACGCACCAAATCTTCGAGTGGGCCGACGGCGGCTTCACGAACATGATCCTCGACGACGGCGGAGACGCGACCCTGCTGCTCCACCTCGGGGCCCGCGCCGAGAAGGATGTCCACGTTCTCGACAAGCCGGGCAGTGAAGAAGAGCGAGTCCTTTACGCCGCCATTAAGAAGCGGCTCGCTTCGCAGCCCGGCTGGTACGCCGAGCGGCTCGCCGCCATCAAGGGCGTCACGGAAGAGACCACCACCGGCGTTCACCGCCTCTACCAGATGCACAAGCGCGGCGAACTGAAGTTCCCCGCCATCAACGTCAACGACTCGGTCACCAAGTCCAAGTTCGACAACCTGTACGGGTGCCGCGAGTCGCTGGTGGACGGCATCAAGCGCGCCACCGACGTGATGATCGCGGGCAAGGTCGCCGTCGTCGCCGGCTACGGCGACGTGGGCAAGGGGTCGTGCCAAGCACTTCGCGCCCTCTCCGCCCAGGTGTGGGTGACGGAGATCGACCCGATCTGCGCGCTGCAAGCCGCGATGGAAGGCTACCGAGTCGTGACGATGGAATACGCTGCCGACAAGGCCGACATCTTCGTGACGACCACCGGCAACTTCAAGGTTATCACGCACGCCCACATGAAGGCGATGAAGAACCAGGCCATCGTCTGCAACATCGGCCACTTCGACAACGAGATCGACGTGGCATCGCTCGAAGACTACCGCTGGGAAGAGATCAAGCCGCAGGTCGATCACGTCATCTTCCCGGACGGCAAGCGGATCATCCTCCTCGCCAAGGGTCGATTGGTGAACCTGGGTTGCGGCACTGGCCACCCATCGTTCGTGATGAGTTCCTCCTTCGCGAACCAGACCCTCGCGCAGATCGAGTTGTGGCAGCACAACGCCAAGTACCCCGTTGGCGTGTACGTACTGCCCAAGAAACTGGACGAGCATGTCGCCAGGTTGCAGCTCAAGAACCTGAACGTCCAGTTATCCGAACTGACGCCGGAACAGGCCGCCTACATCCACGTGCCGAAGGAAGGGCCCTACAAGACCGATCAGTACCGCTATTGAGTCCAGCCGCCGCTTGCGGCTTCGCGGTCCCTCGCGAAGCCGCAAGCGGCTCATTCACACCATCGCGATCTTCGCCGCATTCTCTCCTCGATAGATTCTTGCAATCCGCTCCCGCGTGAGCCCAAGCACGCGGTCGAATCGACTCAACTTCAACCCTTCGATATCAATCGATTTCAAGCCCATGTGTTCGAGCATGGCGATGTCTTGACGGACTTCGCGGTCCACTTCGCGGCGAAAGACGTACTTCATGACTTTCAATCCGCCCACCGGGCCGAGCGGCAATTTCGACTTCGCATAAACGAACGACGTGACCGCCGTCGTGTCGTTGTCCACGGGCCAGAAAAACATGTAAAGCCGCCAGCGGACGTTCCCTTCGCGCGTGCCGTCCGGCGATGTCCACCAGTGGTCGTAGACGCTGTAAACGGGCGAGAAGTACGTGATCCAGTCGTCGTGGAAAGTATCCCCCTTGCGGATGCCGAGGAACCACGCGAACGGCTTGAACAGCCGTTTCGTCGGCCCCGTGTTGATAACGCGGACCGAGGTTTCCGTCGGCTCAAACTGGACCTTCACTTCGGCGAGGCGGTCCAGGTCGTAGCCGAAGGTGTCGTGGACGGTGCCGCTGTGTTCGATCTCGGTGAAGTTGTCCAGCGTGAGTTCGAGCGGGGCGGGCACGAGGTGCTGAAAGTTGCCGATGTGATAGTAGTTGTTCTCGTTAATCTTGGGGAACTCCGGGTTGCTCTCCCGGCTCTTTACCCAGACGTAGCCGTGCTCCTCGCGAACGTCGAAGCTCTCGGTGCAGGTGGACATCTTGGGCGTGCTGGCGCTTTCGCCGTTGCCGCAGGCGTCGAACTTCCAGCCGTGGTACTTGCACTCGATCCGCTCGCCGACGACGCGGCCATAGCTGAGCTTGAGCCGGCGGTGCGGGCAGATGTCGTCCACCGCCGAGGCCACGCCCGACTCGGTGCGGAAGAGGCAAATGAGCTTCCCGGCCAGTTTCACGCCGACGGGCTTCTGTTTGAGCTTGTGGCTCGGATGGATCGGGTGCCAGTGGTCCAACATGCCCATGCGAGAACTCCGATCGCCAGGAACTTATCAATAACAAGGTATCGGCCACGCCCCGCATCGCCAGTGACCAATTCTCTCGCAAGAATCCATACAATTACCAGATGTTTACCGGATTGGTTCAAGCTTTGGGAACGGTCTGCCGCGTAGAACCGGACGGCCACGGCGGGCGCGTGCTGCGGATCAGCGAACCCTCGTTTGCTTCGCTCGTGCTCGGCGAGAGCATCGCCGTCAACGGCGCGTGCCTCACCGTGGTCGAATTCGACGCCGAGTCGTTCGCCTTTCAGGCCGGGCCGGAGACGCTCAATCGCACGAACCTCGGTGAGTTGAAGGTCGGTGACCGCGTCAACCTCGAACGCGCCCTGCGATTGGGCGACGCCTTCGGCGGGCACTTCGTCAGCGGGCACGTCGATAGTGTGGGCCGGATTGCGAAGCGCGAACCGAACGGAGAGTGGCAAACGATCTGGTTCGACGTACCCCCGGAAGCGGACGAACTGCTCGTGTCCAAAGGCTCGCTCGCCATCGATGGCGTGAGTCTGACACTCGTCGATGTCCTCCCCGGCAAAGTCAGCGTCATGCTGATTCCGCACACGCTCGCCCACACCACGCTCGGCCTCAAATCCGTGGGCGCGGCCGTGAACCTCGAATACGACCTGCTCGCCAAGCACGTTCAAAAACTGGTCCGCTCTTACACCAAAGCCCCCTGAAAGACCGCATGGCCCGCGAAAAAGAATTCCCGATGCTCCCCGCCGACAACGCTCCTCCCGAGCCGTTGCCGCCCGTCCCCGCGCTGTCCGAACAACCGCTGCCGAAATCGGGTCCGAACCCCCGGCAAACCTTCAGTTACTTGCGCA
>Ga0209490_10003315_pt1 | contig 15031 bp, 19 predicted proteins | sample MAT06_FD_187209 | JGI IMG/M metagenome (GOLD analysis project Ga0209490, IMG submission 187209) | Freshwater microbial communities from Lake Fryxell liftoff mats and glacier meltwater in Antarctica - MAT-06 (SPAdes) (version 2) | ecosystem: Environmental > Aquatic > Freshwater > Ice > Liftoff...
TGCTGCGCGCCGATGCACGGCGGCTGTTTGAAGTAACCGGTATCAAATTTACCGGGACGTTGGTGCGGATTGATCAGGCGATTGCGGGGATGATGGGGCAGTTGAGCAAGAAGCGGGGCAGGGGGTTGGTGTTGTGAGCGCTCGCTGAATGGTGTTTGTGGTTTGGGATGCGGACATTGGCAGTTTCCGCATTCCTTAGCTGTTCTCCCTCTGAAGAGGGGATATTGTGAGGATTTCGCAACGCATGCGTCGAGCCCGCATTATCCTAGAATCCTCAGTTGGACGGGTGTGAGTGTATGTTTTTGCGGCTTTCTGGCAAGGCGCGACGACGACGCAGGCTTCACCCTGCTAGGAGAAGCAACGCCGCCAGGGAGCCGCAAAAACGTGCAATCACACCCGTAGCGCTCTCACCGAAAAGGTGATCAGCCAGACCGCGAAAATTTTCAATCTTATCAAGCGCATATTGATAGCGATAAGCGGTCAACTGGGGATTCTAGGATAATAGCTTGTGCAAGGCTCCACTTTGAATGGAAAGGATTTTTGTGCGCGGAAATGGAAATGGGTAGATTTTTTCGATGCGGGAATCAGCGTATGCGAGCCTGGCTCCAACGGTGCGCTGCTGGTGAGTTGATAAGCACCATCAATGGCAACAATCTGTACGGGACAGCCATTGAGGTCCGCTGCCGCGACATCGGAATCGAAATCGCCGTCAATTCGCGAATAGATGGTCGCGCGGCCGGACAAAAGTCCTAATCGTGATTAGGATCGGAACAGACAAGAACTTGTTTATGAGACCCTCCACTCTGGTTTCGGCAAGAGTCGAAAAGCCTGTTGATATGGCTCTAGAGGGTTGCCAGCCCAATATGGTTCGTCAGGTGCTTTTCACTCCGGCCAATTCTTGATGTACTGCTTTAGCAGCTGATTTTCGAATGAAACATCTCTGATTGCACTTCTGGCAATGTCGTGAAAAGAAAGAATTCCCTTAAGCACACCACGATCCATCACCGGGACATGGGTGATGTGTAATTCGGTCATCAGGCCACGCAGTTGATCGACGCTGTCCTCCAGCTTGGCCACAGGCGGGTTGACTTTCATCACATTGCCGCATTTAGCTAGCAGCAGATTGCCTCCGTGAGTGTCGAGGCCCGTCAATAGCTCGCGAAACGTGATGAGGCCGACCATCTGGCCCGCCTCCATCACGATCATCGAGCTGATTTCATTTTTCGCCATCAGGGCGATGGCTTCGGCCACGGTGCCATCAGGGCAAATGGAGAAGAGTACGCCCTTCGTATCACTGTGCGTCTGCCGGGCCTTATCACTGAGCAGATCGGCAACGGTCAATTGGCTCATAGGTGCTGTGGTCGAAAAAGAGGAAGGCCGGGACGTACAGGATAGCAAACGCTGCGCCGGTCTGTCATGCAGCAGTGTGTTATTGGCCGGGCCTTACTTGACGACGCGAAGTTTGCCGCGGGGCGGCGCTTTGGGCTTGTCCGGCGACGGCTTGCCATCTTCCGCAGAGCCCGGAAAGACGTTCTGATCGGCGGACGCCGCTGTGACGACGGGCAGGCCGATTACCGATTGCAATGCGGGGGTTGTGGACCCTGGGGGGCTCTGTGTTGTCGCCTGCTCCGGCGCGCTTTCAGCATGGAAAAAAACGCCGCGGCCGTTTTCTCGTGCGAATACACTTTGAACGGCGTAAATCGGGATTGTTATCTCACGAGAGACACCGTTAAAACGCGCCGAAAATTGAATCATTTCGTTGCCAATGGTGAGGTTGCGAGTGGCCTGCTGGCTCATGGAAAGAACGATTTCGCCGTTTTTCGCGTATTCCAGCGGTACGCGGGTGTTTTGATCCACCTTGACGTTAAGGTAAGGCGTAAAACTTGAGTCCGCGCACCATTCGTAGATCGCGCGGATCAGGTAGGGCTTCGTGGACAGCTCTGGCATCGGCGTGGTCGGCATTCGAGAAGCGGCCTCGTCGTAGTGGTTACGCAGTCCTGCACTTGTTGCCGGATAACATCGCTGTCAAGCCGGAGAAACGCAAAGTCACTTTCGCATTGCCTTTTCTGATGCGGTCATCGAGTCGATAAATGCCTGCCGCGAAAACAAGCGCTCTGCGTATTTTAATAATGGCGCTGCCGCTTTGGGCATCTCAACCTGATAGTGCTCGAGCCGCCAAAGTAGTGGCGCGATCGCTACATCGAGCATCGAGAACTCGTCACCGAGCATGTGTTTTTGCTTGACGAAAATTGGCGCCAGTTGGATAAGATTCTCACGGATGTAAAGACGCGCTTTATCGTGCTGATTTGGCTTACCACGCTCAAGTGCATCAACATGATTAAAGATTTCGTTTTCCATGCGAAACAAAATTAATCGCGCTCGTGCGCGCATCACCGGGTCAGCCGGCATCAACTGGGGGTGCGGAAAACGCTCGTCAATGTACTCGTTGATGATATTTGACTCGTAGAGAATGAGATCCCGCTCCACCAGCACCGGTGTGCGGTTGTACGGATTCATGACCGCGAGATCTTCGGGCTTATTCATCAGGTCCACGTCGAGGATCTGAAAGTCCATGCCTTTTTCATACAAGACAATGCGGCAGCGGTGGCTGAAGGGACAAGTCGTCCCCGAATATAAAGTCATCATGGCGGTTTACCCGTTTTCTTGTGCGAAAGTTTATTGATCTTCAAGTCGCCGCGCCGCGCGAGATTACGCGGCCTGAGTAGGGCAGACGACGGGCCCAAATCGAATATGGCCTGATTGTGCCCGGTGCGGCTTGCGATGGTGAAACGAGACGAGTCTATTTGACGTCTTTCCAATACTCATGTTTTAGCCAAAGCGTGACGAAAAACGCGAACACCAGGAAAAACAGTACAAGCACGCCCAATTGCGTCCGCTTCAGTGCGGAGGGCTCCGCCATGTAAGTCATGTAGTTGACCAGATCTGCAACGTAGCGGTCGTATTCGCCCGGCGACATGCTGCCTGCACGGTCAATTTCAAGCTTCATGATCGGTTGCATTTTGCCGGCATGATCGCGACGCTCACCGGATTTCAGCATTGCCTGACTGCCCTGGAGATCGTGAAGAACGTGTGGCATCGCTACGTTGGCAAACACTGTGTTGTTCCAACCGGAAGGCGTTGTGTCATCGCGATAAAAACCGCGCAGGTACGTATACAGCCAGTCAGGGCTGCGGACACGAGCCGATAGCGTCAGGTCAGGCGGAACGCTACCGAGCCATTCTTTTGCATCAGCCGGCTCGAGAGAAGAAACCATCGTGTCACCGATTTTGTCGGTGGTGAACATCAGGTTTTCCTTGATCTGGAGTTCGGTCAAGCCGATCTGTGTGAGATGGCTATAGCGCATGAACTGCGCGTTGTGACAGTTCAGACAATAGTTGATAAAGGACTTGGCACCGCGCTGCAGTGACGCCGTGTCCCTCAGGTTGATCGGCGCCTTGTCCAGGTGCACGTCGGCACCACCGGCAGCGAACGCGGAAGCCGCAACGAAGGACAGCGAAGCGAGCAATAATTTCATAGCCGTTTTCATCAGAACGTCACCCTTTCTGGTTCCGGCTTTTCCTTATCCACTTTTGTGTACCACGGCATCAGGATAAAGAACGCGAAGTACACTGCCGTAAGGACCCGTGCAACGATAGTCGCAACGTCACCGCCGCCGATTAGCGGCAATCCCTTAGGCAACTGCCCCCACACGGTTGTCGGTACCACGCCAAGATAACCCAGTACCAAAAAGCTGATCACAAAGGCGGTGAGGAAGCGTTTGTAAATGGGCCCACGATAGCGCACGGATCTCACCTTGCCGCGATCAAGCCAAGGAAGCAAGAACAGGATCAGTGTCGCCGCACCCATCACGGCAACACCGGGAAACTGGGAGCCGAACATCGACGGCACAGCACGCAACATCGCGTAGAACGGCGTGAAGTACCACACTGGCGCTATATGCTCCGGTGTCTTCAGCGGATCAGCCTGGATGAAGTTTGGCGCCTCGAGAAAATAACCGCCCATTTCTGGGGCAAAAAACACGATCGCAGAAAATACGGCAAGGAAGACCACCACACCTACTGCATCCTTCACCGTGTAATACGGATGAAATGGAATGCCGTCTCTGGGCGTGCCGGTTTTGGGGTCGATGTCTTTGTTGATTTCGATGCCATCTGGATTGTTGGAACCAACTTCATGCAATGCAACCAGATGCGCGGCAACCAAACCCAGCAACACGAGCGGCAACGCGATAACATGGAGCGCGAAGAAGCGGTTCAACGTTACGTCACTGACGCTAAAGTCACCGCGAATCCAAACGGCCAGATCTTCGCCAATAATCGGAACGGCAGCGAACAGGTTGATAATCACTTGTGCGCCCCAGTAGGACATCTGGCCCCACGGCAGAAGGTAGCCAAAGAACGCTTCCGCCATCAGCACAAGATAGATCATGCAGCCAAAAACCCACAACAGCTCACGGGGCTTGCGGTACGAGCCATACATCAGGCCGCGCATCATGTGCAAATAGACGACCAGGAAGAACATCGAGGCGCCAGTCGAATGCATGTAGCGAATCAGCCAGCCCCATGAAACATCGCGCATGATGTACTCAACAGACGCAAAGGCGAATTTCGCGTCAGGCTTATAGTTCATCGTCAGGAAAATTCCGGTCACGATCTGCATGACCAGAATGAGCGTTGCCAGTGCGCCGAAGTAATACCAAATATTGAAGTTCTTAGGTGCGTAGTACTCGCCTACTTGATCCTTGTAGAGCTTGACCAGCGGGAAACGCGCGTCTATCCAGACAATTGCGTTGCCAACAATCCCGGGGAATGGCGGCGCAATAGCGGCTTTGGGTGCGTTGGACATTGATTACGCTCCTTTGGAATCGTCGCCAATGAGCAACGAAGTATCAGATAAGAACTTATATGGAGGGATGTCCAGGTTTGACGGTGCGGGCATGCCGGCAAATACGCGGCCCGACATATCGAACTTGGACTGGTGGCAAGGACAAAAGAAGCCTCCCGGCCAGTCCGCGCCCAAATCCGCCGCGCCTATTTCCTTGCGGAATGTCGGGGAGCAACCAAGATGGGTGCACACGCCACGCGCGACAAAAACTTCTGGCTTTATCGAACGTGCCGGGTTCTTGGCGTATTCGGGTTGCTTGGAAGAATCCGACTTCGAGTCCGCAAGCAGGGCGTCGTGCTTGTCCAATCGAGCGACCATTTCAGGCGTACGCTTGATAACCCAGTGTGGTGCGCCTCTGAATTCGACAGTAAGCAACTGGCCGGGCTCAATCTTGTCCAGATCGACTGGTACCGGCGCGCCTGCGGCTACTGCCCTCGCCGATGGAAACATGCTCGCGACAAATGGCACCGCGACGGCCACCGCTGCACCCGCCCCGACAACGGAGGACGCAACGATCAGGAAGCGACGTTTCTTTGGGTCAACTTGGTTCAGGACGATGGCTGTCATGGAGTCGATTCTCTATGCATTAAGGTCGAAATAGCGTGTGACAAATGCGGGCTTGAAATGGATTTGGTCACTCTTTTGAAACTATTGCGGTCCAAAACAAGCAGCCGAATTGGGCAAGTTAAAAACCACGCAGACTGATTTTAGCTGATCGCGCGAATAAACTTAAGCCCCCCGGACCATTAGTCACCGTTTTTCGCCAACTTTAAGCCGCAAAGTTGCTGCTCCCAAGCGCCAAGGGCCAAGCCGGCATTTCACCGATTGACACGGCGCTGCCAGACAAATACAGTCCCGGCATGCTAGACAATTCAAGTAACGGAAAGCGCTGATGGGAATGATGTCGGAGTTCGAGGAGTTCGCAGTCAGGGGAAATGTCATGGACTTGGCGGTCGGCGTGATCATCGGTGCCGCCTTTGGAAAGATCGTTGATTCGGTCGTTGGCGATCTGGTCATGCCGGTTGTAGGCAAAGTACTCGGCAACGTAAATTTTGCTGACATGTATCTGGCGCTAAAGGATATTCCAGCGGGCACCGGATCCAGCTTGGACGCGGTAAAGAAGGCCGGCGTCCCGGTGTTTGCCTACGGCAATTTCATTACGATCGTAATCAACTTCGTTATTCTGGCGTTTATCATTTTCTTGATGGTCAAACAGATGAACAAGCTGAAAAAAACAGCACTTCCCGCACCGCCAGCCCCATCTCCTGAGGACGTATTACTGCTGAGGGAAATCCGGGATCTCCTTAAGAAGTGAGCATTTGCTGACATAGCAGAGATATTTCCGCCTCGCTAACCGTTGTATAAGAGTGAGGTCCTTGTTGCCTACTATTGTGAATTGGCATCGTCGGCCCCATGTTTCTTTATGCGCCCCCGTCTATCAGGTACTTATTGAATGCGTCGCTTTTGGTTGATATTCGCTGAATTTGTCACGATCACGCTCGCAATCGTGTTTGTAGTCACTCTCATCAGACCTGACTGGAATCCATGGCGGCGCAACGTCGTCGAGATTCGCGAGTCGGCTTCCCCAGCTGGCCTGATTTCAGTTGGCAATGCGGGCCAGAGCAGACCGGCTCTCGCAGACGCCGCCAAGCGGGCAATGATTTCCGTTGTTAATATTTCCTCGTCGCGAGAAACCAAAATCCCCAGTAACCATCCGCTTGCCAATGACCCGCTGTTTCAGCGCTTTTTTGGACAGCCGAACGGCGACGAGGATAATCCGGAGGTTCGAGGCAGCCTCGGTTCGGGCGTAATAATCAATGCCGACGAAAAAGGCGGATACGTAATTACCAACGATCACGTCGTGGCCGGATCGAAGGATATCCAGGTTGCATTTGCCGATGGTCGCGTTCTAGCAGCGAAAGTCGTCGGCACCGACCCAGAATCCGATTTGGCTGTCCTGCGAATTGAGGGCAAAGGGCTGACCCCAATCACGCTTGGACAATCAGAAAAAGCGCAGGTCGGCGATGTGGTGCTCGCCATCGGCGATCCGTTTGGTGTCGGTCAAACCGTCACGATGGGTATTGTCAGCGCACTCGGACGAAATCGCCTCGGTGTAAATCGGTACGAGAATTTTATCCAGACTGACGCGGCAATCAATCCGGGCAATTCTGGCGGCGCACTGGTTGATATAAACGGCAACTTGCTCGGTATCAATAGCGTCATTTATTCTCGTACGGGTGGCTCGCTAGGGATCGGCTTTGCGATACCGGTATCGATGGCCAAAGATGTCATGGAGCAAATAATTGCAGAAGGTTCCGTTACTCGCGGCTACATCGGCATTTCTCCGCAGGACATCACGCCGGCGCTTGCGGAATCTCTGAAACTAGAGGTCGTACGCGGCGCTTTGGTTGCAACGGTCGTTCGGGGCCATCCGGCAGACAAAGCTGGCGTGAAAGTCGGCGATGTCATTACCGGCATCGAAGGCAAGAGCATTCAAGATAGTGTGGCGGCGATGGCGGTGATCGCGGCGCTAAGACCCGGAAAAGAAGCGAAATTTCAGCTCACACGCAGCGGAAAAGCCATCGAACTCACAGTCAACATCGCCAAGCGGCGCTCGCAAAGGCAGTAACTATCGGTTTCCTAGTCGGTGTGAGACTCGGTCTCGACCCGCGGTTTGGGTGTCACAAAAAAACGCGCCCACAAGATGCCAATTTCATACAGAACGCAAAGTGGTATCGCCAACGCTAGTTGCGAAGCCACATCCGGCGGGGTGACGACGGCCGCAACAACAAACGCGCCGACAATGACGTAGCGGCGAATTTCGCGCAACGTTTCTAGAGTGACCATTCCGGTCGCGACCAAGACGACAACGACAACCGGTGTCTCGAATGCAAGCCCAAAAGCAAAGAACATCCCAAGCACGAAACTGAAATAGTTTTCGATGTCCGGGGAAACCGTGATGGTCGACGGCGCCATCTGCGCAATGAATGTAAACACCATCCTGAAAACGAAAAAATAGCAAAATGCCATGCCGACAAAAAACAGCGCCGTGCTCGACACAATCAATGGCATGACAAAGCGTTTTTCGTGCTTGTAGAGCCCCGGGGCGACAAACATCCAGAGTTGATACAAAATGAATGGGAGCGCAACCAGAAACGATGCGAGCATCGCTATCTTCAACGGAATGAAAAATGGTGAAATCACACCGGTAGCAATCATTTTCGAGCCCTGCGGCAACGCCGCCATCATCGGCAGGGCCAGGATGTCATAGAGCTTGCCAGCCAGGAACCAGGGCGGTGTCACCAACGGTATCAACACGATGCCGAATGCGATCAAAGAGTAGACCAGGCGATTTCGCAATTCAACGAGATGCGAAACAAACGTGTCTTTGGCGGTATCGTTCACGTCGAACTTGAAATACGTGCGGGTTCGATGCCGAAATCCAACCCGGCTTGAACTGGATAGTCGGATGCTGCCCTCGCACCCGCTTGGACAGAAGAAACGCGATCTGCTGGTGCCCCAATCTGGGCCGCCGGATTGCTTGATGCGGTTTCATGCAAGCCACTTTCCTGCTCGGCTAGCATCGAGTCTTGCCGGTGATTTGAAACTTCGCCAGCGGCTGGCGATGGTGCCTGTTTCTCTATTGCCTGACTGATTGCGGATGTTTCCTTCTCAACAATATTGGCGTGCTGCTGAACGCTTTGTTCAAAACTCTTGGCAGCGTCCTGTATCTCCTGCTTGATCTTGGCAAGCTCGGAAGTGTCCATTTCACGATTGATATCCGCCTTCACCGTGGCGACATAACGTTGCAGGCGGCCGAACAAATGTCCAGCAGTGCGCGCGACCTTGGGCAGCCGCTCGGGGCCCAACACCACAAGTGCGACAACGCCAATTACCGCAATCTCAGAAAAGCTCATGTCTAACATGGGCATTCCGCATCAAGAGCTGACAATAGGGCTGTTCTGCGAAAGTTGCGCAGCGACACAGCCGACTTACTGAAATCGGCGCTCAACTTTTTTGCTTGTCCTTGGCATCGACATCGATCGTCGAACCGACAACTTGATCGGGTTTCTTTTCCACTTCGCCATCGGTCTTCATACCGTCCTTGAAGCCTTTGACCGCGCCACCCAAATCACCGCCGATATTGCGCAATTTCTTGGTCCCGAATACCAGCAACACAACGACGAGTACGATGAGCCAGTGCCAAATACTAAAACTACCCATGATGATCTCCTAAAATTTTGCGGTTGCCAGAGCAATATCCCGCTCATCTTGCCGAATGCCGGTCTGACTGCAGTCGCAACCCACACCAACTTGACGATACAGCCGCGTGTCTGTGAGGCGCCATTCACAGCGATCTGAAGGCGGTAATGGCGTTTGTCTTTAGCCTACTGCCATCGTGCTCAAAGGAACGTTGCCCGGCCTATTTCCGAACACGTGAATATGCAAATGATACACGTCTTGGCGACCCATCCGACCGGTGTTGATCGACGTACGAAATCCATCCGTCAGTCCCTGCTCTCGGGCCAGCACCGGCGCGAGGACGAGCATCTTTCCCAATAGCGCCGCGTCATCCCCTGTCACATCGGACAGCATGGCAATGAATTTCTTCGGAATGATCAGGAAATGGACTTCAGCGACGGGATGAATGTCGTGAAAAGCCAGTACGTCGTCGTCTTCATAAACCTTCTTGCTGGGGATTTCGCCGCGGATAATTTTGCCAAAAATAGTGTTGTTGTCGGTCATTTCGTATTTTTCTTTCCTGAAGCTGGCCGCGCATTCTTTTCGTCAATTCCGGACATGCCTTCTCGCCGCTCAAGTTCCGCCAGCACGTCAGACAGTGGTACATTCCGCGCGGCCAGCATCACCAGCGTATGAAAAATCAAGTCCGCAGCCTCAGCTGTGAGCTGTTGGTTATCACCCCCCTTGGCCGCGATAATCGCCTCGGTCGCCTCTTCACCCACCTTCTTGAGCACCGCGTCGATTCCCTTGGCGTAGAGCGAGGCAACATATGACGTACCCGGCGCCGCGCCTTTGCGGGATACGAGGATCTGTTCCAGGCGAAATAGTATGTCGCTATTGGTCATTTAGCGGCTCGCGCCAATGGGTGTGGATATACAAGGCGTAACACCATCGTTAATCTCGTCTTTCGTGACCCAGCGCCCATCCTCGAGCAAGTTGAAAAAGCACCGACGACGGCCTGTATGGCAGGCGATATCTCCGACCTGCTCTACCTTCATCAAAATTGCATCGCCATCACAATCCAGTCGCAATTCCTTCACATGCTGGATGTGCCCCGAAGTCTCGCCTTTTTTCCACAATGCTTGCCGAGAACGCGACCAGTAGTGCGCGTCACCGGTAGTCAGCGTCAGTTGCAAGGATTCTAGATTCATCCACGCCAGCATCAGCACTTCTAGGCTCGTGACATCTTGAGCGATCGCAGCGACAAGGCCTTTGTCATTCCAGTTCACGGCATCCAGCCACTGTGACTGCAGGACGCCACTCACAACCTGACCTCGATGCCGCGCGCCCTCATGCGCTGTTTCGCCTCGTTGATGGTGTATTCACCAAAGTGAAAAATGCTCGCCGCCAGCACCGCATCAGCTTTGCCTTCACTTACGCCATCGGCGAGATGATCTAGCGTTCCCACCCCGCCGGAGGCAATCACCGGCACGCTGACGGCCTCGGCGATGGCGCGCGTAAGGGCAAGATCAAAGCCGGATTTGGTGCCGTCGCGATCCATGCTGGTGAGCAAAATCTCGCCAGCACCAAGCTCCTGCGTGACACGCCTCGCCCATTCGACCACATCGAGACCGGTCGACGTGCGCCCTCCATGCGTAAACACCTCCCAGCCTTCTGAATTTGGACGTTTGCGGGCATCTATGGCGACGACGATCGCCTGAGAACCAAAGTGGTCGCTAGCGTCTTTCACCAGTTGAGGATTGGTTACGGCGGCAGTATTGATGCTGATCTTGTCCGCGCCGACGTTCATCAAGCGCCGTACGTCGTCGATGCTGCGAATCCCGCCGCCCACGGTCAGTGGAATGAACACCTGATCGGCGACACGTTCGATCACATCCAGAATCATCGCGCGCGCATCAGAGCTTGCGGTGATATCCAGAAACGTGAGCTCATCGGCACCGTCGTCATTGTATTTGCGGGCGATTTCAACCGGGTCACCTGCGTCACGCAAGTTGACGAAGTTCACGCCCTTGACGACGCGACCGCCGTTCACGTCAAGGCAGGGGATGATACGTTTGGCTAACATTCGGACAACCCGCGCCAGAATTGCGAAATCCAAGCATGGAAGCGCCTCTCAGAGACTTTTTGGCTGGAACGGCGCACCAATAAAGGATCTACATGTTGACAGGTCATCGCAGGTGCTGATCAGCCCGCCGACTGCTCAGCCAGCGCCCGCGCCTTTGCAAAGTCCAGAGACCCCTCGTAAATGGCCCGACCGGTAATAACGCCCATGATGCCCTCATCCTCTACCGCAACGAGCTTCTTGACATCCTCCAGACTATTAAGCCCGCCGGAAGCAATGACAGGAATCGTCAGCGCCTGAGCAAGCTTGACGGTGGCGTCAATATTCACGCCAGTCATCATGCCGTCGCGACCGATATCCGTGTAAAGAACCGCTTCCACACCGTAGTCCTGAAAGCGTTTGGCCAGATCGATGACATCGTGCCCCGTCAGTTTCGACCAGCCATCGGTAGCGACTTTTCCATCCTTCGCGTCCAGTGCCACAATGATGTGGCCGGGGAACGCGTCGCAAGCCTCATGCAAGAATCCCGGCGTTTTGACTGCAGCGGTGCCGATGACGATATACGTCACGCCGTCGTCCAGATAGCGCTCGATCGTGGCCAGATCACGAATCCCGCCGCCCAGCTGTACCGGAACGTCGCCCATCGCCGCGATGACTTCCTTGATCGCGCCCTCATTCTTGGGTTTGCCCGCGAAGGCACCGTTCAGGTCAACAACGTGGAGTCTCGTCGCGCCGAGATCCTTCCATCGCCGAGCGGTCTCGCCCGCGTTGTCGGAAAACACGGTCGCACGCTGCATGTCGCCCTGCTCGAGTCGCACACAGTGACCGTCTTTGATGTCGATTGCCGGGATGATCAACATGATGATTAGTCAGATACAGAGTGAGGAATGAAAAAAGAAGTTGGCTATCCCGGTGAGCGCATCGGCGCTAACATCACGCTGGCGACCAGGAAAGAAAATTTTTGTACAGAGTGAGTCCGGCGTGGTGGCTTTTTTCAGGATGGAATTGAGTGGCAAAAATATTTTCTCGAGCGATGGCGGCGGTAAAGATGCCAGCGTAATCAGTTTCCCCAACGGTCACGATTGCGTCGGCAGGTTCACAGAAATAACTATGCACGAAATAAAATCGCTCGTCATCGGCAATATCTTGCCACAACGGATGCGCACGCGTTTGCTTTACCGTATTCCAGCCCATGTGCGGGACTTTCTGCGACGCATGCTGCGGCGTGAATCGCTTCACCGTTCCCGCAAACAGTCCGAGCCCGGGCGTATCGCCCTCCTCGGAACGCTCGAAGAGCATTTGCATGCCAACGCATACGCCGAAGAACGGTTTCTTTTCTGCAGCACGGCGCACTGCAGCTTCAAGGCCGCTTTCAGCCAGATATCGCATGCAATCGGGCATCGCGCCTTGCCCGGGAAATATCACCCGATCCGCATTGAGAACTTGCTGCGGTGAATTGCTGATGCTGACGTCGATACCCGTGAAGTGTTCACGCGCAACGAACTCAAAGGCCTTGGCCACCGAGCGCAGATTGCCCATCCCGTAATCGACCACCACAATTTTTTGCATGGGTCGCCAGAGTTCGAATGTTAAAGAGCGCCCTTGGTCGACGGCAGAATGCCAGCGGCACGCGGATCGAGTTCGCAGCCCATGCGCAGTGCACGGCCAAAGGCTTTGAAGACAGTCTCAATTTGATGATGCGAATTCACGCCGCGCAGGTTATCGACATGAAGCGTGCACATGGCGTGATTGACGAAGCCCTGAAAAAATTCATAAAAAAGGTCTACATCGAACTCAGCGATGCGCGCGCGCGTAAAGTTGATGTGGAATTGCAGTCCGGGACGTCCCGACATGTCGATGACGACACGTGACAACGCCTCATCCAGCGGGACATAGGCGTGACCGTAGCGGCGTATTCCCAGCTTGTCGCCCAGCGCCTGCGTCACTGCCTGCCCGATTGTGATGCCGATATCTTCAACCGTGTGATGGGCGTCGATGTGAAGATCGCCGGTGGCCTTCAATTCGATGTCGATCATACCGTGGCGGGCGATCTGGTCGATCATGTGATCAAGAAACGGAATGCCGGAATCGAGTTTGGCTTCGCCCGTGCCGTCGAGATTGATGACGACGCGAATCTGCGTTTCTTTGGTATTGCGGGTTACGTCGGCGGTTCTCATGTGGAGTAGTGAATGATTAAGTGGCATCGCGCAATGCTGTTAGAAACGCGGCATTCTCGTCCGCAGTCCCAACGGTAATCCGCAATGTATTTCGGAGTAGAGGATGCGACGGACCTGTGTGCTTGACCAAGATTTTACGCGACAGCAATGCGCTGAAGGTTTTTTCGCTGTCCGGCACCCTGATCAACACAAAGTTCGCTTCTGTGGGATACGCCGTCACATTCGGGATTGACCGCAATGCGTCCACCAGTTTCCCGCGCGCTTCCCGCAAGGCAGTCGCCTGCTCCAATAGCGCGGCGTAGTGTTTGAGCGCAAACGTTGCACCGGCCTGGGTCAGGCAATTGATGTTGTACGGCAGGCGGACCTTGTCGAACTCGCGAATCCATTCCGGATGGCCGGCGAGGAATCCCAAGCGAAGGCCAGCCAGGCCCAACTTGGACACAGTGCGCATCAGCACCGCATTGGGGAAGTCTGCAATCTCGTTGATAAAGGAATCACTTGAAAAGGCGAAATATGCCTCGTCGATCACCACCAGACCGGGAGAAATGCCGATGATTTCACGGATCGCTTCACGACTGAATAAGTTACCGGTCGGATTGTTTGGGTAGGCAATGAAGACGATTGCTGGCTGGTGTTCTTGAATTGCTGATCGCGTCGCTGCCATGTCAATGGCAAAGTCTTCGTTGAGCGGCACACCCGCGTAGCGCAAGCCGCAAATGGTCGCAATCATCTTGAACATGACAAACGACGGTTCGAACGCGAGCAATGTCGCACCGGGTCTTGCGCATGCTGCGGCAATGATCTGAATAATTTCGTCCGAGCCGTTGCCCAGGACAATATCAAGACCATCGGGAATCCGCATGGCCTCGCGAATCGCCGCCCGCAATACGGTGGCGCCTGCGTCTGGATAGCGGTTTAGCGAAGCTGCGGCCAGATGCTGCATCAACTCCGCCTTTAGCGTCGGCGGAAAAACATAGGGGTTTTCCATCGCGTCCAGCTTGATCAAGCCGGCGCTTGACGGAACGGGATAGGCCGACAGCGCGAGAATTTCCGGGCGAATCAGTGCGCTCGCTCGGGAGTTCACGGCTTTAACCGATATTCTGCCGACCGGGCGTGCGCTTCCAGGCCTTCGGCGCGCGCCAAGGTCGCGGACACGCGGCCAAGGGTCTGCGCGCCAGCAGCGGAAACATGAATGATCGACGAGCGTTTTTGAAAGTCGGCTACACCCAGAGGCGACGAAAACCGGGCGGTCCCGGACGTCGGCAACACATGATTCGGTCCCGCACAGTAGTCGCCTAGTGACTCCGAGGAGTGTACGCCCATGAAAATGGCCCCCGCGTGGCGGATAAGCGGTAGCAATGCATGCGGATCAGCAACCGAGAGTTCGAGGTGCTCAGGCGCGATCTGGTTGGATATCTGGCAGGCCTCGGCGAGATCGCGAACCTGAATCAGCGCACCACGATTGGCCAGCGACGCGCGGATGATGTTCGCCCGCGGCATGTTGCCGATCTGCTTTTCAATGCTCTTCGCGACTTTGTCGATAAAAATTTGATCGGGACACAGCAGAATCGCCTGGGCGATTTCGTCGTGTTCGGCTTGACTGAACAAGTCCATCGCGACCCAGTCCGGGTCGGCTGTCCCGTCTGCAATCACCAGAATTTCTGATGGCCCTGCCACCAAAAAT
>Ga0209490_10003316_pt1 | contig 15030 bp, 11 predicted proteins | sample MAT06_FD_187209 | JGI IMG/M metagenome (GOLD analysis project Ga0209490, IMG submission 187209) | Freshwater microbial communities from Lake Fryxell liftoff mats and glacier meltwater in Antarctica - MAT-06 (SPAdes) (version 2) | ecosystem: Environmental > Aquatic > Freshwater > Ice > Liftoff...
AAAACTCGTTGGTCGTCAGACCTTCAGGCTCCAGAAAAATCTGGTGGCTCGCCTTATCGGCAAAGCGATGAATCTTGTCTTCAATCGATGGGCAATAGCGCGGGCCAACGCCTTCGATGACGCCGGTAAACATTGGCGAGCGATCGAGTCCCGCGCGAATGGCGTCGTGGGTCTGTTCGTTGGTGTGCGTGATCCAGCATGAAACCTGGCGTGGATGCATGTCACGACGGCCGAGATACGAGAACACCGGCGTTGGATTGTCGCCCGCTTGCTCGGTGAGTTTGGAAAAATCAATACTGCGACCATCGATGCGCGGCGGCGTACCGGTCTTGAGCCGACCTACGGGCAACTTCATTTCCCGTAATCGCGCCGCAAGGGTGATCGCTGGTGGGTCGCCAGCGCGTCCGGCGGCGTAGTTTTCAAGTCCGACGTGGATCTTTCCAGCCAGAAAAGTGCCGGCCGTCAACACCACCGATTTGGCCGTGAAGTGAACGCCCGCTTGCGTGATGGCGCCCACCACACGGGGGTTTCCATTGCTTTCATCGAGCATCAGGTCATCCACCGCCTGCTGAAACAGCCAAAGATTGGGTTGATTCTCGAGGCGTTGCCGGATCGCCGCGCGGTAGAGCACCCGGTCGGCCTGCGCGCGGGTAGCCCGCACTGCTGGCCCTTTGCTCGCGTTCAATGTCCGGAACTGTATTCCTGCCTCGTCGGTGGCAATCGCCATGGCGCCACCGAGCGCGTCAATTTCCTTGACTAGGTGCCCCTTGCCAATTCCGCCGATCGACGGATTACAAGACATCTGCCCCAACGTTTCGATGGCGTGAGTGAGCAAACACGTCTTCGCTCCGCAGCGCGCAGCCGCGAGCGCAGCTTCGGTGCCGGCATGGCCGCCGCCGATCACAATCACATCAAATTTAGTCGGGAACTCCATGATTTATCGAGGGTTTTTTGCGTTTTTGCGGGTAAAAGTAGCAGCCCGCAAGTTTACGGTAAGCGTCGAAAAAACGCTATGGCGCTGAGGGTTGCAACGTCGTGGCGGATGGCTTTTTTAGCTGTGTCTCAAAGACCGAATCAAGGTACGAATCAACATCTTTCATCGCCGCCACCCGCGCGGCGTCGTTGCCGCCAACATGCACACCGGTTGCCAATTCCGGGTTGGCGCGATTGCGCACCGTACCGTGGTGCCCGGCACGTCAGAGCCGTGGTATGCGCCCGGAGACTGGTAAATCTCAGCTTTTAGGCCTGCCGATTTAGCCCGGGCGATTAATGCCTCACACGGCGGCGCGGGCGTCCAATCATCGGCGGCACCGATAAAAATCGCGAGCGGAACGGCGGCCTTCAACCCGTTGCGGTTGGCTGCCGTGCAGCCCGGATTAAACGCGAGCGCGGCGGCAAAACGAATGCCCGTCCGCTTGGCTGCCCTCAAGTGGCTACCGCTGTCGTTGAGGGCGTACAAGCTGCCAGTCGCGCCGTGCGTAAAGCCCATGAGGAACACCCGATCGTTCGCAACACAGGGCAATAGCAGGCACTGCAGCCCGCCATAGGCATCAAGTGGGCGCTCGCGGTCTTCCAGAATCGGCCGCACCATCTGGGTGCAGACCTCCTTGTGGCCGCGCGGATTGAAGCTGTCCACCAACAGCGCGACATAGCCCTTTTCGACCAAACGCTCCACCCAAAAGGGAACCCAGACACGGATCTGGCCGTTGGCGTCGATCATGCCGCTACAGCCGTGCATGACAACGAGCGCCAGCGGTGGCGTTTTCTTATCCAGCTTGGCGGGTTTGTGTAGATACCCAACAAGTTTGGTGGGATTGCTATCCTCAAGACTCGGGAATTCAACTTTTTTGGGGTCACCCCGGCGGCGAGATCCGGGAAAACCATGAGCAGCCCCACGGCAAAAGAGTGGAAGTGTTTCACGTGAAACACTCCTTTCGGTGATTGCTACTTGCCGATGCAGAACTTGCCAAATATCTCGCCCAACAGATCGTCGGGAGTGAATTCCCCCGTAATCGACGACAGCGCCGCTTGCGCCAACCGCAACTCCTCGGCAAATAGATCGAATTGTGCCGCGTTTACGCCCGCCCTCGTCAGGTGACCACCGGCATCCGCCAGTGCCAGCACATGCCGTTCGCGAGCCATGAACACGCCCTCTCCGGTTGGCCGCCAACCTGCAGTCGCCAGTAGCCATTCGCGTAACGCCGCAACACCCTCGCCGGTCAACGCAGAAATGGGCAACGAATTTGCCACCGAATTTGCCACCTGATCTAACGCCGCGCCCATACCATCTGCGCCGCCTTGCTTGGGCCGGCCCAGCAAGTCGATCTTGTTATAAACCCATAGCGTCGGCAAGTCGGGGGGCAGCTGCGCGGCAATCGCCGCTTGCTCCGGTGGTATTGCCTCTCCCGCCTCAGAAATCAACAGCGCTGCCCCGGCCTTTCGAACCGCCATCCAGGTGCGTTCAATGCCGATTCGCTCTACCTCGTCATCAGTGTCCCGCAAACCCGCTGTGTCGATCAGGTGAATTGGCACGCCGCTAATGTGGATGGTTGCGCGTACCTGGTCACGCGTTGTACCGGCAATTGGCGTGACAATCGCGACCTCATCGCCGGCTAACCGGTTTAGCAAGCTCGACTTACCGACATTGGGACGGCCGATTAACGCGACCGTGAGGCCATCACGAAGCACCGCTCCCTGTTTGGCTTCTTGCGACAAGTCGACCCACAGCGTCTGTATTTGCGCGAGTTTCGCCTGCTGCGCAGCTCGGTCGGCGGGATCAATTTCTTCCTCGGGAAAGTCGATACACGCCTCGACATGCATCCGCAGATCAGTCAGCCGCTCAACAAGGGCGTGCACCCTTCGCGAAAATTCGCCTGATAGCGATCGCGCCGCCGATTTGACGGCCTCTTCCGAGGCCGCGTCGATCAGATCAGCGACCGCCTCCGCTTCCGCTAGGTCCAACTTGCCGTTCAAGAACGCGCGTTCCGTGAATTCGCCTGGCCGCGCGAGGTCAGCCCCTAGCGCCAAACATCGTTTCAGCAACGTCTGCATTACCAGTGGGCCGCCATGGCCCTGTAGTTCGATGACGTCTTCGCCAGTGTACGAGTGCGGCGCCGGGAAGTACAGCAGCAACCCCCGGTCGATTATCGCGTTATCGGCATCGCGAAAACTCGCGAGCGTGGCGGTACGCGGGGCAACAGTCCGCCCACTCAACGTCTGTGCAAGGTCCGCCAAATTGCGGCCGGAAACGCGGATCACACCCACGCCACCTCGGCCTACGGGGGTGGCAATTGCAGCGATAGTCGTTGGGAAGGTAGGTTTCACGTGAAACATCTCAGGTTCGAATTTATTTCATTATTGTGCGCGATTTACCCGTAAAAAAGCCGTCGGCACTCGCGCGCCGACGGCTTTCGAGGGCTTGCGACACACTAGCGTTTCGGTGCGACTTTCACCGTCGCGGCGCCAAACGTCTTGTTGATGTACCACTGCTGGCCGATACCGAGGATGTTCTGCATGGTCCAGTACAACACCAAACCAGATGGAAAGAAGAAAAACATGATTGAAAACACGATCGGCAAGATCAACATGACCTTTGCCTGAATGGGGTCGGTGGGCTGAGGGTTGAGTTTCGTCTGAATGAACATCGACACGCCCATCAGCACCGGCAACACGTAATAAGGATCCGGCGTTGATAAATCGGTGATCCACCCCATCCACGGCGTATTGCGTAATTCAACCGCGCCAAGCAACACCCAATACAAGGCAATGAAGAACGGGATCTGAATGATGATCGGTAAGCAACCGCCTAGTGGGTTAACCTTCTCCGTCTTGTAGAGCTCCATCATGCCTTGGTTCAGCTTTACCTTATCATCGCCGTAGCGCGCCTTCAACGCCTCCATTTTCGGCATCAGCGACTTCATGTGCGCCATCGACTTGCCGGCTTTCTGGTTGAGCGGGAAAAACACCAGCTTCAACAGAATAGTGAAGGCGATGATCGTCCAGCCCCAGTTGCCGATCAAGTTATTAAGGAACGATAGGACCACGAACATCGGGTACGCAAGCACCGTCAACCAACCGTAATCAACTACCAGATCCAAGCCGGGAGCCAACGCCTTGAGTTTTTCTTGTTCTTGCGGACCGACGTAGAGCGGCATCGTGACGCTAGCTGACTCGTTCGGCGCGATGGTGCCGAGCTGCGCGCCGACAGCGACGACTGGAACGATGACGCCGGCCGAGTAAAGCGTCTCGGTCACGCGTTTGGTGAAGTATTCGCGGCCGCCGCTGCCTTGTGGCAACCAGGCTGATACAAAGTAGTGTTGGACCATGGCGATCCAACCGTCACTCGCTTGCTTCACATAGTCGGCTTTATTTTTCTCGATGTCGGAGAAGCTGACTTTCTGGAATTTCTTTTGCTCGGTGTAAACAGCCGGCCCGGTAAACGTGGCAATGCCGGTAAACGGGTTGCTGCCGGAGCTCTCGCCTTCGGGTGGATTCGCGTCGCGCACAAACTGGAAGTACGCTTTTGGCGTGAGCGCCGCAGGGGAATCGTTTTTGATGTCGTAGCGCACGTCGATGACGTAGCTGCCGCGCTTGAACGTAAACACCTTATTCACGGTGACGCCCGGCGTGTCGTTGTTGGTGAAAACGACATCAAGCTTGTCGTTACCGCCCAGATCAAAACGATCTCCAGCCGCAGTCCATTTGCTTGTGTGATTTGGCAATCCATCGCCCAGCAAACCAGTTTGGGCGATGAAGTAATGGCCCACTTTGTCTTGCAGCAAGGCAAATTGCCGCGTCGTGTCGCCGCGCGCAAGTTGTTTCAGCAGAACGACACTACGTATGTCACCGCCGCTCGCGTCGAGCTCAACCGCCAGCGTGTCGGTCCGAATTGAGACTGTCTTGGTCGAGGCGGCCGGCGCAACGGCGGGTGCCGATGCAGCAACCGCGCCCAAATTTACTGTCGGGGTGGGCAGTGAGGCCGCGCCGCTTGCCGTTGACGGAGGCTGCAGTACGGGTACTGCGCCACCCGGGGATTGCTGAGCCTGCTCAACAACCGGCACGGGGGGCGCAATAGGTGCTTTATTGTGCTTCTGCCACGCCTCCCAGAGGAGCAAGCTGGAAAAAGAAAAAATGATCAGCGCAATGATGCGTTGGGTATCCATATCGGGCTATTTCAGTTCAGGGGTCAAGGTACGGGGTCAACGCCGCCTTCGTGCCACGGGTGGCAACGGAGCAGTCGACGCGTCGTAAGGTAGCTTCCTTTGATTGCCCCATGTTTCTTCAGGGCATCAACGGCGTAATGAGAACAGGTTGGTGCAAACCGGCACTGGGTGCCGAAATGCGGGCTAAACACATATTGGTATCCGCGAACCAACATCAACAGCGCTCGTGCCAAAAGGGACACTAACGACCCCCGATGCCGGCCGCGAGTTTCGTGAACAAAGCGACGGCGGCTTGCTCAATATTTTTCCTGACTTGCCGCTTCACGGTATTGGCCGCGACTAATTTTGGTATCGCATTCAATGTCACCAGAATGTCGATGCCCGCGCCCCTAACCTGGTGCTGCCGAAACGTTTCGCGCAGGATGCGTTTTACACGATTGCGATCTACCGCGCGTTTAAGTTGACGCTTCGGTACCGCCAGCGCCACGCGAGCAACGCCTGCTGCGGTAGTGTTGGCAGCAGCAGCGAAATCTGCGCTCGCCGTGGTCACCAGATGCTCGCGGCCCAGTGTTCGGCTCATGAAAACAACCCCGGCCACGGCGGCGCTGACACGACGGCCGTGGGCAAGCAAACGCTTCACCTCAGCAGAGGCGAGCCGCATGGTACGAGGGTAACCTTTGGTGTGGATAGAACTTAGACAGCGAGACGCGCGCGGCCCTTGGATCGTCGGGCGTTGATGACCTTGCGGCCACCTGCTGTCTGCATGCGGACACGAAAACCATGGGTTTTCTTGCGGCGGGCTACGGATGGTTGGTAGGTACGTTTCATGATGTCACTCTTGGATCTACAAGTTAAAGAGAAATGCGGTATCGGTCCGTTGGTTAGTCATGATATTCGACCAATCCTGCTGCGGCGATCCTGGCGGCGGGCGTCCTGCTATCTGCCAATGCCCACGCGGTCGCTAAAGCTGTTTCCGTTACACCGGCAGAACTCGGCATTATCTTGTTTTTGTTGGGGTTTCGTCAAGCGTAGCGCACCTTTCCCCCAAAGTCGGCTGCCGCTGCGCAGGCGCGATCACAGGCCAAGCGCAATCGGCACCAAGACCCCCAGTAAGACCGCTTTTTTGCGTTTTCGCCTGTGGATAACTCTCCTCTTTGAACGGTTTTCAGCGTAAAATTACTGCTCCCGGAAAGTCGCGTTGCGGTTTGCTGCCTTGCCCCACGGCGCACCCAAGCAAAGCCGCCATACAAGCCTCAACGCCGGGTTCGTCCTCCTGCTTCACACGCGCTCACCTCACACCGGCAACGATTAGACATGCACCCTTTTTGGCAAGCCTGTGTTGAAGATTTACAGCGTGAGCTATCGCCGCATCAATTTGGTACGTGGATAAAGCCGCTACGCTTTGAACAAGAGGGTGATAGCTTTGTGTTGGTGGCACCAAATCGGTTTGTGTTGCAGTGGATAAAAGAGCGTCAGCTGGGTAAGATCGAGCTAGCCGCCGAAAAATTCTTTGCGCGTCCAGTCATGATCGAGCTAGCCATGGAGGAAGGTGACGATGAACACGCAGCCGGCAGCGATAACACCGACGTCGGACAATCATCAGGCAACGATCGTCCACCAGTGATTGGTAGTGGGCGGCCGGCCGTATCTGCTTCAGCAACCCCAACCCATCGCTTGAACCCGGGCTTCACCTTCACCACGTTTGTCAGCGGTAAAGCCAACCAGCTTGCGCGCGCGGCCGCACAACAGGTCGCGCAAAACCCCGGCCAGGCCTACAACCCTCTATTTGTTTATGGTGCCACCGGTTTGGGTAAAACGCACTTGGTGCAAGCAATCGGCAACCAAATGTTAGAGCGCAATCCGAGGGCCAACATTCGCTACATCCATGCCGAGCAATTCGTTACCGATGTCGTACGCGCCTATCAACACAAGGCTTTCGACTCTTTCAAACGGTCGTACCACACGCTTGATTTGCTGCTAATCGATGACATTCAGTTCTTCGGTAATAAATCTCGGACGCAAGAAGAATTCTTTTATGCGTTCAACGCCCTGATTGAAGCCGGCAAGCAGGTGGTTATTACCTCCGACCGTTTCCCAAAAGAGATTTCGGGAATTGAAGATCGTCTGATTTCAAGATTTGGTTGGGGTTTGACCGTTTCGGTAGAACCGCCTGAGTTGGAGATGCGGGTCGCCATCCTGATGAAAAAGGCAGAGTCAGAGGGGACGGCGATCGACGAAGAGGTTGCGTTCTTTATCGCCAAACATATCCGCTCTAATGTGCGTGAATTGGAGGGGGGGCTAAAGCGTGTTCTCGCATATTCGCGTTTCAATAACATACCAGTTTCCATTTCATCAGCAAAGGAAGCGTTGAGGGATTTGCTGGCCGTCCTTAACCGTCAGATCTCGATCGACAATATCCAGAAAACGGTTGCGGACTATTACAAAATTAAAGTTGCTGAGATGTACTCGAAGAAGCGCGTACGTTCGCTTGCCAGGCCCAGACAAATCGCGATGGCTTTGGCAAAGGAACTCACACCAATGTCGCTGCCGGAAATCGGCGAGGCCTTTGGTGGGCGCGATCACACCACGGTACTGCATGCTTGTCGGCGCGTGCACGCGCTAGTGGAAGCCGACCATGTTGTTGCGCGCGATCATTCGTTATTGATGCAAATACTCCGGGGCTAGACTGGCCGGCGTCTTTAAAGATTAGTGACAAGAGTTGATTTTGAAGATTAACAACCATCCAATAAATAGGGTGGGTACTTGAGGATAGGTTGTGGGTAGTTTGCTGCCTTGGTTGGCTACACCCAATCTGTCCACAATTCATCGACCGTCATAATGGCATTGCCCCCCAATGTTCGTGAGGTTGTAAGTGGTTGATTCATTGAAGAGATTCAGAGTTGTACGCAAAAACACCTCCCTCCTATTACTACTATTAGGTTTGTAATATGTTTACAATAAAAGCTAAGAACAGCACGCTGCTAGGCCCACTCCAATTTGTCACAGGTATTGTCGAACGGCGACATACACTGCCAATTCTTTCCAATGTTTTGATCGATGTTGAAGATCATGCCGTGCATTTTTTGGCCACGGATCTTGAAGTGCAGATACGCGCGACGGCCAAACTTGAAACGGCACACAAACCGGGCAGCCTCACCGTCGGCGCGAAAAAGTTACAAGATATCCTGCGCGCGCTGCCGCCGGATGCCGATACCGCGCTTGAGACCAAAGAATCGCGATTGACCGTCAAAGCGGGCAAAAGCCGGTTTGCGCTGCAGACGTTGGCGGCGGCCGATTTCCCGAAGATTGCTGAAGCTAAAGACGAAGCCACCACGGTTGCAATACCGCAGCGCGACTTCCGTCGTGTGCTTGGGTTGGTCCAGTTTGCGATGGCGGTACAGGACATTCGTTACTATCTGAACGGCGTGCTGATCTCATGCGATGGCACCACGCTACGTGTTGTGGCAACAGACGGGCACCGGCTGTCGATGGCGTCTTACAAACTTGCTGAACCAGTCGCCAAGATTGAAGCCATCCTGCCACGCAAGACGGTTTTGGAACTCATCAAACTGTTGGATGAAAGCGACGACCCGATCCACATGGCGATGCACCAAAACCAGGTCAGGTTCAGCTTTGCCGGCATCGAGATTGTCTCCAAAATCGTTGAAGGCAAGTTTCCGGATTACACCAAAGTCATTCCTTCCGGGTACACCAACCACGTGCAGCTGAATCGTGTCGAGTTTCAATCAGCGCTACAACGCGCATCGATTTTATCTAACGACAAAATTCGCGGCGTCAGACTGGTCTTTACCAAGGATTCGTTGTCGATCATTTGCTCAAACAACGAGCAAGAAGAGGCGGAAGAAAGTGTGGCGATCGCGTATGAACGAGAGCCGATGGACATTGCGTTCAACATCGCCTATCTGCTCGATGCACTCGGCCATCTTTCCACCGAAACGATTCAACTTTCATTGGGCGAGGCAAACATGTCCAGCGCACTGATCACACAACCCGGCAGCGAAGACTTCAAGTACGTCGTCATGCCGATGCGCATTTAGGCAGGATTAGCCAAGATAAAAACAAACCGATAGCGACGGCAAACGCTTCGCGCTCAACAACAGCAGATAACACTAAAAGCAAAGCTCAGGAAATAAATGGTACCGGCAAAAAAGAGCGACCCCGCAGCATACGATTCCGACTCAATCAAGATTCTGAAAGGCCTCGAGGCGGTCCGCAAACGTCCGGGGATGTATATCGGTGACACCTCAGATGGTTCGGGCCTTCATCACATGGTGTTCGAAGTCGTCGACAACGCGATCGACGAGGCGCTGGCCGGTCATTGCGACGATATCAAGATCATCATCCATACCGACAACTCGATTTCGGTGGCGGATAACGGCCGCGGCATTCCGACCGGCATCAAAGAAGACGACGAATTCAAGCGCTCTGCCGCCGAGATTGTGATGACCGAGCTGCACGCAGGCGGCAAGTTCGACGCTAACTCTTACAAAGTCTCGGGCGGTCTGCACGGCGTCGGCGTGTCAGTGGTCAACGCGTTATCTGAGTGGCTTAAGTTGCGCATACGGCGCGACGGCAAAATTTTTGAGATGGAGTTCCGGCATGGCGAGCGGGTGTCACCGCTAAGTGCAGTCGGCAATACCGACAAACGCGGCACCGAGGTGCACTTTCTGGCCGCCAAGGAAACGTTTACGCACGTTGAGTTTCACTACGAAATTCTGGCCAAACGGCTGCGCGAACTTTCGTTTCTGAATAACGGCGTCAAGATTGAGTTGATCGACCAGCGCAACGGCAAGAGCGAGAACTTTGCCTATGCAGGCGGCGTTAAGGGGTTTGTGGAGTACATGAACCGCACCAAGTCGGTACTACACCCAAAGATTTTCCACGCGATCGGAGAGAAAGACGGCATGACCGTTGAAGTCTCGATGCAATGGAACGATTCCTACGGCGAAACCGTGCAGGTGTTTACCAATAACATTCCGCAACGAGATGGCGGAACGCACTTGACCGGCATGCGCGCCGCGATGACGCGCATTCTTAACAAGTACATTGAAGAGAACGAGTTCGCCAAGAAAGCGAAAGTCGAAACATCGGGCGACGACATGCGTGAAGGTTTGACGTGTGTATTGTCGGTCAAGGTTCCCGAACCAAAATTTTCATCGCAAACCAAAGACAAGCTGGTCTCGTCCGAAGTTCAGCCGGTGGTGTCTGAAGTCGTCGCCGCAAAATTATCCGACTACCTGCAAGAAAACCCCGCAGACGCGAAGATTATTTGTTCCAAAATTGTCGACGCCGCACGAGCGCGCGATGCTGCCCGTAAAGCCCGCGAGCTGACGCGTCGCAAAGGTGTGATGGACGGCATCGGTTTGCCCGGCAAGTTGGCGGACTGCCAAGAAAAAGATCCGTCGTTGTGTGAAATCTATATCGTCGAGGGCGACTCAGCCGGCGGCTCCGCCAAGCAGGGTCGTGATCGCAAATTTCAAGCCATCCTGCCGTTGCGCGGTAAGGTGCTCAACGTTGAAAAAGCACGTATCGACAAAGTCATTGGCTCAGAGCAAATCGCCACACTGATCACAGCACTCGGTGCGGGTATTGGTAAGGACGACTTCAACCACGACAAACTGCGCTATCACCGCATCATAATCATGACCGACGCGGACGTTGACGGCGCGCACATTCGCACGCTGCTGCTCACATTTTTCTACCGGCAGATGCCGCAGTTGGTCGAGAACGGCTACATCTACATTGCCCAGCCGCCCCTCTTCAAAGTGAAGAGCGGCAAGGATGAACGCTACATTAAAGACGAACAGGGGCTCAAGCAGCTGCAACTCAAGAAGGCGATGAATGACGCGTCGCTCAATCCTGGCGGCGGTGGCGCATGGATCGAAGGTGCAGCGTTGGGCAAGTTGGCGGACGAGTTTCTCGTGACTGACTCGATCATTGATCGTTTGTCGCGCACGTTCGACCCGGACGTTGTGCGTGGGATGCTGGTGTGCCCGCGTATCGATCTGACTAACGCAGAATCCGCTTCAAAAGCCGCCGTATGGCTGACGGACGCGATCGGTACCGGCACACTCATCGTTAAGGTTGAGCAGGATGAGGTACACGACGGTTACCGCCTGCGCTGCACCAAAACCTTGCACGGTAACAAGCGCGACACACTGATCGATTCGACATTCATTGAAACCGGCGACTACGAGCAGATCGTGCACACCGCGCAAATGCTCAACGGTTTGATCCGCGAAGGCGCTGAGATCAAGCGTGGGGAAAAAGTCTTTGCCGTCAAATCGTTTGGCGAGGCGCTCGCTTGGTTGATCGAACAAGCCAAGGACAGCATGGCCATCCAGCGCTACAAGGGTCTTGGTGAGATGAACCCCGAGCAGCTATGGGAAACCACGATGGACCCGAAGGTGCGCATTCTGAATCGAGTGCAAATCGAAGACGCCATTGGTGCCGATGAGATCTTCACGACGTTGATGGGCGACAACGTTGAGCCGCGCAGGGCGTTCATTGAAAAGAATGCGTTGATTGTGCAGAACCTAGACGTTTAGATAGTTTTCATCGCGGCTCAGGACAATATATAAAAATCTCACGACGCAATAGTTTGGGCGCCTAAAGACATCGGTAACCCGCGCCGAAGTTAAGCGCGAGCGGTGGATTGCTATTTGGCTTTTTCATTGGAGGGTTAACAGCGCTCAAACTCGCGCAGCTGAGAAATTCAGTTGGGTGTTTTAATGCCCCCGTTATCACTGCGCGCAAATGCGCAGCAATGCTGGAAACTCCGGCCAGCCATAGCTGTCAAACGAAGGCTCGCTACGCCATACGGCAATGGTTGTGTTGCATGGCCTTTACGCCGTATAAATCGAGGGCGCTTCAAATGCCACTATCGTCACTCGCCTACGTCAGCTCCGCCGTCCGCAAGTTCAATGACGAAGAGCTCTCGGAACTGCTCGCCAATGCACGTGCGTTCAATGCTCGTGAAGGCGTAACAGGCGCGCTCCTGCACCACGACGGATCCTTCTTCCAATACATAGAGGGGCCACCGGAAGGACTGGCGCGCGTCTATGGGCGGATAAGACGCTCAAGCAAGCACAAAGGAATAATCGAGCTCTTTCAGCAAGACATCGTGAGCCGCATATTCTCCGTGTGGCACATGGGCTTCGCCCAGGCCCCAGGAACACTGCTGCAAGAACTTGCAAACGCGCAGTGGCTCAGTGTTGTTCCGTCTCTTCAAACAAGCCCGTCAAAGTCTGATGGTCTAAAACTCCTGTTGGGCTTTTGGTCCGGGGCCAAGTAAGAGCGCGCCGCAATCCACCTTAACCCTTCCGTCAGCCCGGACGCTGCTTAAGGTAGCCGCGCAGCCGCTACTACTCGAAGACGTCGCGGCGCAATCCAGTGGAAAAAGAGCCTGCTATCGCTACTAGAAACGCTAAAAACGCTGGAGGCGATGGGCCGCGCTCGAAACGATGGTGGGCGCTGGTCGGCGAGTGGTTCGCTTCAAAGTTATTTGAAACAAACACCAAAGTTACGCAATAACTCTGGTGCGAGTTGCAGTAAGCTGTTGATTAGAAGGGCTACAGGGCCGTTCAGGCAAGCTGGCTGGACGAGCTTAGATCTACCCGATCACTTGCAGAACGATTGATTTCTGCCCCGGCGGGCGCCGACGACCTGACCAACATCGACCATTGAAAATGATTAGCGGATCGTTGCCGCCCGTAGCAACGAGTCAGCGGTTGCTTCGATTTCGTTACGCATGTGAAGCCGCTCCAGCCACCGTTGTGGAATCTGTTTGCTTCCGTAATGCGCACCAGCCAATTGACCAGTGATCGCCGCGGTGGTGTCAGCGTCATCGCCCAAATTGGCGGCTTCCAGAACCGCAGACTCGAACGTGTCGGTGCGGTGAAAGCACCAAAGGGCCGCTTCCAACGAGGCAACTGAGTATCCCGACCCCACGATCTCGTTGCGAAGCTTGCCGACAAATTTTCCGCTGGCGATATCGACAACTTTTGGTTCACTGGCGGCGGCTTCATTGAGATGGAGTAGTGACGCCTTGGTCTCTCCGGCCAACGCCTTAGCAAGGGCTAAACCGAATACCGCGCAACACTGCACCGCTTCAGGCGCGGCGTGAGTTGTTCTTGAGCTTTCCGCGCACAATACGACGACTTCGGCAATGTTGGGGTAGTAGAAAAGTACTACCGGTGCGAGCCGCATCAATGAGCCGTTACCCGCTGTTTTGGGGTCGGTTGAGCCGGCAAGCGGATTTCCCGTCGCTTGGAACTTCGCGAGGGCCTGCCGCACGGTCGTACCGATGTCAAAGCAGTCACCCGTTGAGCTTAAGTAGCCCCGCTGCCACCAATTGAGATATCGCGTCATCTGGTCTGCTGCGTCGAAGCCGGCCTTGTTGAGGAGGCTCTCGGCTAGGCAGAGCGCCATTGATGTGTCGTCGGTCCACTTTCCGGGAGCAAGGCTAAATGGACCTCCGCCAACCATGTCCGTTAGCGGACTGAATGATCCTCGCGGGCGAAACTCAACCGCCGTTCCAACAGCATCACCGCACGCAAGCCCTAGAAGAGCGCCGCGGTAGCGTTCAGACATTGTTGGATTCATGTGCTTAGCCACTACGTGCCAGTCAACTCGTTAGGGGGTGAACTCAAGTTGACGTCGGTGAATAGATGCCGTTCAGCACCGGCAGTCCGCCTTCATGCTGAGTATAAATATTCATCCAAGTCCGCTCAACCTTGTGAACATTCTCCCCCTGCCACCAATAGAAGAATATCGCGCGTCCATGTTCTGTCAGCCCCGTCTTCTGTTCGCTGTCCAGATGCTCATTCATCCTTCTGCGCAGATCAACAGTCAGGCCAACATAAAGAACCTCGCCAGGAAAGGTAGCTAACGCATAGCAGCCCGGCAAATTTGGAACGAATCGACATCTGTTGCGCATGAAAGACTCGTGCGCGACCGGCGCGGGGACGAGCTCACTGACATTCATATTGTTGACGCCGGCCTTGCATTTACCACCAGTGACGGTTGAAAGCTGAACAGGAACTACGGACTGTTTAGCCAGGACTGGCGGCCTTCCGCGAACAGATATGCTGGTCAATTCTGGATCGGCGCATTGTGGGGAAAGTGATCAGTTTGAGGGCGGCGGTAACAATATGCAGGTTTGGGGGGCGGCGCAGGTGGAGTTGCTTGACAGGGTTTCGGGCCGGGAGGTGGCGAACTCGGCTTATCGGTTACCGAGACCCAGATGGCAAACCCCGCAATGCCGTACCAGAACCAGTATCTCAGCACATGCGAAAGGACTCCGGCGAAGTCTCCGCTGGAAGCTGTCGGCTGCGGAGTAGATGGCGGTCGAGAAGCTGCGGTAGTTTGACGGGTTCGCTGCTCTGATTGCGCGCTCAAGAGTTCCTGCTGCGTTACCTATCGATGATGAGCTTCAATATAGCGACCTTGACTATTTATCAGCCGCTTCGTGGGGCTGGTTAAGACCAAAGAAATCTCGGATGTCCGCGAGAATGATATTTCTCTTTGATCTAACGTTATTCAGCGCATCGACTAACCCGGAAAACTTCACGCTCTGGGTTTCTCGATGGAGATTGCGCGAAGGATGACACCAACAGTCGGGGCGACTACTGCGTCACGGGGTGGCCGCAATTGGGCAGGAATTTGGCGATCTGTGCGATTTCCTTCTTTGCACGGAGATGATTTCATTGGCCAGCGTGCGCATTTTCGGGTTCTTGCCGAGCCGAACCTGGGGTTTGGCGATGTTGATCGCACCTTCGCGATGGATCCTCATCATGGCGAAGTCAACATCCCCGGCGCGTGCTGATCAGCAGCGCCGAAGATGCCG
>Ga0209490_10003322_pt1 | contig 15023 bp, 18 predicted proteins | sample MAT06_FD_187209 | JGI IMG/M metagenome (GOLD analysis project Ga0209490, IMG submission 187209) | Freshwater microbial communities from Lake Fryxell liftoff mats and glacier meltwater in Antarctica - MAT-06 (SPAdes) (version 2) | ecosystem: Environmental > Aquatic > Freshwater > Ice > Liftoff...
TGATGAGTAAATAAATACAAATACCGATAAAATGTTATTATTCCAATATTTATTTATTATTGAGCAATTTTAGTTTATATATCTCTGAAATGATTAATTGCAATACATTATGTTGTTAGTATTGTTTAATCTGAAATATCTATTGGATTCTAAAAAAATATCAAAATTTAAATAAGTCATTATACGATTTTAAAAAATAATGTATATACATATAATTCTATTTTAACAACTCCAATCAGTTTTTATTTAATCGAAATAGTTACCCTCCTGTTAAGCGCTTTATTTTCGGCAGTGTCATTAGGTCTGATTGGCTTCCGATCGCCTTTGCCTTCCGTCTCCACCCGGTCGAGCGGTACCCCCTTATCAATCAAAAACCTCTTCACACTCTCTGCCCTTCTCAGGCTCAGATTTTCATTGTACGCAGAATTACCTTGGTTATCGGTATGCCCTATGATGGCGATGGACACACTGCTGTTTTCAACCAAGAAATTGTAAAGTCGTTTGAGTGAACTTGAAGACTCCGATTTTAACTCATCTTTGTCCAGGTCAAAAAATATATTTTCAAAAACAAACTCCTCCCCCGGACCAATCGGCACCATGGAAACCATCAAGTCTTTTTGGTTTTTGAGATTGTCCCGGTCCACATTGTAGATTTTTGGCAGATAGCCTTCTTTTTCTACATAAAGGCCTGAAAACGATTTGTCAGGATAGAGCATCAAAAACTCACCCGTTTTTCCATCCGAGCGAAATTCGTAGAGTGTGCTGTCATTGCTGAGGCTTACAAGTGAAAGCCGCGCGTCTACCGGTTGACCGGTCTTGCTGTTGAAAACCTTCCCTTGGGTCACAATCAGGTTTTCTCCAAGGGAGATTTCCTCAGGAAACTTGAACTTGTACAGGTAGGAGCGTTCCTCCATGTTTCCGTTGTATGTATTCTCTGTATAATAAGCGTAATCCCGCTGGGCTGTAATAAATAGTGAAAATTGGTCCAAATGATCATTGATAGGATATCCAAGATTTTCGGGATTGGTAAAAACGCCTTTCTCAACCCTTGATACAAAAATATCCTGTCCACCAAATCCCCTATGGCCGTCCGATGCAAAAAACAATATCTCATTGTTAAAATAGATAAACGGCGATACTTCGTCTTTCCCTGTATTGACCAAAGACCCTAGGTTTTTGGCTTCAGACCATCCACTATTTGACATTCGGAGCGAATACCAAAGATCCCTGCCACCAAATCCCCCCCTTCTGTTGGAGGAGAAAAACAAAATCCTGCCGTCTGCTGATAAGGAGGGCTGTGAATCCCAAGACCTTGAATTCACTGATTTTCCCATATTTGAGGGTCTTTGCCATTCATCATTGATCTTGTAAGCAATGTACAAATCACAATCCCCGAAAGAATCCGGAGTTTCGCAGGAAGAAAAAATCAAAATCTTACCATCTGCGGAGATGGTACAGGTTCCTTCATTGTAATTGGTATTTATCGAACTTGAAATACTCTGAGGTTCAGACCAACGCTGGTCTTCTTCTGAAAAATTGCTGGTGAATAAATCCTCATGTTCGAAGTTCTTGAGGCCATCTCTTTTAACAAAAATTATTTTCTTGCTGTCTGCAGTCAGGACCGGAAAATACTGGAGGGAGAACTTGTTTAGCGGTTCGGTCAACTTTTGTTTTTCTATGGAAAGTGACTTTTCAAGTTGCTGACGGATGAACCTCATCTGACTTTCCGTCTCCCGGTAGTCAATCCTTTGTTTGAAACTTGCATCAAGAAGAGGATTTGCTATTTCATATTCTGCCAAAGCTTCCTGAAACTTCCCCACTGCGAGATAGCAATGGACTTTGAGCCACTTGAATTCTCCTTTAATCTGGTTTTTTGCCTGCTTGGCCTTTGCCTCTCCTCTTTCAGCTACTTCTATTGCTTCCTGTGGTTTTCCTTTGGTCAGGAGGATTCTTCCCCACTTGATATATGATTCCAAAAAACCCGCCTCCCTTTGGATGGAGGCCTTGTATTTTTCGATCGCATCATCATACATCCTCTTCTGGACCAATTCATCACCTTCTTGATGCATTTTGATTGCCTTGCTGTCAATGATGGAATAGCCCTGACCGAATGAGAAAGTGATGAAAAAAAACAGGGCTAAACTAAGAAAGCTGATCTTCATGGGCTATGGGATGTCCATAAATTTATGTGTTTGTAGCGATATTTTCCAATTTGGATTAGATTTTACATAATCAATGACCTTGTTTGTCATGGTCCCCTTTTTACTCCACTCCGGCTGTAGGAGCTTTTGACAGCTTGGTTTGACCTTGGAAGCATGCTGTTCTGCAAAGACAAAATCTGAATCATGGAATGCGATAACCTTCAATTCATCGGCTTTATCATAGATGCTGGGATGAGGTTTTTTAAACTTCTTAGGTGAAAAACAGACCCAATCAAATGTACCGGAAAAAGGATGGGCACCAGATGTCTCTATGTGTATCCTAAAACCATTTTCTTTCAATGCAGCCGTCAATGGGCCTAGGTTATACATCAATGGTTCTCCTCCTGTGATGACTACCGTCCGACTTGGAAATGCCATTGCTTCCTTGACGACAGACTCTACCGACAAAATGGCCCACTTTTCTGCTTCCCAGGATTCTTTGACATCGCACCAAACACAACCTACATCACAGCCTCCAAGACGGATAAAGTAAGAAGGACTACCTGAAAACGTTCCTTCACCCTGTATGGTATAAAACGCTTCCATTACAGGAAGCATTGTTCCTTCCGAAACTTGTAATTTGATATTTTCCATAATTTTTGATGAAGCGGGAAATTGAACCGCTGGGTAAACCTTTGATTTTTGGATTGCAAAGTTATGGTAAAAACCGTAGAATGCTAAAGTTTGGAAGATTACAAAATTGCAGGATGACTTATTTGTTAATCCGCAATTCTATCATTTAGCTGTGCTACTTTCAAAAATGGACCGAAGCCAGAAGGAGCTTTTATTGTTAATTCTACCCGGGGGTTTGATTGGGTTAGCACATTTTTACAGGTCTAATTCCATTTTGATGTCGCACCTTCCATACTTTCCACATTCAGGAGTTGTTTCCCTGAAGCCAAACTTTCGATACAAGTACAGGGCAGCCTCTAATTTTGTATTTGAGTATAGTACTACTTTCTTGGCACCCATCGTCTTGGCTTTTTCCAAAATAGAAGCAGCGAGAAGATGGCCCACCTTTTTGCTCTGGGCCTCTGGAATTACAGCCATTTTTATCATTTCAAATGTTCCGTCGGCAGATTTCGCCAATCCAACGGTCCCGATGATTTCTTCACCTTCTTTCGCAAAAAGAATAGCCCCTCCCTTATTTAAGATCACTTCTTGAGGGTTGCTTAGCTGTTCGACATCAAACGGTTCCAATATGAAATATTTTTCAACCCATTCTTTATTGATTTTTTCAAAATGGGGCTGAAGTTCTGGGGAATAATCAATGATTTGGACCATGGATGGGGGCGTTTGGTTTTTACTGCAAGAAGTTTGGGCAAATGAATCAGTTGGGAATAAAAATAAGAAAAGCCTGAAAGGTTTCCCAATCAGGCCTCTATCATTTACTTCAAATAGATTTTTTTATTTTTAAATCGTTCTGTTATATGAAACTAGAAATTGAGCTGAACCTGTTTACCGATTTTATTTTTTTGCTCAAGTTCAAGCAATTTAGATTTTCTCCAAATCCCACCCGAATAACCTGTCAGCTGACCGTACTGACCCACAATCCTGTGACAGGGAAGCATTATCAAAATAGGATTTGATCCGATCGCCGTTCCCACGGCCCGTACTGCATTGGGATTACCTAGGCTGTTGGCGATTTTTTGATAGGAAACCGTCTGTCCAAAAGGGATTTTGTTTACTTCCATCCAGACTTTATGTTGGAAATCCGTTCCTCCCAAAGCTACAGGCACATCAAATGTCTTGAGTTTGCCTTGAAAATAAAGCCCCAGTTGAATCCAAACATCCATCAGTACCCCATCGAAAGAATCATCTGTAGGATCTTCTTCAGTAAATTTCAAACTAACCAGGTAACCGTCCCAGACTTCTGCCCTGACATTCCCGAGTGGGGTCTCTAATACCGTATATTCTCTCATATTTACTGATCGTTTAAGGTTATTATTCCATTAGTCAATAAACATTCCCGCAATTTTAGAAATACAACGTTTTAAAACCCGATTTGTCTTACAAAATCCTCTTTAATTTAAAAATCAATTTAATATTTGGGTTTATTGAATTTAGAATAAAATAACAATTAAAAAAATACGCTTAGCGAAATATTATCTCAAACCCTCAAACTATCATCAACCTGAACCTCCATACTTCCCTTATCGACCTGACATCGACTTCAAAAGGTTTGAAAATAGGATTGGAAGAACAAAGCAACAGTTTTTCATTTGCCTTGACTGTATTGTAGACAATCTTGAAAGTGATGCCTTCCGATTCCGTCAAGACGACATACTTTTCCCCATCCTTGATCGCTGTCCAATCGTCCACATATTCGCAAATGATCCATGCACCGTCAGGAATCGGAAGCATAGAATCTCCATCAATCTGGAAAACACGGTATTTCTTGTCTTGAGGTAAGAAAGGAAAGGAAAATCGTGGCAATTCACCAATAAAATCAGGATCAGAAAATCCAGCCAAATAGCTCGCTTTCACTTTTTGGGAAACCACCTCTATCAATTCTTTTCCGTCTGCATCGACTGTTGTCGCCAATATTCTGAGGTTTTTCCCTTTCAAAAACCGGTCTGTATCCAATAATTCCCTCAGTTTGTATTCGGAAAGCTCTTCAAGGTTTTTTCGCAAGAGCAAATCTACAGTCACGCCAAGGTAATCAGCGATGAGAAGTAATGTCTCCAAAGGGGGATTGATGTTCAACTCATATCCTGCGAGTTTTGACCGGCTAATGCCAATAGATGCTGCCATCGTTTCCTGTGTGATGGATTTCTTTTTTCTAAGGACTTTGATATTGGCGCTTAGGTGCATCTTATTATAGTATTTGAAACAATGCCATGGGATTCATTCCAAAAATAATACTATTGTTTAAATTATAGTCATTATTTTGATGATTTTTTAGACAATTTGGTCAAAACAGAGCAAAAAAAAGCCCCGCTAAGAAGCGAGGCCTGTACCAGGAGCGGGAATCGAACCCGCACGAGATTGCTCTCACAAGATTTTAAGTCTTGCGTGTCTACCTGTTCCACCATCCCGGCATTCTCTAACATGGTTAGAGATTTGAAATCACCTTAAACAACAAAGCCCTTCTTCAAGGGCTTTTTGAGCGAGAGACGAGATTCGAACTCGCGACCCCGACCTTGGCAAGGTCGTGCTCTACCAGCTGAGCTACTCTCGCATTTATCATTCTATCAATATTACTTTAAGGAAAACGCCATTTTCTGATTTAACAGTCTGGAAAAAACCCCGTTTTCTAAAGTAAATTGTGACGTTGATCTTTCATCTCCGTCTTTTGTGAGTGCAAATGTAAAGCAGTTTTCCAAAATAGCAAAAGTACAACCGTAAAAAATTTTGTCCACTTTTGCTTTCTGCCCCTCCAAAATTGATAATCAGGCATTTATTTAAAATTATTTGAAATAAGAATTTTCATTAAATCGTTGGAATTCTTTGCGCCAAGTTTTTTCAATATTTTTTTCCTGTGTGTAAATACAGTATTTATTGAAATAAACATCTGTTGTGCGATTTCTTGAGAGTCTAGTCCCTCCAAAAGTAATAAAGCGACTTCCTTTTCCTTTTTAGAAAGTACCAGGTCTTTTAACAGTGGCTTTTCTTTATGATGGGTTATTTTGGTTCCATCGTCTTTGCTGTAAGAATAACTCCAGTCATAGCCTCTCAGGTGTTCATTGTTGGTCATCTGAAGACCGATATGGAGGTCATAGATGAAATTTCCTTTTTCATCGATCAGGTAAGGTTTGGCTTTCGTAAAAAACCAGATTTCTTTTTTTGAGGTTTTATGGATCCAACGAAGCGTGTAAGACAATTCAAAAGTCTTTTTTTCCTGCATACTCGCTTTTTGAAATACTTCCAAAAAAATATTGTTAAATGCCACATGCTCTTTGGCATCCCCCGGATGCAATGCAGAAATCACGCCTGCGAGGCCATTTTCTCTCAAAAAATCAGCTGAATAACCACTGAGTTCTTCAATATTTTCTGTGAAAAACGGCAAACTCATATCCCTGTAATCAAAGCATCCAATGATAATCCCATCTTTCATGCCTAGGCTATTGCTCATTTTTTCCAAATCCTTGATAAGCGACGCCTCATCAGGATGGGGAATAAATTCCCTATCATTTTTGTAGGAAAAAAATTCCGATAATTTGTTCTGATTTCTTAATTCATCCAACAAAGAAGTATCCATATGCCCCAATTAATGGGATCAGTTTAAAATTGTCTTTTAATTTACGCATAACCTTACAAGATTCAATTCCCTAATTTCTTCTTGATTTCATTCAGTTTGATCAATGCTTCAATAGGGGAAATGGTATTGATATCAATGGCTCCAAGCATTTCCTGTGCTTCTTTGAATTTTGGATCTGCATCAAATAGACTGAGCTGATAATTGCTTTTCGGCATGTCTTTTATCCTGTCTTTTGATGCATTCATTTCTTTGTCTTTTTCCAGATACCCCATGATCTCGGATGCTCTTAACACAACCGGGTTTGGCATTCCAGCCATCTGGGCTACGTGGATTCCAAAACTATGCTCACTTCCCCCTTCTTTTAATTTCCTCATGAAGATGACCTTATTTCCGACTTCTTTCACTGATACATTGAAATTTTTGATCTTCGGAAAATCACCTGCAAGCTGGTTTAGCTCGTGGTAATGAGTTGCAAACAGGGTTTTTGCTCTGAATTTTGGGTGATTGTGCAAAAACTCTACAATCGACCAAGCGATGGATATCCCATCATAGGTGGAAGTCCCCCGGCCGATTTCATCCATTAATACGAGACTTCTATCGGATAGGTTGTTCAAAATACTCGCTGTTTCTGTCATCTCAACCATAAAAGTTGATTCTCCTTTTGACAGATTGTCCGAAGCTCCCACCCTTGTAAAAACCTTATCAATGATCCCTATCCTGGCATAGGAGGCAGGCACGAAGCTACCCATTTGCGCCATCAGGACGATCAATGCAGTTTGCCGGAGTAAGGCTGATTTACCTGCCATGTTGGGCCCTGTGATGATGATGATCTGTTGGCTTTCATTGTCCAAATAGATATCGTTGGGCACATATTCCTCTCCAACCGGAAGCTGGCTCTCGATGACCGGATGCCTTCCATCTTTGATTTCCAGGGAATCTGTGTCTGAGATTTTCGGCCTGCAGTATTTGTTTTTTTTTGCAACCAAAGAAAATGAAAGCAAACAGTCCACCGTGGCCAATATCCTTGCATTTTGCTGAATCTGGCTGACATACTCCGACGCATCCATGACAAGTGCCAAAAAATACCTTTGCTCAATCGACAGCATCCGGTCCTCTGCATTCAGGATTTTTTCCTCATATTCTTTCAGTTCCGGTGTAATGTATCTTTCTGCATTGACTAGTGTCTGCTTTCTGATCCACTCCGGCGGCACTTTGTCCTTATGGGAATTGGTGACTTCAAGGTAATACCCAAACACTTTATTGAAAGCTACTTTGAGTGAGGAAATCCCGGTATTTTTTATTTCCCTGTGCTGAAGTGAAACGAGATAATCTTTGCCTGTATTGGCCAAATCCCTGTATTCATCCAATTCGACGTCCACACCTGACTTGATGATTCCTCCCTGATGGAGAAGCATGGGCGCATCTTCCTGAAGTTCTCTTTCAATTTTGTCCAATAAAAACTCACACGGACTGATCTGATCAGAGAGTTTTTTGAGGGAACCGTTTTTGGAGTTTTTCAATATCCCTTTGATAGGCAATGTGTTTTTCAATGCCCTTTTCAACTGGTTCATTTCTCGGGGATTGATCCTTCCGACAGCAACTTTTGAAATCAGCCTTTCCAAATCCCCGATATGCTTCAGATGGCCAACAATCTCCTCGCACAAGTCAGGTGATTCAAAAAAATAATCCACCACTTTCAGCCTCTCTTCTATAGGTTCTTTCTCTTTGAGGGGAAGAACCATCCATTTTTTCATCATCCTAGAGCCCATCGGTGTAATGGTCTGATCGAGGATATTGATCAGCGGAACACCTCCATCTTGCTGGGAATAAACGAGCTCAAGGTTCCGGATGGTAAATTTATCCAACCACACATACTTTTCCTCCGCGATTCTCGATATAGATAGAATGTGTTTTACTTCTTTGTGTTCAGTTTCTTCAAGATAATATAATATCGCTCCTGCGGCAATGGTCCCATGTTCTAGGTTCTCTATTCCAAAACCCTTCAGGTTTGCCGTGGAGAAATGACCGGTAAGCTTTTCATATGTATAGTCGAGCTGAAAAACCCAATCCTCGCAATGGAAGGTAGTAAATTGGTCTTTGAGTATCTCCTGTGCCTTTGCTCTTGCCGCTTTGGAATAGATCACCTCCGACGGGCTGAAGCTCTGTAACAGCTTCTCAATGTAGGATTGGGAGCCTTCAGAACACATAAATTCCCCGGTGGAAAGATCCAAAAATGCGATGCCAAGAATATCTTTCCCAAAATAAACCGAGGCGAGGTAATTGTTTTTTCTTTTGTCAAGGACGTTGTCATTGAATGAAAGACCCGGAGTCACAAGCTCGGTCACTCCCCTTTTGACTATTCCCTTGACATCTTTTGGGTCTTCGAGCTGGTCACATATCGCAACCCTGTTTCCTGCTCTGACCAATTTGGGCAAATAGGTGTCCAAAGAATGGTGGGGAAAACCTGCCAATTCGATATGTGAAGCAGAACCGTTTGCCCTTTTGGTCAGAACTATGTCCAATACCTTGCTGGCTTTGATGGCATCCTCCCCGAAAGTCTCATAAAAATCCCCCACCCTGAAAAGAAGCAATGCCCCGGGATGCTTTGCTTTGATGGCATTGTACTGTTTCATCAGAGGGGTTTCTTTCACTTCATTCTCCTTCTCTTTTGCCATATCGTCCCTGATTTGATTCTTTGTGTTATTTTTGAAAATTATTAAAAGCTGAAATTATAAGATATCAAAAGGGAAACAAAACCACATGAGAAAATTAAACATGGAAGAGCTCAACCGGCTGACGGTTGAGGAATTTAAAGCGGTAGTCAAATCACCGTTGGTAATTGTTTTAGACAATGTGAGAAGTCTCAATAACGTCGGTTCTGCTTTCAGGACTTCCGATGCCTTCCTTGTCGAAAAAATCTTCCTCTGTGGCATCACCGGGACACCTCCACACAAAGACATCCAAAAAACAGCACTTGGGGCAACTGAGTCAGTGACGTGGGAATATGCAGCTACCACCTTGGAGGCCATCCAAAAATTAAAGAAACTAGGTTATATCATCTGCGCTCTGGAGCAAGTTGAAAGAAGCACAAAGTTGCACGAATTCAGCCCAAATTCCGATTTTAAATATGCTTTGGTATTTGGTAATGAAGTCTTTGGGGTGGAAGAAGATGTGATCCTGGAATCCGATCACGTCATCGAAATCCCTCAGCTTGGGACCAAGCATTCCTTGAACATTTCAGTAACAATGGGAATTGCACTATGGGACTTTCTGGTAAAAATGGATCTTTTGAAAAAAAATTGACAAAAAAAAGAGACTGAATTAGTCCTTTATTATTTAAACAGTATTGGTATTTGCATTAATCTTCTTTAAATCTGTCCACAATGTAAAGAAATAGATTGAAGGACAGAGTTGAAATTTCTTCTTTTTTGATGTCTTTTTCCCCTCCTTGCTTTAGCAATGGATTCTCCTTTTTCAAGCCTGTTGTAACAGGAGGTTTGGTGTCTTTGGCAGGACCCAAATTAGTTCTTTGACCGTTTTCCTGCTTAGAATCTACAGATGGGGATTCATGACTTTCGAATTGGGTACTTGACTCGCCATTTTTTGGTGCATCGGGAAAACCTTTTTCCCTTTCTGTTTGCGCAAACGAAACAAAACTCACAATAAACCCTAACAAAAAGATCAGTTGAAGCTTTTTCATTCCCGAGGTAGAGATTTTTGACACTTGCAACATTTATGATGGAGGTTTGAGTAGATTTATAACCCCTCATTGGAGGAGAAAGTTTCCAAATATATAAAAATTTTACTTCAATGCAAACGATTGACTATAACGAATTTCAAAGAATTGACCTTCGGATCGGCACAATAATCCGAGCTGAAATTTTTGCCAAAACGAAGAAGCCGGCATATAAAATTTGGGTTGATCTGGGGGAACTTGGCATCAAAAAATCTTCCGCCCAAATCACACATCACTATCAACCTGAGCAATTGCTTGGAAAGCAGGTACTTTGTGTTTGCAACTTTGCTCCCAAACAAATAGCGGATTTCATGTCTGAAGTTTTGGTGACGGGGTTTGATGATGGGAGCGGTAGGATTGTTTTGGCCTCCGTGGATATGCCCGTCCCTAACGGTTCAAAACTTCATTGAGATAAACCGGTCAGACCTTGATTTCAAGACCTTGATCAGAAACATTCACTTGAAAAACTTTTAAGTCCGGACATTGCCCTGAAACCACCCTGCCTGTTTGCAGGTCAAAGCGGTAAGAGTGCAAAGGACAGACTATTTCATTTCTGACTATAGTGCCTTGGACCAAAGAAGCCTTCCTGTGCGGACAAAATGGTTCAAAAGCAAAAAATGTTTCTTCGTTTCTGGCTATGCATATTTTTTCATCCCCTAATTTGACCAACTTGATCTGCTTTTCAAGAATCATCTGAAGGACCTGTTCTTTGTTTTGTCCTAGATTAAAAGTTTTCATAAGCAAGTTTTAATTGGTAATTTGGAAGCCTAAACCTAATATAATCATACCATGAAAAAAATAATATTTCTGCCTTTTCTGTTTCTTACAGGGGTAATTTTCGCCCAAAATCTGGATGGTGCCTGGAAAATGACCCATCAAAATGGTAATGCTATGACTGACAAGGAATACATCAAAATATACCAGGACGGATATTTTTCTTTTGGAGCAAAAGAAACCGCCACGGATAAGTTTGTAAGTGCCGGAGGTGGCCCGTACACTCTCAAAGACAATCTTTACCAAGAATTGTTGGATTTTTACACCGTCAATCCGGAAATGGTCGGAAAAAAGACGGATTTCAGCTTGGACATGATGGGTGGAAAAATGGTGATTTCCACAGAAATGGAAGGGAAGGCATTGGTCGAGATCTGGGAAAAGGTAAGTGATTTAAAAGATGACCTCACCAATAATTGGGTGATTACAGGAAGAAAAAGAGACAATGAAATATCAAGAAGCAGTCCCGGGGCAAGAAGGACAATCAAAATCCTGAGCGGAGGAAGATTCCAATGGGTGGCTTTCAATTCGGAAACCAAGGAATTTATGGGAACCGGCGGGGGAACCTACACCACAGAGAATGGCACTTACACCGAAAAAATCGAGTTCTTTTCCAGAGACGACAGCAGAGTCGGCGCAAGTCTTGAATTCAAATACGAGGTAACCGACGGGGAATGGCACCATAGCGGATTGAGCTCTACCGGAAATCCGATCTATGAAATCTGGTCAGCATACAGCAAAGCTTATAATCCGGTGATGTAAATCTTGAAAATAGAAGGGATTTTAAAATTTCAGAATATCAGGTGGATTTTTCTTCTAGGCTAATCCACCGAAAGTAAATGTAAAAAAAAGCCAAGTTTTGGGCAAGTTCCCTAATCTTGGCTCTTTTATTTCCCCAAGGATTTGACTTCTTCGTACCTGAAGCAATCGACCAAGTGGTCATTGACAAGGCCTGTTGCCTGCATGTGGGCATACAATATGGTACTTCCTAAAAATTTGAACCCTTTTGATTTCATGTCTTTTGCAAGTTTGTCAGAAACTTGGGTAGTAGCAGGTACTTCGGACAAGGATCTCCATTGATTTTGGACAGGCTTTCCATCCACAAAATCCCAGATGTAATTTTTAAAACTACCATGTGAAGCTTGAATCTCTATAAACCTTTTGGCATTGTTGATGGCGGCACGGATTTTCATCTCATTTCTGATTATGCCCGTATCCAACAACAATTCCTGTACGTACCCATCCGGCAAATCCGCCACAATAGTATAATCAAATTCCGTGAAGGCCTTCCGGTAACCTGCCCTTTTTTTCAAAATAGTGGACCAGCTTAACCCTGCCTGGGCGCTTTCCAACACCAAAAACTCAAACTGCTTTTGGTCATCAAAAACAGGTACACCCCACTCTTCATCATGGTATTCCACATAATCTTCAAAACCCAAACACCAAGGACAGCGAAATTTTCCGGGTTCTTGTTCCATTCCCAAAGTTGATTAATTAAGGTACCAAATGCCAGCATTAAGTGCCGTGGCAAAACTTACCCACAGCAGGTAAGGAACCATCAGGTAGGATGCTGTTTTATGGATTGGGAAGAAAACCTTGATACAGACCACGATCAGGATCCAAAGTGGAACAATGACTACCAATCCAAGAATAGGCGACTCCAATCCAAAAAATGCAGGGGACCAAATGCCATTGAGGACAAGCTGGATCCCAAACACCCAAAGTGCGGTTTTTTTCGATGGATGGTCAGATTTCCAGATCAAAAACAAAGCAATCCCCATCAATAAATAAAGTGTCGTCCATGCCGGACCAAAAACCCATGAAGGCGGAGTGAAAAAAGGTTTATCAATCGTCTGGTACCAGCTTCCTACCGACGAAATGGTGACCAATGCACCCACTCCTCCGATCAATTGCGGCAAAATAATTGAAATGATAAATTTGAGTGTGTTGTTCATCGCTATTACACTGTTTCAAGTAGCGTTCTAAATACTACCAAACTATCTCTGAATTTTCGGTTGACATCCTCCTGAAGTTTGGCTGCAAAACTTTGCTGGTATTCCATGATTTTTTCCATGCTGTCTGTAAAATACTGGACAGAATAGTTGGTCGATCCGTCTTCATTGTCATGCAGGATTCTATAAAACCTGTTTTCCAAAAACATCCCCGTAGCCAATACATCCGGGATATGCGTTTTTTTCATCCAGATTACCCATTCAGCTTCAGATTCCTTCTCTATGTTGACCGTAACATTATATAATATCATATTTCTTTAGATTTATTTTTATTTTTGTGGCATTCATTTGCCAACAAATATAAGTTCATGTTGTTAATCACCCGTAAATAACCGAAAATCATTTCACCAACATGTCCCTAAGCCTTCTTACCAAAACACTGAACCGTGATTGAGGCCATCCAACAAGTCCAAACCAACCGGATCAAACTTTTCAAGAGAATAATTTCCGCTTTTTATATTGCAGGAATAGTCGGACTGTCAATTCCTTTGGTACGCCCTTATTTTCAAATGCTGACACCATTCACCTTAATCATAAGTCTAAGTATCCTTTTGCTGTTTCATACCGGATGGAATAAGTCATTTGTGGTTTTTGCAATACTGGCTATGGTATTGGGATATGGATCGGAAGTAATGGGCATCCATACAGGATTCCCTTTTGGAAATTATGAATATGGCAAAACATTGGGGCTCAAGCTCTTCGAAGTGCCATTGGTAATTGGTGTTAACTGGCTGTTGCTCATATACCTTTCGGGAAACTTATTTTCCTTGAAAGTCAAAAATGATTGGATAGCAGCGGGCTTGGCATCCGCACTGATGGTGGCGGTGGATTTCCTGATCGAGCCGGTAGCTGTAAACCTTGACTTTTGGTCATGGGATGGAAATGTGATTCCTATTTCTAATTATATTGGCTGGTTCGGTGTTGCATTTATCATCCATATCGGCTACCGGAAATCAACTTTTGCTAAAGAAAACGTAATTTCGATTTATCTTTTGATCAATTTGGTGACATTCTTTGCCTTTTTGAATTTTATTACCTAAATCAAAATTCACCTTTAAACATTCTAATTCACCTAGAGTTATGTACCTGATGTTTGCTGTAGTATTTATCTTGATAGGATTTGCTGTCATGGAATTTTCAGGCTGGTTTATCCATAAATATATCATGCATGGGCCACTCTGGAATATCCACAAAACACACCATGAGCCATCCAAATCTTTCTTCGAGCTCAACGATTTGTTTTCACTGCTTTTCGGAAGCGTTGCGGTTATATTGCTCTTTCTGGGAGTAGAAAATTTCGATTACCGATTTTGGATAGGAGTAGGAATCAGTCTGTATGGAATGCTGTATTTCATCATACATGACGTCTTGGTCCACCGAAGAGCAAAATGGTTTGACAGACCCAAAAACAGTTTGCTTCTTGTGATTTTCAGAGCCCATCAAGCCCATCACGCCACAAACAAAAAAGATGACGCCGTATCCTTCGGCTTATTTATAGTACCCAAAAAATACTTTAAACGCTAACTAATTGTGAGTACTTATTCAATCAAAGACCTCGAACAAATGTCGGGTATCAAGGCCCACACATTACGTATATGGGAACAGCGGTACAATTTGTTGCAGCCCATGCGGACAGACACCAATATCCGATTTTATGATGATGCCAGTCTCAAATTGATTCTGAATGTGGCTTTATTGAACGACAATGGTTTCAAAATCAGTAAAATAGCAAATATGACTGAGATTGAAATGAGGGCGGAAGTAGTCAAACTCACAGAGAAAACCCTCACCCACGACGATCAAATCCATGCTTTGACAATTTGTATGATCGAGATGGACGAAGAGAGGTTTGAGAAAGTGCTTTCAGCTAACATTCTTAAGATAGGTTTTGAACAAACCATGCTCAACATCATTTATCCCTTCATGTCAAAAATCGGGGTGCTTTGGCAAACAGGAGCAATCAATCCTGCTCAGGAGCATTTTATCAGCAACTTAATAAGACAAAAACTGATCGTGGCCATCGATGGACAAATTTATAAAGGCGGAGGAAAAAAGTTTTTGCTTTATTTACCCGAAGGTGAATTGCATGAAATATCGCTTCT
>Ga0209490_10003323_pt1 | contig 15022 bp, 7 predicted proteins | sample MAT06_FD_187209 | JGI IMG/M metagenome (GOLD analysis project Ga0209490, IMG submission 187209) | Freshwater microbial communities from Lake Fryxell liftoff mats and glacier meltwater in Antarctica - MAT-06 (SPAdes) (version 2) | ecosystem: Environmental > Aquatic > Freshwater > Ice > Liftoff...
CCGACGCGGACGCCGTTCAGTTTCTTGACGTTGTCGTTTTCATCGCCTGAGAAGGAAGTTGTGGCGACGGCGAATTCGCGCTGGCCGTTCTCTTCATGAGCGGGCTCTTCGCGATACATGACAGGCCAGAGAGGCCAGGGGGTGGATTCGGCGCGCTCATCGGGTGGACGCTGGTGAATCATGAACTGATGAATGGACTTAGCTCCCTGACGGGTGGCTGTGCCGAGGCAGTCGGCACCGGTGTCGCCGCCGCCGATGATGATGACGTGTTTGCCGGTGGCCGTGATCTGGCCTTCGACCGTGTCTCCGGCTACGGCGCGGTTGGACTGGGGCAGGTATTCCATCGCGTAATGGATGCCCTTGAGTTGGCGGCCGGGGACGTTGACGTCGCGGTGCTGTTCGGCGCCAATGGCAAGAAGAATGGAATCAAACTGTTTACGGAGGTCGCTGAATTCGACATCTTTGCCGATGTTGGTGTTGAGCTTGAAAAGGATGCCCTCGGCTTTGAGTTGCTCGATGCGGCGGTCGATGTGATGCTTCTCCATTTTGAAGTCGGGGATGCCGTAACGGAGGAGGCCGCCCAGGCGGTTGTCGCGTTCAATGACGGTAACCGTGTGGCCAGCGCGATTGAGTTGCTGGGCAGCGGCAAGACCTGCGGGGCCTGAGCCGATGACAGCGACCTTCTTGCCGGTGCGTAAGGTGGGGAGTTCAGGAACGATCCAGCCTTCGGCGAAGGCGCGGTCGATGATTGATTTTTCGACCTGCTTGATCGAAACAGGCGTCTCGTTGATGCCAAGCACACAGGCGGATTCGCAAGGGGCGGGGCAGAGGCGGCCGGTGAACTCGGGAAAGTTGTTGGTGGCATGGAGCTGACGGATCGCCTCTTCCCAGCGGTTGTGATAGACGAGGTCGTTCCAATCGGGGATGAGGTTGTTGAGCGGGCAGCCGGTATGACAGAAGGGGACGCCGCAATCCATGCAGCGAGCGCCTTGCTCTGAAACCTTCGCGGCCGGGAAGTCCTGGTAGACCTCGAACCAGTCATTAACACGTTCTATAACAGGACGCTTTTTGGCGACTTCGCGCCCGATTTCGAGAAAGCCGGTTTGCTTACCCATGGATCACCTCACGCTTGGCGGACTTGGGGGTTGAGATTTCAGGCTGGGCCACTGTGTTTGATACAGAGCGGGCGATGCCGAGGACGCGCTTGAACTCGTGCGGGAAGACCTTTAGGAATTTGGGTAGGAATTCGCCGAATTCGTCGAGGACCCAGCGGGCCTTGGGGCTCGAGGTGTACTGCCAGTGGCGCTCGAGTAGTTGTTTGAGAGTGTTGATGTCCTCTGAGGATTCGACGGGGTCGAGATCGACGCTGGCCCGGTTGCAGAGGTTGGTCTGGAACTGGCCGGTTTCATCAAGGACATAGGCGATACCGCCGGACATGCCGGCACCGAAGTTGCGCCCGGTCGAGCCGAGGCAAAGGACGAGGCCCTTGGTCATGTATTCGCAGCCGTGGTCGCCGACTCCTTCAACTACAGCGGTGGCACCGGAGTTGCGAACACAGAAGCGTTCGCCGGCTCGACCGTTGAAGAAGGACTCACCGCTGGTGGCCCCGTATAGCGCGGTGTTGCCGATGATGATGTTTTCGTCAGGCAGGAAGGTTGACTTTTTGGGCGGGTAAACGATGATGCGTCCGCCGGAGAGGCCTTTGCCGGTGTAATCGTTGGAGTCGCCTTCAAGGCGCATAGTCACACCTTTGGACAGGAAGGCACCAAAGCTTTGGCCGGCGCTGCCGTTGAACTCAAAGTTGATCGTGTCGTGGGGGAGACCTTCATTGCCGTAGCGTTTGGCGATCTCACCGGAGAGCATTGCGCCGACAGCGCGATGGACGTTGCGGATGGGCAATTTGAAGTCGACCTTCGTGCCGTGCTCGATAGCTTCTTTGGCGTGCGAGATCAGTTTATAGTCGAGAGCTTCGACGAGGCCATGATCCTGCGTGGTGGTGCAGAAGCGCGAGACGCGTTGCGGCACGGGAGGATTGTAGAAGAGGTTGGCGAAGCTGAGGGTCTTAGCCTTCCAGTGGGTGATGGCCTTGCGTGTCTCAAGGAGGTCTGTGCGGCCGACCATTTCCTGGACGGTGCGGAGGCCGAGCTTGGCCATGATGCCTCGGAGTTGTTCTGCAATGAAGAAGAAGAAGTTGATGACGTTCTCAGGGGTGCCATCGAACTTCTTGCGCAACTCAGGGTTTTGCGTCGCGATTCCAACGGGACAGGTGTTGAGGTGGCACTTGCGCATCATGATACAACCCAAGGCGATGAGAGGGGCAGTAGAGAAGCCGAACTCTTCGGCACCGAGGAGTGCGCCGATGGCGACGTCGCGGCCGGTCTGCATCTTGCCGTCGACTTGGATGCGGACGCGGCTGCGGAGATCATTCATGACCAGCGTTTGCTGCGTTTCGGCGAGGCCGAGTTCCCAGGGGGAGCCAGCATGCTTGAGGCTGGTGAGGGGGCTTGCGCCGGTGCCCCCGGTGTCACCAGAAATCAGGATGACATCGGCGTGGGCTTTGGCCACACCTGCCGCGACCGTACCGACACCGACTTCGCTGACGAGCTTGACGGAGATGCGGGCTGCGGGGTTGACGTTCTTCAAATCGTAGATCAACTGGGCGAGATCTTCGATTGAGTAGATGTCGTGGTGCGGGGGCGGCGAGATGAGGCTGACGCCGGGGACGGCGAAACGGACGCGGGCAATGTTCTCGTCGACCTTATGGCCGGGGAGCTGGCCGCCTTCACCGGGCTTGGCACCCTGAGCGACTTTGATCTGGAGCTCTTCGGCATTGACCAGGTATTCAGTGGTGACACCGAAGCGGCCGCTGGCGACCTGCTTGATGGCGCTGCGTTTGGAGTCGCCGTTGGCCAGGGGCTTGTAGCGCTCAGAGTCTTCGCCGCCTTCTCCGGTGTTGGAGCGGCCGCCCATGCGGTTCATGGCGATGGCGAGTGTCTCGTGGGCTTCTTTTGAGATGCTGCCGAAGCTCATTGCACCGGTGGCGAAACGCTTGACGATTTCAATGGCGGGCTCGACTTCATCGAGGGAGATGGGTTGGGCGGCGAACTTGAAATCCATGAGGCCGCGCAGGGTGCAGAGTTGCTTGTTCTGCTGGTCGATGGACTTCGCGTAGTCCTCAAAGGTGGAGTAGCTGTTTTGACGGACGGCGTGCTGGAGCTTGGAGACCGAGTCTGGATTGACGGAGTGGAATTCACCGTGGACCCGGAAGTGGTAATTACCACCGGCATCGAGGTCTGTCGAGAACGAGTTAGTGGGGCGGAAGGCGAAGTCGTGCTTCATCTTCGCTTCTTTGGCCAGGACTTCAAGGCCGACACCTTCGATGCGGGTGGCTGTGCCGGTGAAGTACTTCTTGACGAAGGGCTTGCTGAGGCCGATGGCTTCGAAGATCTGCGCGCCCCGGTAGGATTGCAGCGTTGAGATGCCCATCTTCGAGAAGACCTTGAGCAGACCCTTGCCGATGGCTTTCTTGAAGTTGCTGAGTGCCTTCTCGAAGGTGACGCCGTCAGGCAGTCGGCCCTTTTGGGCGAGGTCTTCGAGGGTCTCGATGGCGAGGTATGGATTGATTGCACTGGCACCATAGCCGATGAGCAGGGCGAAGTGCATGATCTCGCGGGGTTCGCCGGATTCGACGATGAGGGCGACCTGTGAGCGGGTGCCTTCGCGGACCAAGTGGTTATGGACGGCAGTGAGAGCGAGCAGCGAGGGGATCGGTGCCGAGTTCTGGTCTACGCCACGGTCTGAAAGGATCAGCAGGCGGTAGCCTTTCTGAATGGCCAGAGAGGCGCGACGGCAGAGGCGGTCGAGGGCTTCTTCGAGGTCCTGTTCGGAGCCTGCGGCATCGAAGAGAGTTGGGATGGTGGTAGCGAGGAACTCACCCCAGCGAACGTGACGGAGCTGTTCGAGGTAATGGTTGGTGAGGATGGGGTGCTTGAGCTTGAATGTATGGCAGTGCTCAGGGGTCTCTTCGAGGATGTTGCGCTCGGTGCCGATGTAGCTGGTGAGCGACATGACGAGTTCTTCGCGGATCGGATCGATGGGAGGATTGGTGACCTGGGCGAAGAGTTGTTTGAAGTAATTGAAAAGCGGCTGCGGCTTGTCGCTGAGGCAGGCGAGCGGAGTGTCGGTGCCCATCGATCCGATGGGCTCTTCGCCGGCACTGGCCATAGGGACCATGATCATGCGGACATCTTCTTCGGTGTAGCCGAAGGCGCGTTGCCGTTCGAGGATGGTATGGAATTCGGTTTCGTGCCAGCGGGGCGGGGCAGGCAGAAGATCGAGAGTGATCTGCTGTTTATCGAGCCACTCGCGGTAGGGCTGCTTGCTTGAGAGCATCTGTTTGACTTCGGTATCGGGGATGATGCGGCCAGCAACGAGGTCGGCGAGCAGCATCTTGCCGGGCTGGAGGCGGCCCTTTTCTTTGATGTCTTCGGGCTTGACGGGGAGGACGCCGGTTTCAGAGGCCATGATGAGCAGGCCGTCATGAGTGACCATGTAGCGGGCCGGGCGGAGGCCGTTGCGATCGAGAGTTGCGCCGATGAGGCGGCCGTCGGTAAAGGCTACGGCAGCGGGGCCATCCCAGGGTTCCATGAGAGAGGCATGGTATTCGTAGAAAGCTTTCTTGGCCGGATCCATGGCGGAATCCTGATCCCAGGCTTCTGGCATGAGCATGGCCATGACGTGGGGGAGTTCTCGGCCACCGAGGGTGAGAAACTCGATTACGTTGTCGAGCGATGAGGAATCGCTGCCGCTTGGGGTGACGATCGGGAAGAGGCGGCGGAGATCGCCGAAGCGGTCGCTGGCGAGGACGGCCTGACGGGCGTGCATCCAACTGACGTTGCCTCGAACGGTATTGATTTCGCCGTTGTGACACATGTAACGGAAGGGGTGGGCGAGCTGCCAGGTGGGGAAGGTATTGGTGGAGAAGCGCTGGTGGACGAGGCAGAGGGCGCTGGCAACTTCCGGGTCCTGGAGTTCTTTGTAGAAGTTGGCGATCTGCGGGGCCAGAAGAAGGCCCTTGTAGATGATGGTGCGGCAGGAGAGGGAAGGCAGATAGAAGAAGTCGCGATCGCGGATGTCGGAGGCGGCGATTTCGTTTTCGGTTCGTTTGCGGATTGCATAGAGGCGGAGTTCGAGGTCGTCTTCGGTCATGTCAGCGGCGCGGCCGATGAAGATTTGCTGGATATAGGGCTGGGAATCGCGGGCGAGGCGGCCGATGGCGTTGGAGTCGATGGGGGTGTCGCGCCAGCCGAGGACTGCGAGGCCTTCTTCGCGGACGATGCGTTCGATAATGCCTTCGCACTGGAGGCGCTGGGTGCGCTGGACCGGGAGGAAGACCATGCCGACGCCGTATTCACCTGCTTTGGGAAGAGTGAAGCCCAGGCTCGAGCATTCGCGGACAAAGAACTTGTGGGGGATCTGGATCAGGATGCCGGCACCGTCGCCGGTGTCGGGGTCGCAACCGCAGGCGCCGCGGTGGGTCAGATTGATAAGAATCTGAATGCCCTTCTGGATGATGTCGTGGGATTTCTCGCCCTTGATGTTGGCGACAAAGCCGAGACCACAGGCATCGCGTTCGCGAGCGGGGTCGTAGAGGCCCTGAGCTTCGGGGAGTCCTCGCAGCATGGCGGAATTAGGGAGATCAGTCATAGATACACCTCGGGATTTACCGAGTATAGCTAGAAATTCTGGCATTAGGCAAGCTGAAACTGTTTCCCTTGTACTATTAGGCGCGGTTATGATATGCTTCTCTTCGTGCAGTTGGAACATATGCGGTTGTTTCGGGATATCGCGCAGAGCCGGAGCGTGAGCCGGGGAGCCGTCTTAAACAAGGTCAGCCAGAGTGCGGCGAGCCAGCATTTGCAAGAACTTGAGCGGTGTTTCGGGATCGAATTGATGGACCGGAGTACACGGCCGATTCGGGTGACGCCGGCCGGCCAAGCGTATCTGGAGTTCTGCCGTGAGGTGCTGCGAAAGAAGACCGAGTTTGACACGGAGCTCGATGAGTTGAAGCGATCGACAAGTGGGGAAGTGCGAGTGGCTTCGATTTATTCGGTTGGATTGTCGAAGATGCACCGGCTGGAGGATCAGTTTCGGGCGCGGTACCGGGATGCGCATTTGAAGTTGGAGTATTTGCGACCGGAGAAGGTATACGAAGCTGTGCGTGAGGAGCGGGCCGATATCGGGTTGGTGAGTTATCCGGTTTCCAATCGCGAGATTATGGCGCTGCCGTGGCGGAAAGAGAGGATGGTGCTGGCAATGCCGCCGGGGCATTTGCTGGCGGGGATGAAGCGAGTGACGCCGGCTCGCCTGGACGGGACATCGTTTGTCGCCTTTGATGAGGATTTGCCGATTCGCAAGGACATCGACGCTTATCTTAAAGAGAACGGTGCGGAAGTGGACGTGGTGATGCACTTCGACAATCTTCAGATGATCAAGGAGGCGGTGATTCTGGGGAGCGGGGTTAGCATTGTGCCGCATCCGGTCGTTGAGAAGGAAGTCGAAGAAGGGAAGCTGCGGGTGGCCGAGTTGAGCCCGAGCCTGATTCGGCCGCTGGGGATTATTCACCGGCGGAATGCGAAGATGAGCCGGGCGGTGAAGGCTTTTCTTGCGCTGTTGCAGGAAGCGGCCGAGTAGTGTCATTAGCGGCCCAAAGCCTGTACGGGAAAGCGATGGGCCTCTAACGGACACACTGCGGGCGTCGATTGTTTTAGCGTAACGAGCAGGATGTCAAAGAGCTGGCCCGGCGTTGTTTTGGACTGTCCCGGGCGGGTTGGGTTTGGGTTCGTTGTTTAGCTTTTCTGTTCTGGCTTTGGGGTTGTGTGCGGATCCGGTGGCAGATTGAGGTTGTGCTTGGCGTTTAGTTTTTCTACGAAGTCGCGGACGATGCGCTTGGCGAGCTCGACGCCAGCTTGTGGGTCCGTTTCCGCTAGTTTTTTGACTTGGGGTAGGTTTTCTATTGAGACGTCGCCCTTGTTGGTTTGGACGTCGTAGTAGATTTCGTTGGGTGGGCGGCCGGGGAGGGGCTCTGCGTCGGCGATGGCTTCGATTTCTACGTTTTCCCCGTTGCCGATGTAGGCTTCGCGTTGGGCGATCTCGGCGCGGAGGACTTTGATGGTGCGCTGGATTTTTGTGGGGAGGCGATCCAGTTCTCGCATGATTGCGGGAATGAAGTTTGCTGGCTTTGAGATGATGTCTTCGACGCGGAAGCGCATGGCTTCGCCGTACAGGAATTCCATTTGCAGGAAGCGGAGTTGCATGTGGATGAGTTGATGGACTAGCAACACCTCGGTGGGTGTGACCGGGTTGAATTGTTCGATCAGGTTGGTTGCGACGGCGAGGGCTTGATCGTGGTGGGCGATGAAGTTATCGAAGTTTCTCAGCGAGAAGAGGCCGTGCTTGAGGGAGTTGGAGGCGGCTTTGAGCTTGCCGGCGGGCGTACGGGGGCCGGTGGATTTGGTTGCGTTTCTGCGGTTGGCTTCGAGGGCCGCTTCGGTCATGGTTTTCTTGCGTGGGGTTTCCACGGTCGATGGGTCGTTGGCTATGTTCTGTTCTTCAGTCTGTTCATTGTTCATTGGATTTCTCCTGAGCAGAACTTAGCAGGCGGGTAGGAGGGCTTAATGTTTGGGGCTGGCGGGTTTTGTTTGGAATGAGTGGGTTAGGGGTAAAAGATTTTTGAAAATTGTTGTGACTCGCAAAAGCTTAATGTTCAAAAAAGCTGGATCGTCTGAGTTGCGAAGCTCGAAGGCCTTAACCCATGCCAGGAAGAAATTCACCCTATCTGGAAGGCCTTGCTTTAATTGAGGATAGGGTGAAGCGGTTGATTTGGAGTTAGTTGGAAGATTTCGCGTGGTGTTTGCCTTGGGCGATCTTGTTCGAATTCATAGATTTGTATTTCAAGCCAAAGGGCTATTCGGATTGGCGATTTTGAAATCGACGTTGCGATCCCGATTTTAAATGCAAAGATTTGTCCCTTTTTGAGTGAGTATCTCGCGTACTATCGCAAGCCCACCACCTATTAGGAGGAGTCTCTTGACTCGCGTTTGAGCAACTAGTATGATTTTAGATCTCACAAAGACATGGATTGAGTTTCCAATGGATCTCAACAATAATCTGGCCGAATCCGATGAAGTGACAGCGCTGCTTCTCAGATGGCGTGAGCCGACTGCTCGTGAAGAGTTGTTCTCGATTCTCTATCCGGCACTGAAACGAGTGGCGGCCATTCGGATGCAGCATGAGCGTTTCGACCATACACTGCAGCCAACGGCGCTTGTTGGTGAAGTCTACCTGCACCTGGTTCGACAAAATCTAGTGACCTGGAAGAATCGAGCGCATTTTCTGGCAATCGCGTCGGAGGCGATGCGACGGATTTTAGTGGACTATGCGCGGGCTAAAAACTCAGACAAGCGTGGATCGGGAAGTATTCTTATCTCCGCAACAAACCTCGAGTTGGGGAAGCCCGGAGATCCTTTAATTGAAGTGTTGGCGATTGACCAGATACTCGCGAGACTCGCCTTGAAAGATTCCCGGGCAGCGCAGGTAGTGCAATTACGATACTTTGGCGGGCTGAATTTTGAAGAGATCGCAGAGGTGCTTACGGTTACGGCGCGGACGGCCAAGCGAGACTGGCAACTCGCCCGCGCCTGGCTCTTTACCGAACTGGTAAGCGAATCATGAAGGCGGCCTTGCGGGAGCGAATGAAGGAGTTGTTTGGGGCGGCGCTGGAAATGGAGGAACCGGCCCGGTCAGCGTATCTCGAGCAGATTTGTGCGGAGCAATCGGAATTGGGCCAGGCGGTGACAGAGATACTCGAGGGGCGCGGAGCATCCAAGGGTTTTCTGAGCAGTGAGAGCCCGAGTACTAGCCTGGGGTCAGTATTTTGTGAGGGGCAGTTGGTCGCCGGGCGATTTCGGATTATGCGGTTTCATGGGCGTGGCGGCATGGGGGAAGTTTACGAGGCATTTGATGAGCGGTTGCGGCTTCGATTGGGCCTCAAGACCATTTGCTCGGAACTCGCTGCGGATGTGGAGGCTCGCGAACGATTTCAGCGCGAGGTGTTGATGGCGCGAGAGGTTTCGCACCATAACCTGTGCCGGGTCTTCGATCTGATTGAGCATCGTGAAACGGATGGCACTGTTACAGTCTGCCTAACAATGGAATGGCTACATGGCCGCACTCTGCAAGAAGTGTTGCGGGAACGGCGTCCATTGGGTTTGGATGAAACCAGAGACCTGCTTCGACAAGTGGCTGAGGCACTCGATGCCCTGCATGCGGCGCAGATTTTGCATCGCGATTTGAAGCCGGGCAACATTATGCTGGTGGATCAGTCCAATGGCAATAAACGCGCTGTAGTGATGGATTTTGGGCTTTCGAAGCCTCTGGTAGACAACGGGGATGCGAGAGGGTATGAGTCTTCGGCAGATGTACAGGCCGGTGCGCCGTATTTCATGGCACCAGAACTATTGAAGAACCAGAAGTTGACGGCGGCAAGTGATCTTTATGCCTTTGGATTAGTGTTGGATGAGTGCGTCACAAAGTCGAGAGCGTTCGATGCGGGGTCACTTGGCGCCATTTATTATCAGCGTATTTGGGAAGCTCCTATTCCGCCCAGCCAAAGGGCAGAAGAGCTGCCGTCCGCTTGGGAGCATGCCATCTTGAGCTGTCTCGAAGCCGAGCCTGAGCTGCGACCTATTTCGGCAGTAGAGGTTATGCGTTCAGTAGCCGGTGAGGTGACGCTGAGAAAATCCGTCTCGAAGAAAGGTTGGAGATCGGGGCATTTGATGTTACTCGCGGGGCCGCTGGGATTTGGGATTTTGCCGGTGCTGGTCGCGGGATGGTTTCGGTCCCCTGCCCATCTCGCCTCTTTGGTGCGCAGCGCACTCTTTGTGGCATTGATAACGCTTTTCGGAGTTGGCATCGTGTCTTGGCAAAGACTTCAACAGCCCGCCGCGCCCAATCTGATGCGGACGCGGATCAATCGCCTTACCGAAGCCAGCGCTTTCTCCAATTCAATGACCGTCTCCCAGGACGGTGCCTTCGTCGTCTACTCCTCTGATCGCGATGGCGGGGGGTTGCTCAATCTTTGGCGCCAACCGCTAAACGGCGGTACACCCTCACGACTGACAAGCGGAAAATTCAGCCACGAAATGCCCACCTTGAGCCCCGACGGCAAGATCTTAATCTTCCGCATCGATCAAGATGGGGGGACTCTCGCAAGAATGTCAGCCGGCGGCGGCCCGGTTGAGCGCATCCGCAATTCCGAAGGTGGCAGGGATCCCCGCTTCTCCCCCAAGGATTCCAGAATCCTTTATTGGATTCCGGCTGACGAGCAAACCATCGACTACGGCCGGGTCTTGCTCGCCAGACTCGAATCTATCAGCAGCATCGCTCCCTTAAAACTGTTCGGAGACTTCGCCCACGCTGCCCGGCCAATATGGTCGGATACGGCCAGCCATGTGCTGGCGCTGGGCACCTGGCAATCGAATATTCCGCAGAAGGAATTTGATGCCTGGGTGTTAGAGGTGCAAGGCATTGACTCAAAGGGAGTGCCAAAAAAAACGGGGCTGTTTCAGGCACTCAAACAGGCGGGCCTTTCGCCGCCACTTTCCCAGCGGCCCTGGATTGAAGCCAGCGAATGGAGCGGCGGCTGGCTCTACCTCACGGTGCCGGTCGGCGAAGCGATGGACTTGTTTCGCATCCGCCTACGGCCCGAAACGGGAGTTGTAGAGGGCCCCTTCGAGCGGGTCACCGCCGGGACGGGCTCGGGCTTGGTTGGCGGTCACCGGATGGCCCCAAATGGCGACATGGTCTATGCACGCCAGGAATCTTCAGCCGACCTGTTTAGTGTCGAAGTACCATCTTCGGGGAAAGTATCCGGGCAACTGCGAAAACATACTAATGACTCCGGACGGATTAATCGGCTCGTCATCCACGCTTCGGGAACCGTGGGTGCCTGGGAGTTGCGAGGAAACAGCGCTGAAGAAAAGCCCTGGTTTTTCGACTTAGTCTCCGGTGCCCGCCGCAAGCTTGCCACTGGCATCAACGCCGTTTGCTCTCACCTCTTGATTGCACCAGATGCCAAGTCCGTCGCATTTCGTGTAGGTCAGCCGGGTGTCCAGCCGATCTACCTGCAATCTCTCTCAGAAGAGCAATCCAAATTAATTTGCACCAATTGTGGCATGCCGAGCGACTGGACTGCAGATGGCAAGCACATCATCTACGTTACCGGCGGGAAACCGGCCAATATCGGAATCCTCAACGTCGCCACGGGCGAGCACGGCGACCGTATCGAACATCCCAGCTACAACCTGTTTGGCGCAAGAGCGCGCCTTGATGGCGCTGGCAACGGCTGGGTCGTCTTCTATGCCGACAACGGCGTCCGTACCCGACAGATCCTGATGGCTCCAATGCGATCATTCCGATCCTCGCCGCCCGAACACTGGATTCCGATCACTGACGGCGCGCACTGGGATCAATCTCCCGCCTGGAGCGCCGATGGTAAGACGATTTATTACGTGAACCGGCATGATGGCCACGCTTCTATCATGGCGAGAAATGTGGATCCCGTCAGCGGCAGGCCACACCTTCCCTCTTGGACCGTTCACGCGTTTGAATCCGCTCGGCAGACGCTAACAAGTTCTGGCCTTCGGCGCGGCAGTGATTCCCTCTGGGTGGGAGGCGGCCGGATTTTCTTTACAATCGACACCAAACGTTCAGACCTTTGGAGAATCAATGTGTTACCTAAGTAATGCACAAGATGCGGCGATGGCAGGCAGTTGACCGTAGGCGCACCCACCCAACGGCACAGTCGTTCTGCCGCCGCCGTCGCCGGTAAAAAGCCGGTATTGCTAAGTGCCGTTGCCTTCTTTTTCTATCTTGTTTCGCTCCTTGACACCGAGCCTGACTCCCAACTGCCGTATTCACTTGCGTTTGCGGGTAGTGCATGAGAAGTTGCGGGAGGATCCGCAATGTTCTTTGTTCCCCCCGTGCTGAAGTATGTAGATCGCAACGCCTTTGAGTTGCATTGTTATTGCACTCACCCTGAACCAGACAAAGCGATTGTGGAGTGGCGATCGCTGTTGGTGGATTGGCAGGACGTTTTCGGGTGGGGTTGCGAGGACATTGAGGCTTTGATCCGGGCAGATGAAATCGACATCATGCTGGATGTATCCGGACATTTTCCTCATCGACGGCTGGATGTTTTGGCCAGGAAGCCTGCGCCGGTGCAGGTCTTTTGGCCACATTACCCTGCAACAACTGGTCTTGAGGCATTTGAATACCGGTTGAGCGATGCCTGGGCCGACCCTGTGGGAGTGAGTGAGCGTGATTACAGCGAGAGGCTGCTGCGATTGCCGGGAGGATATCTGGCCTACGCGGCTCCTGATTTTGCGCCGTCGATTTCGCCGCTTCCCGCGAGCTTGAAGAAAGGTGAAATTACGTTTGGGTTTTTCCAATCGCCGCTGAAGTTGAATGCGGGCGTGTTGGACGTGCTGGCGGGGACGATCCTGGCGGTGGCGCATTCGCGGTTGCTGTTCCATTACTCGGTGAATGATTTCGATCGCCCCGGGAGGAAGGCGCGGGAGTGGATCGTGGAGGAGTTGGCACAACGCGGAGTTACGCGGGAGCGGATCGAATTCAAGGGTCCGCTGGATTTGCTGGAGCATCTTCGATTGGTGGCTGAGACGGATATCGCGCTCGATGCATTTCCCTACAGCGGGCAGACCACAACATGCGAATGTTTATGGATGGGTGTGCCGGTGGTTACGCTGGCGGGGGATCGATTTGCTTCGCGGGTTTCGGCTTCGATCCTGCATCGTGCAGGCCTTTCGGATTGGGTTACCGAGACGCCTGAGGACTATGTCGCGATTGCGGCGGAGAAGGCTCGTGTGGTGGATAGGCTGGCAGAGTTGCGAGCCGGGTTGAGGGCACAGATGGCTGCATCACCTGTGTGCGATGGGGCGCGGGTGATGCGTGAGATTGAAGCCGCATTCCGGATGGCATGGCAGGAATGGTGTGCCCGGCGGTAATCGCACAAAAGATTTTCTGAGAATTCTTGTCCCGATTGTTTTAGCTGTTGCGCGTATAGGACTGAAAAGGATTCCTCTACATGCTGACCCGACAATTCATACTCACCTCAGTTCTGGCCACTGCTCTACACGCCACAATCATTCACGATTTTGACGCTAGCGCTGGAGGCCCGAATACCCAGGGTTGGACTGGACAATCGGGCATCACTTCGGGTGCTGCCGTTACAGACCTGGGGCAATCCGCCTGGCGGATGACCGGTGATAACTGCTGCGGCTACTGGAATAACCCACTTACAGCAGCGCAATGGACCGATGCATTCAACGTCGGTTGGAGCCTGCGTGGAACTGCGCGTAGCACTGGCACTACGGGAGTTGGATACATGTTTCTGGATGTCCCACTCTCAATAGCAAGACCCCGATTCGACCTCGCTTTTGGGAATGATGGAGTGAATGGATGGGCGGGGCTTAGTAGTTGGTTCGACAGCGCAAACCCAGCACTTAAAACAACCTTCTCTGGAAATACATATCACCTGCTCGATATGCGATGGAATGCAACGACTCAGAATGCCAGCCTGTGGGTAGACGGCGTTCTGGCGCTTTCTGGATATACCGGACACTCGCAGTTTCGTGAATCGCATGGGCCCGCTTTCGGCGTGAGCGGGCTTACAACACAGGGCAACTTTCAGAACGTTGAGTTTTCTATCAATTACCCGGTTGCCGAAAACCCTGTGCCTGAACCGGCAACGGCAGCGCTTCTTGTAGCTGGCTTAATGACCCTTGGCTGGGCCAAAACTCGCAGAACTTAGCAACATAATTTAAGGAGATAAATTCAAATGAACAAGCGTCACTTTGTCGCGTCTATTCGAGTTGCGATTTTATTTGCAACCGCGATGACCAGAAGTCTCGAAGGGCAATTTGTAGTGGATACTTTTGCCGGGACGTCCAGTATTGGGGATGGGGGCCTCGCTTCAAATGCATTCTTTCGGGAAGCGAATGTTGCGATCCGCGACGGCAACGGCGGCTACTACATTGCCGATCTCGGCCAGAATATAGTGCGTCATGTGAATGCGGCGGGAGTGATTTCAACGGTCCTTGGGGTGCCTTACGAATATGGCATAGGCTCCAGTGGAGCGAAGGCGACGCAGACTAGAATTACAGATCCAGCCGGATTGGCGGTGGATGCCCAAGGCAATCTATTCGTTGCGGAATACTCTGGTTGTGTGATCAGGAAGGTGGACCGCCAAGGAAACCAGACAGTTGTGGTGGGCCAGGTGGGGAGGTGCGGAATTGGCGCAGCCAGTGGGCCCGGGAATCAGGTGGTGCTTTGGTATCCAACAGATCTCAGCATGGATGCGCAGGGCCGCCTGTTAATCGTAGATTCGTTCGCAAAGAGAATCCGGCGTCTCGATCCTTCTGGGACCGTGACAACCGTCGCTGGCGGTGGCGGAGGCCCGTTCAGTGGCGGAAGCCGGGCCGATGGCATTCCAGCAACCTCGGCAGAATTGTTTGGAGTGTATGGCGTGTCGGCTGGAGCGGATGGTGCCTTCTATTATTCAGAAACCGGGGCGCAGAACCGAGTGCGCCGGGTGGATGCAGCCGGGATAGTAACTACGATTGCGGGCGGCAGCACCGCAAATGGAGGAAATGCAGGAGATGGCGGCCCTGCGGCACGTGCTACCTTTTCGGGGGATATCCGTGGAGTAACGTTTGATGCGACACGCAACAGGCTTTTTGTTGTGGATCGAAGCAAACACCGAGTGCGGGTGATCGATCTTGCGACAGGAGTGATCTCGCATTTTGCCGGAGAGGCAAGCGCCACCATAGGAGGCTACGCGGGCGATGAAGGCCCAGCAACTAGTGCCAGACTCCACTTCCCAATCATGGCAAAGCTGGATAGCGATGGGGCGTTGTTGATCGCAGATCGAAGCAACGATGTGATC
>Ga0209490_10003326_pt1 | contig 15018 bp, 12 predicted proteins | sample MAT06_FD_187209 | JGI IMG/M metagenome (GOLD analysis project Ga0209490, IMG submission 187209) | Freshwater microbial communities from Lake Fryxell liftoff mats and glacier meltwater in Antarctica - MAT-06 (SPAdes) (version 2) | ecosystem: Environmental > Aquatic > Freshwater > Ice > Liftoff...
ACGGACCCTTCACCCCAGAGCTTTCGCGGTCGGCATCTTCGCGGATCAAGGCCTCGCCATCCACTTCGGGAAGTTCGACAACGGGGTATTCAGAAGCAGCGTCGAACCGGCCCGAATGCCCGATCGGCCTTCCGCCGAAAGAGATCTGAGCTTGGGAGGTTAGCAGAACCATCGCACAAGAACCGGTGAAATACCATCTTCTGGCGGCGCGACGGAAAACCTTACCAACTCCCATAGTGGTGATCCATGTGGTGCAAAAGAGGAATGCTTTACCGGCGCGTCAGCATAAGGCGCTGCAACGAACGGTTGCCGTTGGCTAGCACCTCGACGAAATACATACCATCTTCATTCCCGCTGAGGTCCAATTCCAACCGTTCGGCACCAGAAGCCACGGATGTTCGCATGATCGACCGCCCCACTGCGTCCAGCACGCGTAGCTCCACAACACCTGCGGCTCCATTGGGCAGTTTCAAGGTCACCACTCCATTCGTGGGGTTGGGTTGAAGCTGAAAGGCGAGATCAGTGACTTGCTCTTGCAAGGAAGTTGGCAGCAAAGGATAGCCTTGAAGCTGGTTGCCGCAAGTCCCCAGCCATTCATCCAACAGCGGGTAGCTTACACTGAATTTGCCATAATAATCGTTGAAATTGAAGTCACAACTGGCTTGCCCACCGAAGAGTTGGCCAACCAACAAACCGTTGCTGTTCCACAGTCCACTGCCTGATGATCCACCTTCTGTTGTTCCATCATCCCAACCAGGAACTCTCCAGCACTGGGCACCACCAAAGCTACCCGACACCACAGTCTGGTTCTCTCTGGAGATCTTCTTGATATCGCCACTTGGGTGATGGATAGCCGTTACGCCGGACGCTCCACCTGTGCTCTTATCCCAACCGGTATAGAATACATTGTAGCTCGGTGGTGGGTTGGTATTCAACTGCAACAAGGCCACATCGCTTCCAGCACTGCTGGTAAGCAGGGTGAACCCTGAAACACTTTGGTTCATTACGCCATTGGATGTAGGAACGCAACTTGGACTATTCCAATTGAACCGGAAAACCCAGTTGGTTCCTCCCAAACAATGGTTGGCGGTGAGGAAGTAGGGGGTACCGTCGTTGGCGCAATTGTTGATCAGCTGCCCAGTGCAAACACCGTCGCCTTGGACCACGATCATGGCAACGGAACGTATCTGGTCGCGGTAGTTATCGCCCAACGGACAGATAACATTGTTGTTGCAGCTTCCGCTGTCGTTCAAGTCTTTGGCACGACCAAAGAGGTCACGGTAGCCATGGGTGACCTGCCCAACACGGAGGCGCCCAAGCCCCTGAACGGCCAATGGTTCCACGTATTCTACAGTGATACGGTCGCCGGCCAAAAGGTCTACCCCTAGCTGGTCGTGACCAGGGTTGCTGCCTGCCTCAAAACCGCCCAGCACTTCATCCATTTCGTTGTAAACAAATACCTGTGCGCCTTCGGGAACCACGAATTCATGGAACTCGAAATTGATGCTATGGGCCTGCGGACAATGGATGGATAAACGCCATACGCGATCTCCGTTGGGCATGGTGTGCCAGACGCCACTATTGTCCAAACCTAGATCGACCTGATGGTTGTAGCCGAAGCGATAAGGGCCCTTGATACCTTGTTGGGCCCGAACCTCGTCCTCTGCCATAAGCGCGGCGGCGTCCACGCAACGCATGGTGGAAGTAGGAGGCGATGGTAGGCCACTGCTTCGATCAAATCCAAGTGGATGGCCTCCAAAAGAAAGCTGGCCGCTTGCACTAAGGCTGGACAACAATGCGGCTGTTGCGATGGCGGCAGATGTATTGATTCGCATGTGCTGTGTTCTGGTAAATTGGGATGGAAAGTTATGAAAAGCAAGGTGCTTCACTGTGCCGTTCGATAACCAATTCGACCAACAATGATCTCGAGGCGGCGAAATGTAATCTCAACAAGACGCTGGCACCGGGATAGAAACTCAGGCGTCCTTGGATGCCTTCTGCTTATCCTCCACCAGCTTGCGCATGGCGAAGAGCTCATCCCTTAGTTGGGCCGCAGCTATGAAATCCAGTTCCTTGGCCGCTTTGCGCATCTGGGTTTCCAGCAGGTGGACATTGCGTTCCAATTGATCGGCGGTCATGTACTTGACCACCGGATCGGCGGCGATGCTCAATTGTTCAGGTTCTACATAGGCACGTTTGCGGTCGGCGTCGTGTATATCGATAACTGCGGTCTGGCGCATTACCTCTCCACGGTCGCGCTTGATCTGTGTAGGCGTGATCCCGTTCGCTTGGTTATAAGCCACTTGTTTCACCCTTCGACGGTCTGTTTCCTCCAAGGTGCGCTGCATGCTGGCCGTGACCTTATCCGCATAAAAGATCACCAACCCATTCACGTTCCGTGCAGCGCGCCCTGCTGTCTGTGTCAGGGATCTATTGCTGCGCAGGAAGCCTTCCTTATCGGCGTCCAATACCGCTACGAGGCTTACTTCCGGCAGGTCCAACCCTTCACGCAGCAGGTTCACCCCAACAAGTACATCGAACATGCCCAACCTCAACTGGCGCAGTATCTCGATCCGGTCCAGGGTCTCCACATCGCTGTGGATGTATTTGCTGCGCACACCATTGCGGCCAAAGAACTCGTTCAGTTCCTCCGCCATGCGTTTGGTCAAGGTGGTCACCAACACCCGTTCGTCGATCTGTGAACGCTTTCGGATCTCGTAGAGCAGGTCGTCGATCTGGTCTTTGCTAGGCCGCACCTCAATGGGTGGGTCGAGCAACCCGGTGGGTCTAACCACTTGTTCCACGATCACCCCTTCACTTCGTTGTAGCTCGTAATCGGCTGGCGTTGCGCTCACGAACAGCGTTTGGCCCATCATCCCCTCGAACTCCTCGAATTTGAGCGGGCGGTTATCCATGGCGCTCGGCAGGCGGAAACCATACTCCACCAAGTTCTTCTTGCGGCTTCGGTCACCCCCGTACATGGCATTAACCTGGCTCACGGTCACGTGGCTTTCGTCGATCACCATCAGAAAATCCTCAGGAAAGTAGTCCAACAGGCAGAAGGGCCGCTGACCGGTCTGGCGTTGATCGAAGTAGCGGCTGTAGTTCTCAATGCCCGAACAATAGCCCAATTCGCGCATCATTTCAAGGTCATAGTTCACCCGTTCTTCCAGCCGCTTGGCTTCCAAATGTTTGCCGATCTCGTTGAAGAAATCCACCTGCTTGACCATATCCGTTTGGATCGAGTGGATCGCGCTGTTCATGGTATCCCTGCTGGTAACGAAGATATTGGCAGGGTAGATGGTGAGCTGTTCTGCGGTTTCCAAAGTCCTTCCGCTCAGGTCGAAGCGCTCCAAGCGTTCGATCTCGTCTCCCCAGAAATGGATGCGCAGCCCTTCATCCGCATTGGCCAGGTAGACTTCGACCACATCGCCACGTACCCGGAAGTTACCTCGGGAAGGCTCCACATCCTTGCGACTGTACAAGGCTTCCACAAGAACAAGCAACAACTTGTTCCGCGAGATCTTCTGGCCCTGTTTTAGGTGTACGATGGTCTTGTGGAACTCGGCCGGGTTCCCGATGCCATAAATGCAGCTTACGCTCGCTACCACGATCACATTCCTACGCCCGCTCAACAACGCGCTCGTCGTGCTCAAGCGCAGTTTCTCGATCTCATCGTTAATGGACAGGTCCTTCTCGATATAGGTGTTGGAGGTGGGCAGGTAAGCTTCGGGTTGGTAGTAATCGTAATAGCTTACGAAATACTCCACGCGATCCTTGGGAAAGAAATGCTTGAACTCGCCATATAGCTGGGCGGCCAGGGTCTTGTTGTGGCTCAGGATCAAGGCGGGGCGGTCCACCTGGGCGATCACATTAGCCACGGTGAAGGTCTTACCCGAACCGGTGACCCCGAGCAGGGTTTGTGCAGGAACACCATCGCGCAGACCTTGCACGAGCTGCCGAATGGCTTCGGGCTGATCACCGGTGGGGGTGAATTCGGAAATGAGTTCGAAAGCCACGTGGGACTATCTGGTAAAAAGGTGGTACAAAAATACCGGTGTTCTTTCGCCCATCATTCACCAAATTCGCGCCTTCAACGAACAACTTTCGAGACCATGAACCGCAGCTTACTGTCACTTGCGCTCACGACCATGTTCTTCGGATGCGCCGAACCGAACATGAACACGGCAACACCCCCAGAGCCGGATCCGATGGGCAAGCCATCCACGGTGGCGCTCATGGGGCATGATGGCACATATGTATCCTGCGAACTTGGACTTGAAGGAGAGAACAAAGCGATCCTGGTCTCCCGTGCCACTGCACCGGGCGATTGGGAGAAGTTCACCATGTGGGAAAAACCAGATGGGAAGGTGTCATTGCAGGCAGCGAACGGCAAGTTCGTGTGCAGCGACGAATTCAAAGAAGGCCTCTTTATCGCCGATCGGGACCAAGCTGGCGATTGGGAGTCTTTCGTGATCGTACCTCAAGAAGGTGGCAAAGTGGCCTTGCAATGCCATAATGGGTCTTACGTGACCGCCGATCATGGTTTGACCGAAATTAGAAGGGGAGCACTATTCGGTAACCGCACCGAAGTGCACGAGTGGGAGCTCTTCACGCTGATCAAGGACACGCTACCCGCAACACCTGCGATCCAATAATGCGATCGGCGGAACAATGGAGAGGTACCATTGTTCTTCCATGCGCAGCTATTGAACATCGCTAGCCAATTCAACCTATGTTCCTAAAACGCGTTATCTACTACCTGGACCCGCGCACCTTGTTCAAAAAGTCGGATCCCAACATGAGCTTGCGGTTCATGCACGGCATCAACCGGATCAGTGTGCTCGTGTTCCTTTTCTGCATCGTGGTGATGGTGGTTCGGGCTTGTAATAGGTAGGCATTTCAATGGGCGCTGGCAGTGTGGTCCGGCAGAAAATTGCCCGTTGTCCAAGGAATTGGGCCGTGTTGTGATCGAGCTATTCTATTTTCACGGCATGCATTCATGTCTCATTCGGCACGTACTGTGGTTACCGTATCTGGGGGCATCCATCGGCGGGTGGGCGCAAACTGAGCAGTACCGTATTGGTCCCAGTGGAAGCTGGGTCGCCCAGCATGAGCTGGGCGACGGTGGTGTTACCGATACCGCGTGCTTAAGAGGAGGAGAGGAGATCCTGCTTCTGGATCGGCAGTACGACTTAGGCGGTCAGTCGGTCTATTGGCGAAACGCGACAAAATTGATCTCCTCGGAAGGTGTCCAGAATGGATCACGGTTCGAGATCTCGTTCGATCCGACCTTCCAGCAATTGACCCTCCATCACCTACGGATCATCCGGAACGGAAAGGTCATCGACAAGCTGGATCGTCAGGTTCTCCGAATCCTTCAGCGCGAAGAGGATATGAACTCCTTCCTGTATGACGGTTCACTCACCGTTACCACCGAACTGAAAGATGTGCGGATCGGGGACGTGATCGATTATGCACTCACCATAAAAGGATGGAACCCTGTGGACCGCGGCCGATTCCATCGGTATTTGGGCATGGGGTACGGGGTGCCTGTCGCACGAAGCTTCACCCGTCTGGTAGCACCCAAAGGACGCAAACCATTGATAAAGTACCATTTGTTCAACGAGAAGCCGACCATACATACGATCGCTGGCGGTGAAGAGATCTATTGGGACTTGGGACCTTTGGCGTGTATACAATCGGACAACAATGTACCGGGATGGTACAATGCTTATCCGGGGATCGACATCTCGGAATTCGCTTCGGTTGAGGACCTTCGAGCGTGGGCCATTCAAGAGTACAGCATGGACCAGGGGGTGGACGCCTCGCTGGGCGAGCGTATCGCAAGGTTCAAAGCGCTACCGTCCGTCATGGACCGAATAGACAGTGCGGTGCATCTGGTGCAGCGTGAAGTGCGATACCTAGGGCTTGAGGGTGGCATTAGCGCCTACCGACCCCATGCTCCGTCCCAGGTCTACGAGCAACGTTTTGGCGACTGCAAGGACAAATCCCTGCTATTGGCCACCATTCTGCAAGCGGTTGGTGTGAACGCTTTTCCCGCTTTGGTCAACACCGTTTCGGGAGAGAAACTAACCGACCATCTGCCACGTCCCAGCCTCTTCGACCATTGCATAACGGTGATACCTATGGCGAGCGACACGCTCTGGGTGGATGGTACCTATACACACAACGGTGGTACGGGTGCAGGCCGATATACTCCGAACTATGGACAAGCTTTGGTTGTGGGTGCTGGTTTTGAGGGGTATACCTCCATGCATGTTAACGATACGGGAACCATGGAAGTGATGGAGAATATCGTGTTGGAAGAACTTGGTGGAGGGGGCGATCTACGTATCGAGGTGATATTGCGGGGAAGAAGGGCCGATGCCATGCGGGCGGATATGGCATCAGAGAGCCTGACTGAGCTAAGTAAAAGCTATCGGGATTTCTACGCCGGTATCTATGGCCCATGTAGTGAAGTGGAGCCCTTGCTGTTCAAGGATGACCCTGTGAACAACGTATTCATCACCTACGAGCACTATCGCATCGAACAAGCTTGGGACACCTTGGAGGACGGGAGTGCGATCGTCTTCAAGACTTCAGCCTACTACATCCGCGACCATCAGTCCAAACCCGGAAAAGCAGAGCGCACCGCGCCCTTTTTTCTTGGTGAGCCCGTCGATGTTCACCACCGCATCACGGTGGAACTTCCTGAACGTTGGAACGTGTCCACAGAGGACGTGGTCCATGAAGGACAAGGGATCGTGTATTCCCGAGCCATCACGCTGAAGGGATATAAGGTCGTGACCCTGGACCATTATTACTCCAGCACGCTGCCTTACATCGAAGCCAAGGATGCCATGGCGCTTCACGACCTGCAGAGATCCATAGATGATGAACTGTACTACGACTTCACACGCGCGATCGGCGAGGACGAGGTGGCACTCATCTCTTGGGAAAAATGGTTCTTCATCCTCTTCTGTATCGGGGTCAGCGTGTTCGGTGCATTGCGTGTCTACCGCTACGACCCATTACCGCACGCAGCTACTTGGGGCAAACGGCCGCAGAAGATCGGCGGTTTCCTTGTCCTGCCGGCCATCGGTTTATGCTTTTCGCCACTACAGGTCCTGTATGATATGCTTTCGGACGATGCGGCTTTCTTCCATTCAACAGACTACACCAGCCTCGTGGCCACACAGTATCCGCTCGCCGTGGACCTGTACACGCACCTTTCGCAGTTCATTGGATTTGCGATGCTGGCCTTCTCGATACTCCTTATCGTGCTCTATTTCCATCGTCGCACAAGTACACCGCTGCTGATGAAAGTCCTGTATATCGCAAGTCTGGTCTGGTTGGTGGTGGACTACACCATCTATCAGGCATTGGACTTTGCAGCCAACGGGGGAGCGGTCTATTCCACAAAGGATATCACCAGGTCATTCTTTGCGGCGTGTATCTGGGTCCCGGTCTTTCACTTGAGCGAGCGTGTGCGGTCCACGTTCACCGAACAACTGGATCCCAACGCTCCGCCTCTTGCCATGCGTGGAATGGAGCAGAGCTTCTCTTCTGTTGCCAAGCCAAACGAGCAATGATGCGCTGAACGATCAGGCCGGAAAACGCCAGATCCGCCAACTCGCCTCCGCTTGGGCTTGGAGCATGGTCATGCCATTGGATACTACGGCACCGCGTTGCTCGCCTTGCTTCAGGAACCTTGTCTGCTCCGGATTATAGATCAGATCGATCAGCACGTGTTTAGGCCCAATGGCCTGCATCGGGATCTTGGGCATGCCCTCCACTTCGGGATACATGCCTAGCGGCGTGGTGTTGATGATCAGGGTACACACGTTCACGATGGCTGGATCCAGCAGGTCCCAAGTAAGGTCCCCTCGCTCCCGACTTCGGCTTACGACCCTGAATTTGAGGCCAAGTTCCCGCAGAACGAATACCACTGCACGACTAGCGCCGCCGCTGCCTAAGACCAAGGCCCTTGGTGTAGCCCCTTGCAACAAGGGCAAGAGCGTGGCACGAAAGCCTTCCACATCGGTATTATAACCCGTGGCGAGGCCGTGCTGGATGCGGATCGTGTTCACGGCCCCTACCGCCAACGCCGATGGATCCACGGCATGCAGCAAGGGCATCACGCTTTGCTTGTAAGGGATGGTCACGTTCAGCCCGACCAAGCCCGGTGTGCCTTCCATAAGCCCTTGGAGGTCTTCGACCCGGGCCAGCTCGAAGAGGTCGTACCGATGGTCGCCCAAGCCTTCGCGCGTGAACTTATCCGAGAACCAGCGCTGGCTGAAAGAATGAGAAAGGGACTTGCCGATGAGACCGTAGCGTACCACGGGTTCCCCAACGCTTAGGCCGCAGAACTATTGCCTTTGCCGAATTGATGCCGTAGGAACTCCAGCACCATGGGCAACACGCTGATCAACACGATCCCTAGGATCACCGCTTCGTAATGCTTCTGCACGAACGGATGGGTGCCAAAGAGGTATCCAGCCAGCAGCAGCAGGCCGATCCAAAGCGCGCCGCCGACCACATCGAACGGCAGGAATTTGCGCCGATAGTCCATGGCACCAATACCAGCAACGAAGGGGGTAATGGTGCGTACGATGGGCACGAAGCGGGCTATTATGATGGTCTTTACACCGTACTTCTCAAAATAGGAGTGGGTCTTATCCAAGTGCTTTTGTTGCACCAGATCGCGGCCGAAGACGCGCCACTTCACCACGCGGGGACCAAAGAAACGACCCACCCAGTAATTGATATTGTCCCCCAGTACGGCTGCCACGAAGAGCAACCCGAACAAGGTGGCCAGATCCAGCGAGGGGTTGGCACCAGCTGCCAGCGAACCGGCTACGAAAAGCAGGGAATCGCCCGGCAGAAAGGGCATCACCACGAAACCGGTCTCCACGAAAATGATCGCGAAAAGCAAGGCGTACACCAGGTTGCCGTGCTCGCTTATGAAAGCAGGCAGCGTGATGTTCAGGTGGGTGATGAAATACCAGAATTCCTGCAGCAGTTCCATGGAGTGGGTTTTGGATGGATCGGAACGTGAAGGGTTCAATCGCAGCGTAACGCTGGGTCCACTTCGCGCCCGAAGGCTAGAATACCACCGCGCAGGTTCACTAAGTTGGTGTATCCGTAGCGGGAGGCCAGGGCATTGATCACCGCTGCCGAACGGGCACCACTTCGGCAGTGTACCACCACGGTCACATCTTTTCTCACTTCGGAGATGCGTTGCACCAGTTCACCCATCGGGATAAGGTCGCCACCGAGGGAGCAGATCTCGGCTTCGTAAGGTTCACGCACGTCGATCAGTTGGAACGGTTTGCCGCTGTCCTTCCAAGCTTTCAATTCGGCGGGGGTGATCTCTTCCATGGGAATGGGGCGGTGAAGATCGCGTATCCGATCCAATGCTGTTACAAGTCGTTGTCGCCTACGCGTAAAGGTTCCTGAACGGACCCGTAGGAACCAGGATACCGCCGATCGGACCTGACCCGGACCGTGGTCAGTCTTCGGAGACCTGCCTCAGTTTATCGGCTACTTCCTGGGGTAAGTATTGGAAAAAAGTATCGCCGCGCAAACCAAGCCGCAAAGTTTCAAGGGAGATCACCTCATCGGGCGCGATATTGCCCAAGTTGACATTGGCCCCCAGTTGTTTGATGAACCACACCTGCTGCGACTTCTGGGGCGCTTCCCACAGGATGTCCTTCCCGGGCACCTTGCTCAAGATGCGATTCACCAGTGCTGTGTGTGCATGACCACTGGGCCGGTAGATACCGACGGTGCCACTTTCCCGGGCTTCGGCGATCACCTTCCAACTGCCGGCATCCAATTCGGTGCGCATCATACTTACCCACTTGGCCGGGCTGATAAGGATCCCTGACTCCTTGGACCCAACTTCGCTTAGCACAGTGAACTCCTTGGCCAGGTCGTTGATGTATTTGCATTTCTGCTTGGCGGGCATGTTGATCGAGCCGTCGCTCACCTCCACCGTATCCAAGCCAAGCGACCCCACTAATTTTCGGTACTCTTTGAACTGGCCACGCGCAATAAAGGCTTCAAATAGAGTTCCCCCTAGGTAGACCCGCGCATCGGCCTTTTGATAAAGGGCGATCTTCTCCTTCAGGTTCGGGGTAATGAAGGAAGTGCCGAAGCCAAGCTTGACAAGATCCAGAAGATGACCGCTTGCGCTCACAAGGTCTTCGGCCTGCCGCAAGGACAGGCCTTTGTCCATGACCATGGTAACGCCATCTTCACGGGGCTTTGTGGTGCGAGCTGGGATGTGCGAAAGGGGAAAGTTCATGAACGACGATAAAGTTCCAGCAGGTGAATGACCTGCGGTAACTGCGCAGCTTCAGGGTAATGTTCCAACAATTGGGTATGTGCGGCGTGATCGGCCATAAGGGCCTCTTCCAATTCCAACAAGGCTTGTTGCAAATGGCCCATGCGCAAGAGGTAGCCCACCATCCGGTAGCGGTAACGGCTTGTGAGCTTATGCACTTGTTCTCCTTCTTTCAGCTTTTTCAAGGCCTGGTCGGCACCTTTGGCTTGGAGAAGCAAGTCGGCGTGGTCCAACCAGCCTTCCAAATTCTCGGGCTCTAGGTTGTTCAGTTTGGTGTACGCGGCGAAAGCGGCCTCGAATTGATCGCATCGCGCCAGCGCGTTGGCCAGGTAGAACCAGCCGTCGCCGTGTTCGGGTGCCAGCTTAACGGCGTTCTCCAAATCGCGAACCGCTTCTGGTAGGTGCCCTTGCACGTCCTTCACCACACCGCGGCCGATCCAGGCATCCACCCAATTGGGGTCCAGCGCAATGGCCTGGTCGTAATTGATCAAGGCCTGTTCGTTGCGCTCCATCTTCTCGTAACACTCGCCAATGTAGCTGAAGGTGATCGCTTGGGCACCATCAATGGCCAGGGTCTCTTCGTAACAATCGATCGCCTCTTGGAACTTGCCTTGTAAGAGCAAATTTCGAGCCTTGCTGAAATGCGCCGACGTGAACCGATCCTCAATGGCGAGGCAGTAGTCGAGCGCCTCGATGCTCTCATCCAAGCGATCCAGCCGTGCCAGTGCATTGCCCAGATTGTACCAGGCCACGAAGGAGTAAGGGTGCTCGTTGGTGAAGTTCCGGAAGAAGGAAACGGCCGACTGATGACCGTCGGTCAGCTCGAAGCAATAAGCGAGTTCGTACAATACGGCTTCGTTCTCCGGGTTGATCGCCAAGGCACTGGCCAAACTATCAATAGCCAGCCCATACGCCTCCAAGTTCTCGTACTCGAAGGCCAGGTCCAGGTGGATCTCGTCCAAGCCCTCCTCGGCCAGATCCAAGGCACGCTTATAATGCTCAACGGACCGGCGGTAGTTGCGGAGTTGGCTGTAAATACTCGCCTTGTGCAAGTGGACATCCTCGTTGAAGGGTTCCAACTTCCCGATGGCGTCCAAGATCTCCAACGCCCGATTCAAGCGGCCCATGCTGATCAACACATGCGCCTCGCAGAACATCAGGTCCTGCGATCCCGGGTGCTGAAGGTGGGCGAAGTCAAGCACCTCCCGTGCCCGTCGGGTATCGCTTTGTTCGAGGTAGTGTTCGACGATGATCTCGAACTCTTCCACATCGAAGAAGTATGTGGCGTTCTGCTCGCGCATCGACTCGTATCTCCCCACACAATCGTGCAGGTCGTCGTTGCGATCGGGTAGGGGGGAGTGTCCTTCGTTCATGTGTTGCACCCGTTTGGTCGCGAAAGACCCCGCAGGGCCGTTCCGCACAAAAATAGCGAACCCTTTGTGGGGGATCCCGGCGCCGATCCGGGTTATGAACAGGATCGGGTGGAAGGCATACCTATCAGGCAACGAGCTCCTCTGTGATCAACAATAGCTTTGCGACATTCCAGACCAGGCCCCCAGCTGGGCTAAACGAACGCTCCAAACATGACATTGATACGCTCCATTTCCGGAATTCGAGGCACCATTGGTGGCGCCCCAGGTGAAGGCTTAACACCTTTGGATGCAGTACGTTACACAGCGGCATTTGGCAGTTTCATTAAACATCGTTCGGGGGTGGCAAACCCGCGCATGGTGTTGGGGCGCGATGCTCGTTCAAGCGGCCCCATGTTGCGTGATCTGGTGGTCGGCACGCTCACGGGCTTGGGTTTCGAGGTGATCGATCTGGGAATGGCCACTACCCCGACGGTGGAATTGGCCGTGGCTGGGGAGAAAGCACACGGGGGGATCATTCTGACAGCAAGCCACAACCCCGCCGAATGGAATGCCTTGAAATTGCTGAATGAACGCGGGGAATTCATCTCCGCAGAAGATGGCGCTGAAGTGCTGCGCTTGGCCGCATCGGATCATTACGAATTCGCACCGGTTGATCAGCTCGGCTCGGTGCGCACACTATCCGGTTGGACGAAGCGGCACATCGACCTGATCCTGGAACTGGACCTGGTGGATGTTGAAGCCATCAAAAAGGCGAAACTGCGCGTTGTGGTGGATGCCGTGAATTCGGTAGGAGGCACCGTTGTTCCCGCTCTGCTAACAGCCTTGGGCGTGTTGGAGGTCATTGAGATCCATTGCACGCCCAATGGCCATTTTCCACATAACCCGGAACCACTGCCAGCGCATTTGAAAGACCTCTGCACCACGGTGGTCAAGCACAAAGCGCATCTCGGTATAGCCGTGGATCCCGATGTGGATCGCCTGGCATTGGTCTGCGAGGACGGGAGCCTCTTTGGAGAGGAGTACACGCTCGTGGCCTGTGCCGACCATGTGCTGGCCCATCGACCTGGCGATACGGTGAGCAACCTCAGCAGCACACGCGCCCTCAACGACATTGCCGAACGGCATGGAAGAAAGCGTCACGCCAGTGCGGTGGGCGAGGTCAACGTTGTGGAACTGATGAAGGAGGTAGGTGCACCCATCGGAGGTGAAGGCAACGGCGGGGTGATCTTGTCCGAATTGCACTACGGCCGGGATGCCCTTGCTGGGATCGCTTTGTTCCTGACGTTGTTGGCGAAGAGCGGCAAGACCTGCTTGGAACTGCGCCGCAGCTATCCGGATTACTTCATTAGCAAGAACAAGATCGAACTGAAGCCGGGCATGGATGTGCAGGCCATTGTGGAAGGGATGCAAGACAAGTACCGTTCGCAACCGCACAGCACGGTGGACGGTCTGCGCATCGAATTCGGCAATACCTGGGTGCATTTGCGCCGGAGCAATACAGAGCCGATCATCAGGGTGTATGCCGAAGCGCCGAGCATGCAACAGGCCGATGAGTTGGCGTTCAGGATCCTTGCAGAGCTGAAGGAATTGGCTGGAGGGGTCCGCGCTTCCTGATAAATTTGTTCGCTGAATGACGGATGCTGGTTGTTGGTTGTTGGTTGTTGTTAGGCTCTTTGGAGTCGGCAGACCTCGACAATTTGGAACCTCGATCTGACCTCGGATGCGTGTAGGCCAGGCCGTTGAAGCACTTTCTACAGATCGCCAGTTACCACCGCGCCGAACAACTGACAGCCAACAACCAACAACCAAAAACAGCTTCGCTCCGGTCTCCATGACAAAGATCTACTTCGATAACGCAGCCACTACCCCCATGGCGCCGGAGGTGCTGGAAGCCATGCTGCCGTATATGCGTGAGCATTTTGGTAACCCCAGTGCCATCCATGGTTTTGGTCGCAAGACCCGCGCTGCGGTGGAGCAAGCGCGCCGAAGCGTAGCCGCGTTGCTCAACTGTACACCCGGCGAGATCATCTTCACCAGCGGTGGCACCGAGGCGGATAACATGGCCTTGAACGGTGCTGTTCGGGACCTTGGGGTGAAACACATCATCAGTTCACCTATCGAACACCACGCCGTGGAACTTGTAGCGCACGCCATTGGCCAGTCCGGACAGGCGAAGGCCCATTGGCTGCGGCTCCATGCCGATGGAAAGCCGGATCTGGGGCATTTGGAAGAACTGCTCAAAGCCACACAGGGCCAAGGTGTCGTCGTCTCCTTGATGCATGCCAACAACGAGATCGGCACCCGCATCGACCTGCATGTTATCGGTTCGCTCTGTCGCCGCTACGGAGCTCTTTTCCATAGCGACACCGTGCAGACCATGGGCCACTACCGCTTCGATCTGGCCAATACCCCGGTCGATTTCATCGCCTGCGCGGCACATAAGTTCCATGGACCGAAAGGGATCGGTTTCCTCTACATGCGCAACGGGGCCAACATCAAGGCGGCGATCCTCGGTGGTTCTCAGGAACGCAACATGCGGGCCGGCACGGAGAATATCTACGGCATCGTCGGCCTCGCCAAGGCTATGGAACTCGCCTACCACGATCTGGAACACCATCACGCCCATGTACAAGGCTTGAAGGACGTGATGAAGAAGCGACTGCTGGAGGAAATTCCAGGCGTTAGCTTCAACGGCGACCCCGGTTCGGAGAGCTTATACACAGTGCTCAGCGTTTGCTTTCCCGACGATGGAAAAGGGGAGATGCTGATCTACAACTTGGACATCGAAGGCATCGCATGCAGCGGCGGCAGTGCCTGTAGCAGCGGCAGCAACAAAGGCAGCCACGTACTCGGTGCATTGTATCCGGAGCGGCCAGGTGCCAACATCCGTTTCTCCTTCAGCCGCTACAGCACGACTGCGGAAGTGGAATATGTCGTTGGCGTGTTGAAGCGGATCTTCGAGCCATCCATGGTAAAGGCGTAATGCCTTCAGTGGCGCGTATCGTTGGCGAACATCATGCGCTTGGAGATCTTCGCGAAGCCACTTTCCGGAAATTCACGCAGGACTGCCTCGAACGCCTCGCGTGCTTCTTCTCCCGACCGTCCACGCCCGATCCAGAAGGCCCCGTTGACCAGCGCCACTTCGCGGTAACTCATGGTCGCTGTGGATAATACCATTTGGAAGTCACTGGTGTCCGGGGAAAATGAAAGATCGTGGTTTGATACTCTGGAAGGCTTGATCAGCGTGGGGGCATTGAAGGAGTTGGAAAAGCAAGCCCCCCTCACCGGAATACG
>Ga0209490_10003329_pt1 | contig 15012 bp, 16 predicted proteins | sample MAT06_FD_187209 | JGI IMG/M metagenome (GOLD analysis project Ga0209490, IMG submission 187209) | Freshwater microbial communities from Lake Fryxell liftoff mats and glacier meltwater in Antarctica - MAT-06 (SPAdes) (version 2) | ecosystem: Environmental > Aquatic > Freshwater > Ice > Liftoff...
GGGCCACCAGTGTTGCCCCTGCAAGGGGCTGAGGCCTGCGGCTCCAAGCCTGTCGGCACAGGCCTGGACAGGCCGAAGAGGCACCGCCTCTGGCGGCGACACGTCAGACGGCACACGTAGCGTGACGGCAGGGTGTGGTTCATGTTCTGCGGCGCCGGCCGACCTCGCGCCGACCGCGTCCCATCTCGCCATCCGCACCCACCACCGGGTCGGCCCGGAACTTGCGAATCCAGCGCGCGCAGTCCGGGTCGTGGCCCATCATCACATCGGCCGCCATGCAGGCGCGTATCACTTCTTCGTGCAGCGGGTTGGTGATGGCCGAAGTCATGCCCGAGGCAATTGCCATGGTCAGAAAACCGGCATTGATGCCGTTGCGCTCGGGCAGGCCAAAGCTCACATTGGACGCGCCACAGGTGGTGTTGACCTTGAGCTCGGTGCGCAACCGGTGCACCAGCGCCATCACCTGGACACCCGCCTGGTTGATGGCACCAATCGGCATCACCAGGGGATCGACCACGATGTCGCAGGACGGGATGCCATAGTCGGCGGCACGCTGCACGATTTTTTTGGCCACCTCGAAGCGCACATTCGGGTCCTGCGATATGCCGGTTTCGTCGTTGGAAATTGCCACCACCGCCGCGCCGTACTTCTTGACCAGGGGCAGGACCGTTTCGAGCCGGTCTTCTTCGCCCGTCACCGAATTGACCAGCGCTTTGCCCTTGTACACCGCCAGACCGGCCTCAAGGGCGGCCACGATCGACGAGTCGATGGACAGGGGCACATCGGTGATGGCTTGCACCAGTTCGATCGCCCGGGCCAGCAGGGCCGGTTCGTCGGCCAGCGGGATGCCGGCATTCACGTCGAGCATGTGGGCGCCGGCCTCGACCTGCGCCAGCGCGTCGGCAATCACCCGGCTGTAGTCGCCGGCGAGCATTTCGGCCGCCAGAATCTTGCGACCGGTCGGGTTGATGCGCTCACCAATAATGACGAACGGCCGGTCAAAACCGATGACGATTTCCTTGGTGGCTGAGCTGATGATGGTGTCGGTCACGCGAGTTCCTTCGGTACTTGAATTTCCTGGTCACGCCCCGGATACCAGGGCACGCGGCCGGCCAGTACACCCGACTTCTGGATGATCTCGGCCACGCTTTCTTCCTGGCGGTAGGCCATCATGTGGATGCCCGACACGCCCTTGATTTCGCGGATTTCCTGGATCAGGTCGATACACACCTGACGGCCCTCGGCAGCCTGTTTTTCGGCCCCGGCCACGCGCCGGATGATGCTGTCCGGAATATGGATGCCCGGCACGTGGGTGCGCATCCATTCACCGGCCTTGGCCGAACGCAGGGGCCCGACACCCACCAGGATGAAGACCTTGCCGAGCAGGCCCAGGTCCTCGACCATGCGCATGAACTCCCGCAGGCGAGCGACGTCATAGCAGTACTGGGTCTGAACAAACTGCGCACCGGCCTGCACCTTCTTGGCCAGGCGCTCGGCGCGCCACTCGTACGGCAGCCCGAAAGGGTTTGCAGCCGCGCCGAAGAAGACGCGCGGCGCGAAGGTGATCTTGCGCCCGCTCTGGAACCGGTGCTCGTCGCGCAGCGTGCGGCCAATCTCCAGCAATGACATGCAATCCAGGTCGAACACCGGCTTGGCCTGCGGATGGTCGCCGGCCTGCACACCGTCGCCGGTCAGGCACAACATATTGCACACACCCATCGCCGCGCCACCCAGGATGTCGCCCTGGATCGCGATGCGGTTCTTGTCGCGGCAGGAGATCTGCATCACCGGCGCATACCCTTTGCGCGTGAGCAGCGCACACACCGCCAGGCTGGACATGTGGCAGTTGGCGCCGCTGCCGTCGGTGGCGTTGATCGCGTCGGCGTAGCCGTCAAAGACCCGGGCGCGGCGGTACACATCTTCCGGATCGGCCGAATCGGGCGGGTCGAGTTCGGAGGTCACGACAAAGGCGCCGCTGCGCAACACACGCTCAAGACGCCCAGGCGAGGTGTGGCCTGGCAAGATGGGAAGGGGATAACCGGGGACCGGCTCGTCTTCGAACTTCACGCGGGTACCTTCGGTTTGTCGGCGCCTGCCTTGTCACGCGCCAACTTGAGCCAGGACGACTTGTCCTGCAGACGGCGGTCTACGGCGAACTGCACCACCTTGATCGCCTGTTTGCCCTCGACCATGCGCTGGCTGCCCTCATATGCATCAACCCAGACACACCGCATCTCCGGCTTGACTTCGCAATTGCCATTCGCCCGCACACCGCCACACGGGCCGTTGCGCAGGTTCTTGGGGCAGTTCATCGGGCACGACATGCCGGTGGAACTGAGCGCACATTGCCCACACATCTGGCAATCGAACAGAAAACCCTTGACCAGCTTTTCCACACCGGCAACCGGCTTTTCCAGGCGCTGGTAACCGATTGCCTTGAAGACCGGGTGCAGAGCCACCAGCACCCGTTCGAACGCGGCGTAAAAGACCTCCAGGCCGCGTGCATGGCGCACCGACCAGCCTCGCATGAAATACATCAGGCGCTCTCCGTCCCGCTTGGTGGAACGGCCCGGCCGGTCGGGTCTTCCAGGCCGTGCGCGCGGATCAGCCGCAACAGGTCGGCGTCGGAATACTGCGCCTCGATACGCGCCGCCTCGGTGTTGGCTTCGGCCTGCAGGTCATCGCCACAGCGGCGTGGCTCACTGCGTTTCCAGTCCGCCAGGTAAGCGTCGGAGCCGGACTTGCCAGCACGCATGGCGGCACGGTCCACCGCCTCCTGGAAGCGGTGCGACAACTGCACCTTGGCGGTTTCCCGCCCGGACTTGACCAGTACCTGGGCCGGTACGTCGCGCCAGGAAATCACGATCAGCTTTGCCAAAACACCACTCCTTCACTGGCTCGGCGCAAACTGTGCGCCAATTCACCATAACCGGTAAACCGGTAGCCAAACTCCAGGCCCAAACGCTCTGCCGCCGCACGCGCAACCTGCAACGTTTCCGGTGCCTCCCGTTGCGCCAGATACACCAGGCGCCGGTAGTTGCCAAAATACATCGGCAACAACTCCGGATGCCGGTCGATACCCAGGCCGTGCCAGACCAGCCGCTCGAAATGGGTGGCCAGGAAATCGGTCAGGTAAAACGTGCCGGGCTCGGCGTCGGCGAGTTCGGCAAATGCCGCGCTGCCGGCAAAAAATTCATAACAATGGGCACCGGGCAAACGCTCCACCTGTTCTTCCTGCAACACCACATCAAGCAGACCACCGGTACCGCAGTCGGCGTACGCTACAAACATCGACGCAAACCGGCCCCGATTGGCCTGAATCTTTGCGCGCACCGCCGCCGGGATTTTTTCCGGCCGGTTGTGCAACTCCGCAGGAAGGCACTGCACTTCAAGGTGCGGCCACTGGTTGATGCGGCGCAAGGCCACAATCTCATGCGCCAGCGCCCCGCAGGCGATCACCAGGGTCGACGCACTCGCGCCCATGGTGGCTGCGCCGTGACCTAACGCGCCGCGCGCCGCGCGGCGATCAGGGTCTTGGCAGTCTCCACGGCAATGCCGGCATCGCGGCAATAGGCGTCTGCACCAACCGCCTTGCCAAACTCTTCATTCAACGGCGCACCACCGACCAGCACGATGTAGTCGTCGCGCAGGCCTTTTTCCTTCAGCGTGTCGATCACCACCTTCATGTACGGCATGGTGGTGGTGAGCAACGCAGACAGCCCCAGGATGTCGGGTTTGTGTTCTTCCAGCGCCGCCAGGTATTTCTCGACCGGATTGTTGATGCCCAGATCGATCACCTCGAACCCGGCACCTTCCATCATCATTCCCACGAGGTTCTTGCCGATGTCGTGGATATCGCCCTTCACCGTTCCAATCACCATCTTGCCGATCGGCTCGACACCGGTCTCGGCCAGCAACGGGCGCAGGATTCCCATACCGCCCTTCATCGCGTTGGCGGCCAGCAGCACTTCGGGAACGAACAGGATGCCGTCGCGAAAATCGACGCCCACGATGCGCATGCCTTCGACCAGCGCGTCATCCAATACCCGCGCCGCCGACCATCCGCGCCCAAGCAGGATGTGGGTGGCTTCCATGACCTCGTCGCGCAGGCCGTTGTAGAGATCGTCGTGGACCTGCTCTGTCAGGTCCTCATCGCTCAGGGAGTTCAGGTCCAGATCGTCATCGAATTCTTCAGCCATGGTCTCAATCCTTGCCAAAACGCGCAGTCGTTCCGAACCGGTACTGCTCTCACCAATGTGGCGGAAATGGTACGAGGCGGTCCCTGCACCAACTGACGGATTAGCGACTTCAGGTTGTCGCCGCACGACATGCCCGGAGCGCATGCGGCGCATGCGTTTTGAGCATGGCGGGTCGTTGCAATCGCACTCCCGGTCGCGCCCGGACAACCGCCGCCAAAGCCCCTGCCTACACTGGCCGACTCGCAAACGAGCCGCCCTGCAGCCATATGAACATCCCACTCGAAGGCAAACCGCACTACATACTCAACGCAAGCTGCGACAGCCGTCTGGGTACCGTCGCCGCCGTGTCCGGCTTTCTGGCGTCGCGCCAGTGTTACATCACGGACATGCAGCAGTTCGACGACATCATCAGCGGGCGCTTCTTCATGCGCGCCACGTTCTGGGGTGAACCGGGACAGACGCCGACCATCGACATCCTGCGCGAGCAGTTCCAGAATGTGGCGCGGCGCGAGGAGATGGAATGGGCGATCTACGACGGCGACAAGAAGCCCCGCGTGCTGATCATGGTGTCCAAGTTCGACCATTGCCTGGACGACCTGCTGTACCGCCATCGCACCGGCGAGCTCAAGATGCAGGTCACGTCCGTGGTCTCGAACCATCCCGACCTGCGCAAAATGGTCGAAAACCACGGCATCGAGTACATCCACCTGCCGGTGACCACCGACACCAAGCCACAGCAGGAAGCCCGGCTGCTGGAGATCGTGGCCAGCACCGACAGCGATCTGGTGGTGCTGGCGCGTTACATGCAGGTGCTCTCGAACGACCTGTGCCGCCAACTGCGCGGCCGCGCCATGAACATCCACCACTCCTTCCTGCCCGGCTTCAAGGGCGCCAAACCCTACCACCAGGCACACGAGCGCGGCGTCAAGCTCACCGGTGCCACGGCGCACTATGTGACGGCGGACCTGGACGAAGGCCCGATCATCGAACAGATCGTGGAACGTGTAGACCATACCTACACGCCAGACAAACTCGCTGCCGCCGGGCGCGACTCGGAATGTCGCGCGCTGGCCAACGCGGTGCGATTTCACATCGAGCACCGGGTGTTTTTGAACGGCGGGCGGACGGTGGTGTTTCGCTGAAATCAAGCGAAAGTTTGCCGCCGCAGGGGCCTGCCGAGGCAACCGCTAGCTATCTCGACCCACTGCAGGGTGGTCCGCGTGCTCGGCCACAAACGACTTGGCAATTGAAGACAAACTTTCAGCCCAATCAGACACGATTTCACGACTCGTTCCGAAGTACCCAGCCAAGTTTGCCTTGGTTATGTGAGGGTTATTGAGAGTCGCACCGCGCTCAGATATGTACTCCGCGCGCAACCGGAAAATTTCGAGCATCCGGCTTGGCGAGATCGCATTCTTTCCCAGAACCATCACGTCCTGTGCATCCGCGTACTGCTTGGCTGACCACTGTCGTTTATGAAGCCTTTTGGCATCGGCAACCGTATAGTGTGGCTTCGCACCGCATACGGCAAACATGTCATCAAGGATCAACTTCCGCGATGCCAGTTTTGCAATTTGAAAGTCAGGCAATATTTTCTTTTCTATTGAGGCAATCCAAGGCTCCATGTCCAAAGGCGTCAGGCAGAGGCAGGTATTCAACTCGGGGCGGCCGGCGTCACGAGAATAAAACCCGATCACGAAAATCTTCTTGCGCCACTTCTGAATGTGCTCCATCCCAACGTCACGTGCGGTCGATACTGTTTGCCCCGTGGTGGACTTGACCTCGACTTCGAATCGCACCTTCCCGGTTTCATGGCGAACATAAAGAAAGGCATCTACCCCGGACCGCTGATGTGCCGCATCCCAGTTGAGGTTGAATAAACGGACTAGCTCCCGCTCACGCTCGTTATCCTGAACCGTCACGTTGCAGAACCCAATGCAATAGCCACTTGCCGAGCCACGACGTATCCAACTGGGGGACAAACACTGTTTCCGATTTGTCCGAGCGCCTGGTAAACCGCCCCACTGAAACGCCAAGACTCAGGAAAACCTTGCAGCAAGGCGCAATCTGCCACAGACAGGCGAAAGTTGCCGTTCTCGGGTGTAAATGCTCTTGCCAATGACCGGCTGCTTTGCACGCCATTGGGCCAAATTCCCATCCGATTCCAGGTCGTCATGGACGCGGTGCTATTCACAACTCCTGTGGTGTTGCGTGGTCCTGTGAATCCTGAACGCAAGGTTGGCGCAACAGCATCAAATCCCATTGCTGGAAGACCAAGACTCTGCCTGGTCGTGTTGCGGGGCAAACACGGTCCAAAGAGAGTGTCAACGTCCCCGTGCGTCTGCTGAGGTTCGCTAAATCTCCTTGCGTCTGCTGACGAGCGGAATCCGACAAAAAACACCCGCTTGCGTGCTTGAGGAACCCCAAAATCGTGTGCTGCCAACTTAAACTTGAAAATCGTATAGCTCTTGGAAAGAGGTCCTTCAATAAGTTGCTCAACAAATTCCAAGAATTTGCCATCCAGCAGGCCGGGAACATTTTCGGCAACGAATGCACGCGGACGCGTCTGCACGATGCATCTGACAAAGTCAGGCCACATATTTCTAGGGTCGCTTGCGCCTAGCTGTTTGCCGGCAATCGAAAACGGTTGGCAGGGCGGCCCGCCGTGTACAACGTCAACTCCACGGTAGGGAGTGAACTTCGCCGTCCTCACGTCGCCATCAACTGCACCTGAACAAACCTGCCACCTTGGTCTATTGGCGCGCAACGTGGCGCCGCACACGTCGAGGATTTCGAATGAAACGCGATGCTCGTAGCCGGCGCGCTCAAACCCGAGGTCCAATCCCCCGCCGCCCGAAAATAATGAAAGGCTCGAAAGGCCGTTTTCGGTTAACTGCGGCATCAGATCTGAAGGGTCCAGCCGATTGACGAGCTCAGGCTCAAAGGGCTGATCCCTCGGCGCGACGGCCAGCAAGGCAAGCTTGCGTCGCTGCGATCTGATCGAAGTTGACCGATACCTGTCACGTTGCTCGCTGGTAAGTTCGTATCCCATGTCTCTCCGCACAACAGTTGGGTTATTTTTGTGTCGTGATTGCGACAACTGTATCTAATTACAGTAGATATTACGTAAACTTTATTGGTTGGCCGTCCAACGAATCAACACGGCAACCTAGTGCGTACCACGCGCCTTGGCACGCAACTTGGTGTTGATTGGCGAATCACCGAAATGCAATGACTTGGCAAACAACCCTTGAACTTGAAAATCTTCGCCCAAAATAATTCCGGTGTGCTCAAGTCGCCGGGTCACGCACCTCGAGACGGATCTTGTCGATCCCGGCCAATACCTCGGGCGCGAGCCGGGTACCCCAAACAGCGATGTTTTCGTCCAGGTGCGCCAATGAGGTGACGCCGATGATGGTGCTCGCGACACGCCAGTTGGTGTAGCAAAAAGCCAGCGCCATCTGCGCCGGCGTCAGCCCATGAGAATGCGCCAGCGCGTTGTAGCGGCGCGCGGCGGTCAGACACTCGGCGCGACCCCAGCGCTGTTTGCGTACCGACTCATAACGCGCGACGCGGGCGCCCTGTGGTGCGTCGGGGCCGTCGGTGCCACCGGCGTCGTATTTGCCCGTAAGCAAGCCGACGCCCAGCGGCGAATACGCCAGCAAGGACACCCCCAGGCGGTGCATGCTTTCGTCCAGGCCGTTGTCCACCACGCGGTTGAGCAGGCAATAGGTGTTCTGCACCGATACCACACGCGGCAAGCCGTGCTGCTCGGCGAGCCGGACAAACTCGAACACGCCATACGGGGTCTCGTTGGAGAGCCCGATGTACCGCACCTTGCCGTCCCGCACCAGCTGCGCCAGCGCCTCGAGCTGCTGCTGGATCGGCGTCTGCGAAGTCTCCCTGGCCGGGTCGTAGTACAAGGAGCCGAAGGACGGCACGTGGCGCTCTGGCCAATGGATCTGGTAGAGGTCGATCACATCCGTCTGCAGGCGTTTGAGCGACCCTTCGCAAGAGGCAATGATATCGGCCGGCTTCATGGTCGGGCGAATCCAGGGCATGCCGCGACCGGGCCCTGCGACCTTGCTGGCCAGTACCAACTTATGGCGCGCGCCGGGCGTCCTGGCAAACCAGCGGCCCATGATGCTCTCCGTCAGCCCGAAGGTTTCAGCCCGCACAGGCACGGAGTACATCTCAGCGGTGTCGACGAAGTTCAGTCCGAGTTCAAGCGCCCGCCCGAGAATGGCATGGGCTGTGGGCTCGTCGACCTGTTCGCCAAAGGTCATCGTGCCCAGGCAAATGGGCGTTACGCGGAGGTCACTTTGACCGAGCTGGACAGGTTTCATGGGATCGAGGCCTTGGACGGGTTGGATCGGACCCAGTTTAAGGGCTCGCGCCGGGCACAACCGGGCACCGCGGCGCCTGGCACCGGTCCCGCGCGCGCTACAACCCGCTACGCGCGCGCCCCGGCCGCCAGGGTATTGAGCCGACTCGCCTGCCGCTCCGCGCTCGGCGTGTGGCCGAACAGGTTGCGGTAACACTTGGAGAAATGCGGTGGCGACTGAAAGCCGCAGGCCACGGCGATCTCCATGATCGACAGCGCCGTCTGCAGCAGCAGTTCGCGTGCGCGGCGCAGCCGCATGTCCAGGTAATACCGCGTCGGCACCTGTCCCACATAGCGCTTGAACAGGCGCTCGATCTGGCGCCGCGACACGCCGACCAGGGAGGCGATCTCGTCGAGCGACAGCGGCTCTTCGATGTTGGCTTCCATCAAGGCCGCTGCCTCGATCAGGTTCTCGTGGAACAGCCCCACCCGCGCCTGCAGCGGGATGTGCTGGCGATCCTGGTCGTTGCGGATGCGGTCCAGAATGAACTGCTCGGAGATTACCGGTGCGATGTCGCGGCCCTGCTGCTCCTTGATGATGTGCATCATCAGGTCCAGCGGCGCCACGCCGCCAGTGCAGGTGTACCGGTCACGGTCGATGGCGAACAACTGGTCGGAGAACGTGACGCGCGGAAACTCCTCGCGCAGGGCCGACATGCTCTCCCAATGGATGACCGCCTTGTACTTGTCGAGCAGTCCGGCCTTCGCCAGCGCATAACCCCCGGTGCACAGTGAGCCAAGTGGTACGTGTTTGCGTGCCAGCCGGCGCAACACCGCCAGCAACTCGGATGTCACGGCCCTCTCCACATGGATACCGCCTACCACGAACACGATATCGGCCGCCCCGGCCAGGTCGAGTGCCAGCGTCGGCGCCATTGCCAGGCCGTTACTGGCAACTGCCGCTTCGCCGTCCAGTGTGGCCAGCACCCACTCGTAGGCCACGCGTTTGGTGACCCGGTTGGCCATGCGCAAGGCGTCAACCGCGCTCGCCAGCGCAATCATGGTGTAGTTAGGCAGGGTTAGAAAGACGAAACGTTGCGTCGCCAGTGGTTGTCCCGTGTTCTTGGTCCGCTCTTGCATGGTGCTTGTGCCCGCTCAGGGTTGGTCGCCGCCGCGCGCTGACAGGCCCAGACGCTGGCGCAACGAACGTCGGGGACCGCTGGCACCAAACGTCTCGGTGATCCGGTCCAGCATGATAGCCAGCAGGACGACTGCCAGCCCGGACTCGAAACCCAATCCAATGTCCAGCCGCTGGATACTGGCCAGCACATCGTTGCCCAGGCCACCGGCCCCAACCATGGAGGCGATGATCACCATCGACAAGGCCATCATGATGGTCTGGTTGATGCCGGCCATGATGGACGGCAAGGCAGCCGGAATCTCGACCTTGAACAACACCTGCGCCGGTGTGCAGCCAAAGCTGATGGCGGCCTCGACCTGCTCCCGGTTCACCTGGCGTATGCCCAGGCTGGTCAGGCGGACCACCGGGGGCATCGCAAAGATCACCGTCGCCAGCACACCCGGTACGCGGCCCAGGCCAAACAGCATGGCCGCTGGAATCAGGTACACAAAGGCCGGCATGGTCTGCATGAAGTCCAGCGCGGGGCGCACGATGGCCGCCACCCGGTCGCTGCGCGCCACCCACAGACCCAGCGGCAAACCGATGGCCAGGCTGAGCAAGGTAGCAGCCAGAATCAGCGCCATCGTCACCATGGTCTGCGGCCAGAACCCGGTGCCTGCAATCAGCACCCAGCAGGCGACACAGAACAGCGCGAACTTCCAACCCACGCGCCACAACCCGATCGCCACGAAACCGCCGGCAATCAGCCAGATCGGCGCCGCCAGCAACAGGATCTCCAGACCTTCGGTCAGACGTTCCACGCCCGCGCCGAGTTGCTGCAGCGCGCCCGGATCGATTTCGATCAGGCGCTTGACGCCAGCGTCCACCCATTCGCCCAGCGGCAGGAAATCAGCCATGGTCGGCCTGCGAGCGGGCAAAACGCTGCAGCAAAGACTTGTGCGTGACGGCGCCCAGGTAGATGCCGGCGCCGTCCACCACCGGCAGCGGCAGGGTCGAAGTCAGGGCGCGTCCCACCAGGGCCTGCATGCCCAGCGCAGCGGCCACCGCTGGCGGCTCGGCCAGCAATGCGTGGTGCAGTGACGGCGTACCCGCACTGCACGCGTTTTGCAGCGATTGCGGCGTGACAGTGCCCAGCCAACGCTGCTGCGCGTCGACCACAAACGCCTGCGGCCATCCGCTCAAACGCAAGCGCGCCAGCAGCTCGGCCGGGCTCGACGCGTCGCCTGGCCCAGCCTGGATCAATGGAAACGCGGACAAATCCGCCACATCCCTGGCCACCAGATACTGGTTCACATCCACCCCCTTGAAAAAAGCCCGCACATAGCTGTCACTCGGATTGCGCAAAATTTCGTCGGGCGTACCAACCTGCACGATGCGCCCGCCCTCCATGATGGCGATGCGGCTACCGATCCGGAACGCCTCGTCGAGGTCATGCGAAACAAAGACGATGGTGCGGCGCTGCTCCTTTTGCAGTTGCAGCAGCAACTCCTGCATTTCCGTGCGCGTCAGCGGGTCGAGCGCCGAGAACGCTTCGTCCATCAGCATCAGCGACGGGCCCACCGCCAGTGCCCGCGCCAGCCCGACTCGCTGCTGCATGCCGCCCGACAACTCGGCGGGCATCTTGCGCGCGAAACTGGTCAGACCAACCTGCTCCAGCACCTGCATGGCACGCCGTTCGCGTGCAACGCGCCCCATACCCGACACCTCCAGCCCGAACGCCGTGTTGTCCAGCACCGACCGGTGTGGCAACAAGGCAAAGGACTGGAACACCATCGCCATGTCCTTGCGGCGCAATGCCACCAGCGCTTTTTTGCCCATGGACGCCACGTCCTGGCCGCCCACCAGCACCTGTCCGCTGGTGGGTTCGACCAGCCGGTTGAGCAAACGGATCAGGGTCGACTTGCCCGAACCGGACAAGCCCATCAGGACAAAAATTTCACCTTCGTTGACCGAAAAATTGGCGTCCCGTACACCCACCACCATGCCGGTTTGCGCAAAGACCTGGTCCTTGCTTTTGCCCTGCGTCAGCAACTCCAGCGCCAGCGCAGGCCGCTTGCCAAATACCTTGAACAGACTGCGGACAACGACTTTCGGCGCCACCGCGTCAGTCCAGCTGGGCAAACACGGTCAACACACCGGTGTACCCATACAAATGGTGGCGCGCGATCTCGCCGCCCGCAAAAAACCCGATCAGGGGTACGTCGCCCAGAGCGCGGCGCACGATCTGCAGCTCGGCGCTGGGCCCACCAAAATGCGGACCTCCGCGCCCGGAGCAGCTGACATAGATGGCGCCGGCGATGCGTCCGCCGGGTTGTGGTGTAGACGCCTCGCGCGACGCCGACATCGCCATGGCCGCCTCCAGGCTGAGCTCCACCGGTTCAAGTTCCTCGCGGATTTCGGCGCACACACGTACCAGGTCGGCGCGTGCGGCCTGGGCATTGCGCTGGCAAAAGGCCAGTTGCATGCCGTTCTCGACAAGGTCCGACACGGCGATGCCGCGCCGCCCCGGATCCAGCCCGATGATGTGGCGCACGATCACATCGCTGCCGAAGTTGCCGGTACGCGCCACCGCATTGCCACCGTCGCCGTCACTGGCACGCACCAAGCCCACCAGCGTAGCGCGAATCACCGACAGGGCGTGTTCCGGCTTGCCGAGTGAAACGCCCAGGTCGGACAGCAAGACGTCCAGCGCCGGTTCACCATCCAGCGCGGTCACAACGTTTTTCTCGCACGCCGTAACCCGGCGCGCTCTCGACACCGGCTGGCAGCCCTGGGTGACGCGCGACACCAGCCGCACGCCCTGGCCAAAGGCAACACCGCTGAGACCTCCGCGGAAGACCCCCTTCGCCCCGCCCTGGCCACGGATATTGCCGTCGCCCGCGCTGGCGAACTGCACGCTCTGGGTGCGGCTGGCCGACACGCCGCCAAACAGATACCCGGTGGCGGTGCGGCCCGCCATCTCGTGCAACAGCTCGGTCAGATCGGGTGTACTGCCGTCGGCGTGTACCAGCGCGGTGTGCGCCTCGAAACCGAGGTTCAGCGGCGCAACTCCTGAAAACACCCGGTACTGGTCACTCGGCAACTCACACAACATCACCGCCAGCGCCGGCTCATCGAAGTACTCTGCATTGTTGGCCGACACACCAACGCCCACAGTCCCGGACCAGTCGGTCACGCCGGGCAGCTCGGCACCCAGATGGTCCAGGATCGCCTGCGCCGACCCCGCATAGTGGTCGGTGATGTACAGCAAGGCAAGTGTCGGCGCACTGGCATAACCGTGCAAAGCCATCTGCGCACGCAGTTGCGCCAGCACCAAGCCTGCGGCCATCTCCCATTGCGGGTGCGTGGCATGTCCGTACGGAAACAGTTTCATGGCGGGTGGCAGCAAGGGCCCAGTCGGATTGTGTAAAAAGTCAGCGCCGGACAGCCGCAGCCTTGCGCGGCACTTTTCGCGCTGTCGGGCCGCCACCGGCGGCTTTCCTGGTCGCCTTGACGGCCTCCTTGGCCAAACCGGCGGCCATGTTTTTGGTGGCGTCAATCGCCGTGTTGCGGCTTGCATCCTTCATGGCGCTGGCGGCGATCTGCTGGAACTGCTGTGTCAACGCGCCCCACAGCTGCAATGGGTCCACCAGCGCAGCGACCCCGCCGACGGCCGGTTTGCCAGCGCGCGCCGACTTGCCAGCCGCCTTGGCGGCGTTGCTGACACTGGTGGCCGCGCTGGAAATTGTCTTGGCAGCGCTCTCGGCCTTTTCCGTCACACGCTGCACGCTGTGGGCAACCGAGTCGGCCGCCTTCAGCTTGAACGCGTTGGCCACGTCACCAATATTGAAATTCATGCCTTTGAGCGTGGCCAGGGTCATTTTCTGCACTTCCAGCGCCTGGATGGTGGCGCCCAGCGCTTTGGAGTTCTGCTCGAGCCAAAAGTGCACTGCCTTGAGCTCCTCGATGCGCTTTTCCAGCTCCTCCAGGTTCAACGACGGCGCGACCCAGTTTGCGAGGTTGGGCATCTGCGGGATATTCTGCGACGCTCCCTTGGCCAGACTCTGCAAAAAGTCGAAGCCTGGCACAAATTTGCCGAAACCGCTGGCGGCTGCATCGCTCATGGTGTTGTCTCCAAATTGCGGACCCGGAAATGGGGCCACCAACAGCTTACCCCAATGTGAAGCGCTTGGGGATGCTCTGCATTACTCGCGCCGCGCGCGACCGCCCTCAGTGTTTGTGTTGCGGTGCGGCGGTCAAGACCGGCAACTTCAGTTCCAGTCGGCTCTGGATACCTTTGGCATCCTTGAACACCAGCGTGATCGGAACGGTGCTGTCCTTGGGCAGGGCGGCCTTGAGGTCCATCAGCATCACGTGAAAGCCACCTGGCTTTAGCTCCACGGTCTTGCCAGCGGGAAGCTCCAAACCGCCCTCGACGGCGCGCATTTTCATCACATCACCGTCCATCTTCATTTCGTGGACTTCGGTGACACCGGCGACCGCGCTGGCTGCCGACACCAGCCGCGCGCCGTCCCTGGCGGTTATTTTCATGAAGGCGCCGGTGGCCTTCTGGCCCGGTACGGCGGTGCGCACCCAGGCGTCCTTTACCTCAACGGTCTGGGCAAACGCGGGGGCGATCAGACTTGCAGCGACTGCAGCAGCGGCGATAACGATTGCGGGTTTCATGGTGAATCCTGTGTCGATTGGGTTGAAAACCAGGGCTGCCTGGTTGCTGGTGCTGCCGGGTGGAGCGCAGCGTGCCTGGCAGTTGCCTTCACACTGCCATCCAACATGGCAAACTTTTAACGCGCTTGCGGACTTTGCCGGAAAACGCATAAAAATCTCCGCATCGGCAAACAACGGGCTGCTTGCCAACCAAGGAAGAAGCAGCTCGGGATCGAGGGTCTACACGCAGGTCGGCGGTCCGCGCGCCGGAAGTGGTGCCGCTGCGCGTTGCGGCACATGTTGGCAGTCGAAAACCGGGCCCGTATCGGCGGCACCGCGCATCGGCACCGCCACAGCCAGCCGCTGCGTCGGCGGCGCACCGGAGCCCATGCACAGGGGGCAGTCCAGCGTGTGCGCGATGGATGCTGGTGTGCCGTCGTCGGACGCCACCACCATTCTGGACGCGCCGCCAGCCGAGCAGACCAGTTGCAGCGTTTGCGGGTTGACCCACGGCGATGCAATCGCCGCCCCGAGCGCCATGACAAACCAGACCAGCCCGAAGCGTGCAAAGGTCTTGGCGTTGCGCAGGGATTGCATGGGACCGATTATCCCAGCAACCGCAGTTGAACGCGCCCGAGTAGGCTGCAATGGGGTGCTCTGGCAAGGCTGAGCGCTGCGGCTCCAGGTGTGCCCGCGCACACCTG
>Ga0209490_10003332_pt1 | contig 15006 bp, 6 predicted proteins | sample MAT06_FD_187209 | JGI IMG/M metagenome (GOLD analysis project Ga0209490, IMG submission 187209) | Freshwater microbial communities from Lake Fryxell liftoff mats and glacier meltwater in Antarctica - MAT-06 (SPAdes) (version 2) | ecosystem: Environmental > Aquatic > Freshwater > Ice > Liftoff...
ACCGACATCGGTTGTGGCCGTCATGCGCGTTACCGCGATGTCGTCACCGGCTACCTGCGCCGCTTGAAGACTCTGGCTGAAACCCATTCCGGGCAGCCGCTGCAGCGGGTGGTGCTGGGCCGACCGGTGTTCTTTGTCGACGACGACCCGGCGCGCGACGCGCAGGCTGCGGCTGCGCTGGAGGCGGCGGCGCGCGAGGTGGGCTTTGTCGAGGTGCAGTTCCAGTTCGAGCCCATCGCCGCCGCGCTGGACCACGAGAGCCACATCTCCGATGAGCAGCTGGTGCTGGTGGCCGACATCGGTGGCGGCACCTCCGACTTCTCGCTGGTTCGCGTCGGCCCCGAGCGCGCCAGGCGCGGGCGCAGCCGCGGCGAGCGCCGCGACGACATCCTCGCCAACCACGGGGTGCACCTGGCCGGCACCGACTTCGACCGCCATGTCGAACTGGTGGCCATCCTGCCGCTGCTGGGCTACCGCACGCTGCGCCCCGCGCGGCCGGGCGATGCGCCGCGCGAAGTGCCCAGCGGTGTCTATTTCGACCTCGCCACGTGGCATCTCATCAACACCGTCTATGCGCCGGCACGGCTGGCCGAGGTGCGCGGCATGAAGAGCTGGTATGCCGAACCGCGCCACCACGCGCGCCTGATGACCGCCTTGACCGAACGTCTGGGCCACGCGCTGGCAGCGGCGGCCGAGCAGGCCAAGATCGACGTGGCGATGAATGGCGCCGCGCACATCGATCTGGCGGCCCTGGAGACTGGCCTGGCCGCCACGCTGCAGGAAGACCGCGCCGCCGAAGCCATCGAAACCGACATGGACCGCATCGTGCAGGCCGCCAATGAGACGGCGCGGCAGGCTGGCGTGGCAGCCGCAGCGGTGGACGTCGTCTACTTCACCGGCGGCAGCACTGGCCTGCGCCCGTTGGTGGACCGCATCGCAGCGGGCTTTCCAGCCGCCGCACGCGTGCGCGGCGACCGCTTTGCCAGCGTCGCGCAGGGCCTGGGACTGCACGCCCGCGCGGTGTTCGGCGCCTGAGGCGCCGCGGCTGAAGGCTGGCTCAGCGCCTGCGCTTCTGCGCTTGCGGCTGACCTCGCGGCTGACCTTGCCGCGGGCCCGGCCGCTGCACCTGCCGCTGCCCTGGCTGCGGGGTTCGCGGTCGCGTCACGTCGGCCATCAGCATCAAGGCGCGCACCAGGTCCTGCACCGCCTCACCCAGGTCGCTGGCGGGCTCCAGTGTCTCGATGACTTCCAGCAGCGTGTCGGCGTCTTCCAGGTCTTCGGGGTCGAAATGCATGTAGATCAGCGCCAGCGGCTCCACGAGTTCGGGCGCGTCCAGAGCCATCAGCGCCGGAAAGTGGTCCATTGCGGCGGCAAAGCCGGCCACCCAAGGCAGCATGCTTTCGCTGGGGCCGTCGGCGTCGTCGAGCTGGTAGATCCAGGGATCGAACCAGTTTCTGTAAGCGATGGCGGTGTTGATCTCGGCGTGGCGTCGCTGCACGAGGGCGTTCAACTCGTCCAGGGCCAGCCCGGCGGGCACCGGCTGACCGTCGACATCGACAACGAAACGCAGCCACTGCTCGGCCAGCAAGCGGCGAGGCTGCAGCAGCACGCCGCACAGGTAGCCGTCCAGCGCGCTCACGTCCAGCGGCTGCAATGGCTCGGGCAGCGCGTCGAGCAAGGTCTCCAGACGCTCGATCTCGGCGTCGGAAAGCGGCTTTGAATTAGGGGATATCACGGGATTTCCCTTTGCTGAGGGATGAGTCGCCAGCACGCCGACGACTAGATTACGCAGGAAGAGAAACTGCAATGCAGGGCAATTGTCCCGCACGGCAGTCGGTCACCGGTCCCAACGACGTTCTCTTCGGAGAACTTGCACAACCCGCTGCGAAAGCAGCGGGTTCTTTTTTGTCTGTCCGCTGCGAAAGCAGCGGGTTCTTTTTTGTTTGTCCGCTGCGAAAGCAGCGGGTTCTTTTTTGTTTGTCCGCTGCGAAAGCAGCGGGTCCCTTTTTTGTCTGTCCGCTGCGAAAGCAGCGGGTTTGCTGGCCCGGCGCGCTGGTTAAACTGACCGCTTGATCGCCGCCACTTGAGGATCGCCATGAAGCGTCGCCCCCTGCTGGCCGCCGGCCTGCTGTCTGCCGCCGCACCTTGGGTCCACGCCGAGACCGCGCCCCCGCCTATGTTCAACCCTGACGACATTCAGCACGCCGCGCGCCTGCGCGACACCGCCCTTGCTGACGGCGAGGCCTGGCGCCTGGTGCAGCAGTTGTGCAACGACGTGGGCTCGCGGGCAGCAGGCTCGCCCGGGGACGCCAAGGCGGTGGCCTGGGCGCAGCAGATGCTGCGCGGGCTGAAGCTGCAGCAGGTCCGCGCCGACCCCATCTCGCTGCGGGTCTGGCACCGCGGCCCTGCCAGCGCCCGGCTGGTGGCCCCGGTGGCCGAGCCCTTGGTCATGACGGCCTTGGGCAACAGCGTGGCCGCGCCTGAAGGCGGCATCGAGGCCGAACTCGCCTACTACCCCGACTTCGCGGCGCTGAAGGGCGACAACAGCGACAGAGCGCGCGGCCGCATCGTCTTCATCGACCAGAAGACCGAGCGCACGCGCGATGGCCGCGGCTACAGCGCCGCCGTGCCGGCGCGCAGCCAGGGCACGATGGAAGCCACCAGGCGTGGCGCGCTGGCCTTGGCCATCCGCAGCATCGGCACCGGCAACGAGCGCATTGCGCATACCGGCGCCATGCGCTACGAACTGGGTCAGCCCCAGATACCGGCCTTTGCCGTTTCGGTGCCCGATGCCGACCGCATCGCGGCACTGCATGCCGGCGGCGCCCCGCTGCGCCTGCACTTCACCCTGGCCGCGCGCAGCGGGGTCGAGGTGGTCACGCACAACGTCATAGGCGAGTTGCCGGGCACCGACCTGGCCGAGGAAATCGTGTTGCTGGGCGCCCATCTCGACAGCTGGGACCTCGGCGTCGGCGCGCTCGACGACGGCGCCGGTGTGGCCATCGTCAGCGCCGCAGCGGGCGTGTTGCAGCGGCTGGCCGAGCAGACCGGCCGCCGGCCGCGGCGCACCGTGCGCGTGGTGCTGTTCGCGAACGAGGAAAACGGCTTCGACGGGGCGATGGACTACAGCCGGCGCTACCAGCACCAGCCGCACCAGTTGGTGAGTGAAAGCGACTTCGGCGCCGGCAAGGTGTGGCGGCTGCGCAGCCGCGTGCAGCCCGAGGCGCTGCCGCTCTTCGGCGCCATTGCCGAGGTGCTGGCGCCGCTGGGGGTGGACTGGCCCGAGGCCGGCCGCAACGAAGGCAGCCCGGGGCCGGATGCTGCAATGCTGATGCGCCGCCACCGCTGGCCCGCGGTGCAGCTGGCGCAAGACGGCACCAACTACTTCGACGTGCACCACACCGTGCACGACACGCTGGACCGCATCGTGCCCGCCGAGTTGGCGCAGAACGTGGCCTGCTGGGCGGCCACGGCCTGGCTAATTGCGCAGTCGCCGCTGCGGTTGAGCGCGCCGCCGGCCTGAATTCACGGCAACGCCGGCATCCCGAACTACGCAACCGCAGGGCCCTTGCCGATAAACGCCCATGCGGCGCCCTTTGTTCACCTCCATGCCCGAGCCGGCCGACCCTGCCGCCGAGCTGCAGGCGTGTCTTGCCGCTGCCGAGCCCAGCGCCGGCACGCACGCGGCCGAGGCCGAGTTGGCGGCGCAGCGAGCCGGTGAACTGGCTGCGCAACTGGGGCTGACGCAGCAACAGGGCCGCGCGGCGGCGTGGCGTTGTGTGCACCTGCTGCGCCTGGGGCGGTACGCTGAACTGCTGCAGGCCAGCAGCCTGACGCTGCCTTTGCTCGACGACCCTGCGCTGCAGGCTGAGCGCCGCGAGATGCTGCGCCACACCGCCCTGGCCGGCAGCGAACACGGCGACTTCGACGTCGCTCTCGGCGCCGCCCACGAGCTGGTGCGCAGCAGCGCGGGCGACCTCGGCGACGCCCCGGCCCTGCTGGCGGCCATGACGCTGGGCATTTGTTTCGAGCGCATGGGCGATTCCTGGCAGTCGCTGCGCATCATGGAGCGGGCGCTTCGCGACCACGGCCCGGCAGACGGCGACATCGAGGCGCCTGAGCTCGGTCTGCCGCTCTTGATGTCGAACAACGGTGTCAGCGCCATTGCGCTGGGCATCGCGCACCGGCTCCTGGACCTGGACGCCCCCGACGAGCTGCAAGACGTGCTGCAGCGTTCGCGGCGCGCCGGTGAGCGTGCGCAGGCCATCCTGCAGCGCTGCCCCGACCCCACCTACCGCGTGGCGGTGATGGGCAACCTGGGCGAAACGCTGCTCTACCAAGGCGAGTGCGCGGCGGCTGAGCCGCTCTTGCGTGGCAGCCATGCGCATGCCGTGGCGCAGGGTCTGCACGCCTACGGCTGGCGGGTGCAGGCCTCGCTGGGGGCGTGGCTGCTGGTGCAAGGTGACCCTGAAGGCGCGATGGCCGCCATGGCCGGCCTGTTGCAGGAGATGGGTGCCGATGCGCCACCCCAGACGCTCGTGCGCACTCATCATGTGGCCTACCGCGCCTGCCGAGCCCTCGGCCGCCCCGAAGAGGCGTTGCAGCACTTCGAGGCGGCCGAACGCATCGAACGCCGCCGTACGATGGCGCAGCTGCGCGCGCAGTCGCAGCTCTTCGTCACGCGGGCCGAAGCGCAGCAGGCGCAGTGGCAGGCCGACCAGGCCCGCCGTGAAGCGCAACTGCAGCGTGAACGTGCCGTCGAGGCCGCTGCCCATGCAGAGATCGACGCCTTGACGGGCCTCGGCAACCGCCGCCACCTGCAGGCGCGTTGCGCTGAGCTGCTGCCCGCGGCCGAGCGACTGGCCCACCCGCTGGCCCTGGCGCAGCTGGACCTGGACCATTTCAAGGCCGTCAACGACAGCCACGGCCATGCCGTCGGCGACAAGGTGTTGGTGGCGGTGGCACAGCTGCTGCGCGAGAACACGCGCACCGGCGACGTGCTGGTGCGCCATGGCGGCGAAGAGTTTGTCGTCGTGCTGCCGGGTCTGACGCTGGATGCGGCAGCCGAGGTCTGCGAGAGGTTGCGCGAGCGCCTGGCCCGTTACCCCTGGCAGGCAGCTTGCGGCACGTCCGTTCCCGTCACAGTCAGCATCGGCCTGGCGGCCGCACCGCCGTACCAGCTGGATGTCTTGCTGCAGCGCGCCGACGTGGCCCTGTACCGCGCCAAGGGCGACGGGCGGAACAAGCTGGCGGTGGCCCCCTGAGGCGGCATGCAGCCGCGAAGCTTCAGGCCCCGATGACGCCGCCGTCGACGCGCGTTATCACCACCGTGGCTGAGCGCGGCCGCCCGGTCGGGTTGAAGTCGGGCCAGTTCGAGAACTGACGCGGATTGCTGCCATCGCGCGGCGAGCCCGAGCCCGGGTGCTGGATGTTGATGAACATCGTGCGGCCGTCCGGCGTCCAGGTGGCGCCGGTGATCTCGGCCCTGGCCGGGCCGACGAGGAAACGCCGCACCTCGCCGCTTGCCGGGTTGCAAGCCAGCAGCTGGTTGTGGCCCATGCGCGAGAACTCGCCTTGCGAGTTCGCCGAGTTGTCGGTGCCGATCCACAGCACGCCTCGGCCATCGAAGGCGATGGTGTCCGGGCCTGCGAAAGGGTCGCCCTTGATGTTGCCCTTGGCCTCGGCGCGTTCATTGGCGGGGTCGCCGGCCAGCAGCAGGTGGTTCCACTGGAAGGTCTCGCCAGAAAAATCGCCTGTTTCCTTCCAGCGAATGATCTGGCCCATGGTGTTCTGCGCGCGCGGGTTGGCGGCGTCCACACCCGGGCGGCCGGGCGCGCCGCGTTGGCTGTTGTTCGTCAGCGTGCAGTAGACCCAGCCGCTTTGGGGGTCGATGGCCAGCCACTCCGGGCGGTCCATCTTGGTCGCGCCCAGCAGGTCTGAGGCCTGCCGCGCCTTGATGACAACCTCGCCCTGGTCGGCAAAGCCACGGGCTGCATGCAGCGGGCCCTGCTCAGGCGCGGCGGCATGCACCAGCGGCAGCCAACGTCCGGTGCCGTCGGCGTCGAAGCGGGCCACGAACAGCGTACCGTGGTCCAGCAGCGTGGCATTGGCCTGCGCCGCCGTCTTGCCCTTGCTCGCGGGCTGAATCTTGTCGCGGCTGACGAACTTGTAGATGTATTCGAAGATTGCGTCTTCGCCCGAATACACCACCGCGCGGCCGTCCTTGGTGGCGGCCACCCAGGCGCCTTCGTGCGCGGCACGGCCCAGGGCCGTGCGTTTCGCGGGCGTGCTGTTCGGGTCCATCGGATCGACCTCGACCACCCAGCCGAAGCGGTTGGGCTCGTTCGGGTTGCGCACGGTGTCGAAGCGCGCATCGAACTCGGGCCAGCGGTACCAGCTGGCCTTGTTGATGCCCCAGCGCCGCTCGTGGGCGGTGGGCACGTCGGCGGCGGTGAAGTAGTTGGCCCAGTTCTCTTCGCCGGAAAGGTAGGTGCCCCAGGGCGTGATGCCGCTGGCACAGTTGGCGATGGTGCCCAGCACGGTCAGGCCGGCGGGGTCGGCGTTGGTGCGCATCAGCACGTGGCCGGCCGCCGGGCCGCCGATGCTGAAGGGCGTGGTGGCGGTGATGCGGCGTGCATAGCGCGAAGGTCGCACCATCTGCCAGCCGTCGGGACGCTGTTCGATCTCGATGACGGTGATGCCGTGCGCGGCCTGCGCCTTCTTCACCTTGTCCAGTGTCCAGGTGGCCTGGCCGTCGGGGTGCAGCAGGGCGTCGTCGGTGTATTCCTGGTTCAGGCACAGCAGGCCGCGCCTGGAACCGTCCAGCGCGTAGTAATGAATGCCGTCGTGGTGCATGCCCATCTGCACGGCCTGTTCTTCGGCGGTGTTGCTGGCGTCGAACTTGAAGGCCGGCATCTGGCCGGCGATGCCCACCGCTTCACCCCAGGGCGCCAGCACGCGGGCGGTGTAGCCCTCGGGCACCACCACGCGGTCGGCCACCGAGACGCGCAATGGCGCGAAGCCGAGCACAGGGCCGGCGCCGCCGCCCGAGGCGCCGCTGGCACAACCGCTCACCGAACCGACTGCGCCGACTGCACCCATCGCCCCGATGGCCCCCATCGCCCCCATCGCCCCAGCGGGCCCCAGCAGGCCGCCCAGCGACAGCCCCAGGCCACCGCGCAGCCAGAGCCGCCGCTCGGGATCGGACACCTCGTGGATGCTGAGGTTGGAGGAGCGGTTGCTGTCCTCCATTTCGCTGAAGTCTTTGGCCATGGGTTCCTTGTCACCGGTGCGGCACGAAGCGTTGCGGTGCGGTGCGTTGCGACTGATTCTGACTCGCCGCGCTCAGGCCTGCCGCGCTTGCCCCACAGACAATGCCGACATGAACAACCCTCCTCTCCTTCTCGTCACCGGAGGCAGCCGTGGCATAGGGGCGGCCACGGCCAGACTGGCCGCAGCCCAGGGCTGGGATATCGCCATCAACTACGCCCGCGACAAGGCCGCCGCCGAAACCGTGGCCGACGCCGTGCGCGCCTTGGGCCGGCGTGCGCTGACGCTGTGCGCCGACGTTGCCGACGAAGGCCAGGTGCGAGCCATGTTCGCCACGCTCGACCGCCATGCCGAAGAAGGCTTCGGCCCGCTGGTCGGCCTGGTGAACAACGCCGGCGTGGTGGATGTGGCCGCACGCGTGGACGAGATGACCGGCGCGCGGCTGCAGCGCATGTTCGCGGTGAATGTGTTCGGCACCATGGTCTGCGCGCGTGAAGCGGTGCGGCGCATGAGCACACGCCATGGTGGCCAGGGCGGCGCCATCGTCAACCTGTCGTCCGTGGCCGCGCGGCTGGGCTCGCCGGGGCAGTATGTCGACTACGCCGCGGCCAAGGCTGCGGTGGATGCCTTCACGCTGGGCCTGGCACGCGAGGTGGCGGCCGAGGGCGTGCGCGTGAATGCGGTGCGGCCGGGGCTCATAGACACCGAGATTCACGCCAGCGGTGGCCAACCCGAGCGCGCCAAGCGCCTGGCACCCACGCTGCCCATGCAGCGCCCGGGCACGCCAGACGAGGTGGCGCAGGCCATTGTCTGGCTGCTTTCGACGGCCGCCAGCTACACCACCGGGGCGCTGCTGGATGTGAGTGGCGGGCGCTAGGTTTCACATCAAGGCGCGGCGGCACGGCTCGCGTCAGCACCATCCGTCGGCACCGTCCGTCAGCGCCATTCGCCCGGCTGCCTTCAACCGGCGGGCACGTCCTTCATGTTGATCCAACTGACACGGCCGGTGCGGCGGCGCACTTCCTCCACCATGTGGCGCGTGCCGCCGGGCCCGTCGCTACCGCCGCCGTCCCACAGCACCACGGCGCGCGCCTTGTCGGGGCCATGCGCCAGTGCGGTTTGCAAGAGCCACTGGTTGCCGCGCTCCCACACGCTCAGGCCGGGCGGGGGTGGGCCCACTTCCTGCGTCATGCAGCGCGGTGTTTCTGCCAAGCGCTCCTTGGCCGCAAAGTAGCGCGCGCGCCAGCCTTCTGCGCCGGCGGAGCACAGCACGCTGCTCTGTATGAATTCGGGTTCGGGCAGCGGCTGCAGCCAGTGCACGCGCAGGCCGCGCGCCAGGGCGGCTTCGGTGAAGAGAAGGTCGCCGCCGGCCGCACCTTGCGTCAACGCCAGGTCTTCAGGCCCGGCGCCCAGGGTGTCGAGCGCCTGCTCGATGGCAGCGCGCGCGCCGGCTTCCCTGGCGGGCGGGAAACGTGGCGTGGCGCGGTCGGGCGCGTCGACCATGTGGCCCGAGAACAGCAGCACCTGGCGCGGTGCAAAGGGTGGTGCCAGGCGCGCCAGTTCGGCTTCGACGATGCCCAGCGCGAGCGCCGTTTCTTCCGGCCTGAAGCCCAGCCCCGAGAGCAGCTGCAGCTGTTGGCGCGAAGAGTCGAGCGCGAACCAGTCGCGGCGGGCGGCAGCCCCGGCGGCCTTCCAGTCGCGCTTCACGGCTGCGGCGTCGAAGCACAGCAGGCTGATCTCGGCCTGCGCCGCGCGCGCCCAGTAGTCGCGCGGTTCACGTTCCAGCGCGCAGGCCACGGCCCAGCGCAGGCCCGCCAGCAGGCGGTCGGTTTCGGCCGGGTCGTGCGCGCCCCCCAGGTGGGCGCGCAGCACGTTCAGCGTCAGCGCATTCACGCCGGCGAAGAAGTGCAGGGTGTTGATGACGAAGGCCTTGCGGTAGGGCGCAATGGCCTCGGCCAAAGTGGCGTCTTCCTGTGTGGCGGCTTCGTGGAAGGCGCCCGGTGTCCAGGCTGCGCTGTCTGTGCGGTCCGTGCGGTCTGTGCGGTCTGTGCCAGCGGGGTTGGTCGCGCGAAACCTTTCGATCCAGGCGCACTTTTCCACGCGCCCGGCCAGCGCCCAGCACTCGGGGTCTTGCGGGTGTTCGGTGGTGAGAGAGACCACCGCCTCGCGGGCCTCTTCCATGCGTTTCAGGCGCCCCAGGCACACGGCACGCTGCTGGCCGCTGCCCAGGTGTTTGCGGTCCAGCGCCAGCGCGGCCTCGAACTGTTCCAGCGCAAACGCGAACTGCGGCACCCGCATCAGCGCGCGGCCGGCCTGAAAGCGCGCTTCCGCCGCCAGCGCGCGCACCGGCGTCTCGCCAGCCAGCAGCAGGATGTCGCCGGCGCGCCCCTTCTGCCGCGCCACTTCCATGCGGCTGCACCACTGGCGGTAGGCGTCAGAGAACTCGTTGTCTCCGGCCAGCAGCAGCTCTTGCCATTTCGGCGGCTGCAGGTGCGGCAACAGCAAATACACCGGGCTCACCTTGCGCCGCGTGCTGGCGGCCAGCGTTTCGCGCGCCATCGTGGTGAGCGCAGCGCGGTCGGCCACCAGCGTGCCGGGGTCGGGCGCGCCGTCGGCCACGCCGTAGCACAGCTTGCGGTCGGTGTAGATGTCGAAGGGGTTGGTGCTGCGCGGGCCCTGCACCAGCACCACACCGCGTTCGCGCAAGGCGTGGCGCACGCCGAGTTCGTACCAGACGTTGGGGTTGTCCAGCGTCAGGTCGGCCACCACCAGGTCGGCCGCCAGCAGTTCCTGGAACATGTCGGTGCGAATGTCGCCGGCGCGCTTTTCCTCGTCGGCACGGAAAACTTTGAAGCCGGCTTCCTCCAGCGCCGGCTTCAGCAGTTCTTCATAGATGCGGTTGAAGTGCAGGGGCCGGCCATCGGCACCGGGCTTGGTGCCGAACGGCATGGCGATGAAGGCATGTGGTTTCAGACGTTCTCCTGTGTGTCGCTGCTGGCTTGCCCATGCTTGCGCAGCAGCGCCAGCAGTTCGGCTGCTGCCCGGGCCTCGGGGCTGCTGCCGTGGCTGCGCAGCGTCAGCACCAGCGTGGCCTGGTCGGCCACGGATGACCAGTCACGCTGCGCGCGGTATTGCGTATACAGCTCAGAGAAGGCGCGCTGCAGGGCCTTGCTGCGGGGCGCCAGCTGGCCCTCGCTGAGCGCCTGCAAGAGATCGGTTTCCACCTGCCCGACCTGGCTCCAGAAGTCAGGGCTGGTGCTTGATTTGGCTTTCAGCGCGGCACGCAGCGCCTTGCGCTCGGCTTCGCCGAAGGCGGTGGCGGCGTCGGGCAGGCACAGGCTCAGTGCCCAGACATTGGCCAGCGGGTAGGCGCGCTCGCGTTCGTCCTGCGACGCCGCCACGGCATCGGCCTGCAAATAGGCGGCGCGCGCGGCGTGCAGCGCCCGCTGTTCGTCGCCTTCATGCGCGGTGCCGGCCGCGCGTTCCAGCAGCGCCAGCCGTTTCCAGGCCGAACCCAGCAGGTTCAGCCGCTCGGCAGTGGGGCGGCGCTGTGCCAGATCTTGCAGCGAGTTCACTGCGGCGAGCAGCACGCCGCGCTGAGCCACGGTATCGCTGTCGGCGGTCTGCACCTGCGCCCAGGCCTCACGCGCGCGCAGGTTCAGCAGTTGTTCTTCGGCCTTCATCGATGCGCTGGCGTCGGCGGCGCTGACGGCGCGTTCGTACCAGGCGATGGCGGTGGCACGCTCGCCCAGGTTCTGCCAGGCCAGTGCCCAGGCCTCGGCCACGGCGCCGATGGCGCCCCAGCGCGCCTCAAAACGCAGCGCCATTTTCAGCAGCGTCTGCGTCAGCTCGGCCTTGTCGCCACCCATGAAACGCGCACGCACGGCCAGGGTTTCGAGCGCCAGCGCCAGTGCCGGCGCCGAAGCAAGGTTTTCGAATTCGTCGCGTACCGGTGTCGGCGCCTGGGCGTCGCCAGTGCCGCTGCGGTAAACCCAGCCCGGGTCGCCATAACACTGGTAGGCGGCCCAGCTCTTGCCGTCGGGCATCGCGCGCCAGCATGCTTCGCGGGCGGCGCCCACCGCGTCGATGAAGCGCGCACCGTTGAGCAAGCGGCTGTAGAACGTGCGGGCGAAATCTGCCGCCGGCCCGTCGTTCACCGGCCAGCCGCAGGCAATGACACAGCGCACCCCCTTGGCGATGAGGGCGTCGGCCACCACGGCAGCGAATTCGCTGGGGTCGAAGCCCGCGCGCAGTGCCTGGCCGCTTTCGAATTGAGACAAGCTGCAGCAGTTCACGAACACGAGTTCGGGCACCACGCGCATGGCCGCAATCTCGGCCGGGCCGAGATGGTGGCCGCCCGACAAGACGACCCCGCCGCCGTGTGTGCCGGGCGGCAAGGCGCCATCGGTTTCCTTGCCCGTCGGCGCCTCGCCATGGCCGCTGATGTGCACGATGCGCCAGGGCCGGGAAAGCAGCGTGCTGATGACGGTTTGCGCGTCGGGCTGGTCCACCAGCGCCACCACCTTCTCGGGCGGCAGGGCGCCGCCTTCGGCGAGCGCGGCTTCCACGGCCAGGGCTTCAGCGCGGGCGCCGGGCAGTTCGCTCCAGCCCGGCGGCACCAGCGGCTCGCCGATGATCAAGACGTCGTGGTCGGCGCTGGCATCGCGCAATTTGCACGGCGGGGCCGTCTTCTGCAGGCGACGCATCAGCTGCGCTCGCAGCGCCCACGGGCGGCGGTCATTGCTGGCGTTCGCATCAACACCGGCACTGGCGCCGGTGTCCAGCAGTTCCCAGGGCAGTGCCGCAGTGCCGGCGTCGAGTTCCAGCACCATGCGGTCGGCGTTGCCCAGAAAGGGCTCGATCTCGGTGGGCACCAGCAGCTGAAAGAGCGTGCGGCCGAGCGTGGGGTTGTCGTTGAGGTCGGTGGCTGCGGCCTTGACCATCTCGCGCAGCAGCGGCGTCTGCGCGCGCTGCGAGCGCACCTCGGTGCGCGCACGTCGGCTGTCCAGCACGAACTCGATGCAGCCCTCACCCCGCGTGGTGGCGCGGATGAGGTCGTAGAGCGCGCCGCGGTAGCCGCTGTCGGGCTGGCGGCGCAGCGGGCCGATGCCGGTCTCGATTTCGGGCAGCAGCGTGAACTTGTCGCCATGCACCAGCGCCATCAGGTGCAGGCCGTTCCAGGCGTCGGTAGCGCGGTCGAGGTAGAGCTCTACCAGCGTGAGGCGCTGCACCACAGGCCAGCCGGCGGCCAGCGCGCGCTGGTTGGCGTCGGCGACGCCGCGGGCGATGGCACGGGCCGCCGCGCCGGCGCTGATGCCCAGGCCACCGCTGCCCAGCAGCGTGGCCGCGAGCCGGGGTGGTGCGGCGCCCGCGCCGCGCCTTTCCATCTGGCGCTGGGCCCACGAAAGCACGCCTTGGCGCACGCTGATGGCGATCTCGGCTTCGCGCAATTCGCCTTCTTCGCCCAGGCCCACCACCAGCACGCTGTGCGGACGTGGTTCGCGCCAGGGGTTTTCGGGGTCGGTGCGGGTGTTGGTGAAGACCTGGTGCGTGCCGACGTTCGATGGGTAGAGGCCGGCCATCATCGCAGCGTGCAGCATGCCGCCGACCATGCGGTCGACCACGGCCTCGGTGCCGGTCAGTTCGCTGGCTGGGTAGTGCCCCACCAGCAGCGGCTCGGCCACGAAGCTGAGGTTGCCGTTCAGCACACGCAGCTCGAGCACGGTGCTGCCGCTGTCTTGGCCTTCGCCGACTGCGCCGGTGTTGGGCGTGCTGTTGCCGAAGACCGAAGCCTGCGACCCCGCCGGCCGCGCGGAACGACGGGCGCGCGATGGCCGGCTGCGCACCAGATCCTGAGCGCTGGCGCTGGTGTACTTGCCGTCGCTGCTGCTGCTGTTGCTGGTGCCGCCGCGTGTCGTGGCCAGTGACGCAAGCGCAGCCGTGCCGCCCGTGTCCAGCAGTTCGACGAAGGCCGGGAAGGCCGATGCTTCGCTGGGCAGGCTGCCGTGTTCGCAGGCCAGCTGCCAGGTCTTCACGCCCGGCAGCAAGGCCGACTGCAGGGGCACACGGCCATCGCCGTCAGGCGCGTCGAGGTAGACGAAGCCCTGCGTGCCCTCTTCGAAACCCACCGGCGTGGCGGCGGCGCGGCCCACCACCAGCAGCAGCTTGTCGGCAAAGGCCGGCAGCACCTTGTCGCGCTGCTCGTCCAGACGCTGGCGCAGCAACCTGGCGGCATCCAGCACGTCTTGCGGCGGCACGCCCCATTGGTAGGCGGCCTGCATCTCTTCACCGGCATAGCGGTGCCACCAGTTGGCCTGCTGCAGGCGTTCGTAGTCGGCTTGCGCCAGCGTGGCCCAGGTCTCGGTGCGGTCGAGCTTCAGCGCGGGGTCGAGCAGGCCGGCCTGCAGCTGCAGCAAGCCTGGCATGGCGGCCATGATGGCGCGCGCCTGGCGGTCGGCCAGGGGCGAGCCGAAGGCGGCCAGCGCATTGCCGATGGTGTCGTCGCCTGACAGCACCTGCATCGGTGCCCACGAGCCGCCGTTGGGCGTGCCCAGCATCAAAAGCCGCGCCCGGGGGTGGGCCATCAGGCGCTTCCACACGGCGGGCGCTTCCAGTTGCAGGCAGCGTGCCAGCACGCCGCCCATCGAGTGCGCCAGCAACTGCACGGCGGCGCCGGTGCTGCTGCGTGCGTCCAGCGCCCGCGTCACCGCCAGCGCCAGGCGCTGCGCTTCTTGCTCGATGGGCAGCCGCCAGTCGTAGTCGAACTCGATGACCTCGTGGCTGACCGCCAGGTGCTTGATGAGCTTGTCGTAGACCAGCCCGATGGCGCCGTCGGGTTGCACGCGGGTCTGCACGCCGGGCTGGTAGGCCAGCTGTGCGAGACCGGACACCAGGCCCGGGCCCAGCCAGATGCGGCGGCCGTCAGCGGCCAGGTTGCTGCCCAGGATGCCCGGCAGCACGAACACCGCCGTGCGCGTGGCGTCAGGGGCGCCGCCGCGCAGGCCGCCGGCATCCTTGCCCGCCCAGGACAGCGGGCCGATGGCCGCAAAGCCTGCGGGCGGTTTGGATTGCAACAGGCCATCGACCACGGCCTCGACGGTGCGTGGGTTCACGAAATAGGCGAAGTGGGTGGTCTTGGCCCCCTGGTCGAGCAGAAAGCTGGCGCCGCCGGCACGCGGCGCACCGGCGTACATCGAACTGGTCTGCACGACGATGTCGTTGTCGGTCCAGTAGTAGGCGTCCGTGAGCAGGGTCTTCAACCAACTGCCCAGTGAATCGCCTTCCATGTCGCCGGCCACGACACGCAGCTCGCCGGCGATGGCCCCGGGTGCGGCGTTCAACCAGTTCAGCAGCGGCGTGTCGGGCATCATGGCGTGCAGGCCGGGCAGCAGCGCGGGGTCGGCACGGCGGCGCGCCACTTCGGCCAGGAAATCCAGCATCGCCGGCACCAGCGGCACGCCGGTGGTTTCTATCGCCCACTTCAGCACCGAGAGATAGGCGTCCAGGCGGCGGCTGGCCAGCAGCGTGCCGCGTGCCGGGCACGCGACGCGCACCACGCGTTCCACGCGCACGTCGCGCGCCTTCATCTCAGCGGCCAGCTGCTGCAGCTGCTGGCGCATGGCGGCGAATTCGGCGCCGGCGAAGAACACTTCATCGGCGGCGCCGAAACTGCGCTGGTGCGCCATGCGCGCCAGCACTTCGGCCACCAGCCCGCCGCGGGAATGCGTGGCCAGGTGC